>Ga0310910_10000024_pt1 | contig 55576 bp, 48 predicted proteins | sample GREbulkMGHF172_FD_203448 | JGI IMG/M metagenome (GOLD analysis project Ga0310910, IMG submission 203448) | Lab enrichment of tropical soil microbial communities from Luquillo Experimental Forest, Puerto Rico - GRE.bulkMG.HF172 | ecosystem: Environmental > Terrestrial > Soil > Tropical forest >... | reverse complement strand
CAGTGAAGTAGTTGCCTCGAACCTCCCGCGGTTCGCCAAGGGCGATATCGTTGTAGGCCGTACCGGCTGGCAGACTCATGCCCTGTCCGATGGTTCCGGCCTGCAAAAGGTCGATCCAACGCGAGCACCTATTCAGACTGCACTGGGCGTTCTCGGAATGCCCGGAATGACCGCTTACATGGGGCTACTTGAGATCGGCAAGCCTGCCGCCGGCGAGACCGTGGTGGTCGCGGCAGCTTCTGGCGCAGTCGGCTCGGTTGTCGGCCAGATCGCCCGCATCAAGGGTGCCTACGTCGTCGGCATCGCCGGAGGACCAGAGAAATGCCGTTACGTGACCGAGGAACTCGGCTTCAACGCCTGCATCGACCATCGGACATCTGATTTCGTCGGCCGTCTTGCGGCAACCTGCCCGAGAGGTATCGACGTCTATTTCGAGAATGTCGGTGGCGCGATATTCGAGGCTGTGTTTCCGCTCCTCAATCCGTTCGCCCGCATTCCCGTGTGCGGGCTGATTTCCATGTACAACGCGACCTCCCTGTCACCCGGTCCGATCCTCCTGCCGCACTTGATGCGAGCAATCCTGACCAAACGGTTGACGTTTCGCGGTTTCATCGTTTCCGACTTTTCTGCGCGTTATGGCGATTTCATACGCGATGTCTCGGCCTGGGTCCGCGAGGGACGAGTCAAATATCGCGAAGACGTGGTTGAGGGTCTCGAGAACGCTCCGCGGGCCCTCATCGGCCTCTTGCGCGGAGAGAATTTCGGCAAGCTCTTGGTGCGCGTTGCGTGCTAAGTCGCCAGCGATTTCGCCGTAACAGACTTGTTGCCGAGAACCTGGCACGGCCACTCTCAGATCGCCCGTTAGGTTGGGCGGTGCGGCAAGTGCGAGACCGCGCAACGCGTCAACCACGCGCCGGATCTCGGCCTGATAGACGGGATAGCGAGCGGCATCCTTGGCGCTGAATTTTGCAATTTCGTGCTCAGTGCGACCTTCTCCGGTCCAGGTGGGCAGTTTCATCGATCTGCCAGTGCAGCGCATTGAACAGGTAGTTCAGCCGACTGCGCAACAGCGAAGCACCTTCGATGATCTCAAGAGAGCAACGCAAAATGCTGCCGACCAGCTACGGTCGTCCTGTCCGAGCGCAGTATCGCTATCGCCGGTGGCTCGGGTCGATACCGTCGCAACACGGCTAAGGGCTATAGCGGACACAATTAAGTCGATTCGCCCGGCCCTCAAGAACTTCTACGCTTCGTCGAACGATGAGCAGAAGGCGAGATTCAATATGATGGGCCCGCCAGCTCAACGAGGCTGATGTTAGGTTCGAAGCGATCTTATTTACAGCAGTCAGGTTGCAACGCGGTTATTCCAGACGCGCTTGTTTTGGAGCTGCTATATCGCTCGTTAGTTCGCGTCGAGCTTGCTGATTATTTCTTTGGCGGTGCCGACAGGCTTTCATGCGGATGACGTCGATCACCGCGCCGATTAGACTTGCGAACATACGTTATCAGGGCTTCTGGATTCTCAAGCTTTATCTTGAGTGCGGCAAGTAATGCATCCTCAGCATCAATCGCAACCGCCTTTGTTCGCGTTTGGAGTTTCACTCCAACTGTATAGGTATCCGTTGTTTACCCTAAGTGTTTCTGGTCAGGCTGCCGATGTCGCCTAAACCCGAGGAACCTTTCGGTCGATAGAAGACAACCAGGATCAAAGATCGCGCGCTCTACTCGGGACGAGCACAAAAAAGGCCCGGAGCATTTGTCCGGGCCTAATCGTTGTCGAATGATCGAATTAGTAATCCATGCCACCGCCCGGCGGCATGGCTGGCATCGGCGTCTCTTTTTTAGGCTTCTCGGCGACCATCGCCTCGGTGGTGATCAACAGGCCCGCGATCGAGGCCCCATCTTGCAGCGCGATGCGCACCACCTTGGTCGGGTCGATGATTCCCTTGGTCACGAGATTGCCGAACTCGCCGGTTTGGGCGTCAAAGCCGTAGGCATAGGTGTCATGCTCTAGGATCTTGCCAACCACGACGGAGCCGTCCTCACCGGAATTAATGGCGATCTGACGCGCCGGCCAGGTTATCGCCTTTTTGACGATCTCGATGCCGTGCTTCTGGTCTTCGTTCTCAGTTTTGACCCGCTTGAGGGACTCGACGGCGCGTAAGAGCGCGACGCCGCCACCCGGCAAAATGCCTTCCTCGACCGCGGCCCGGGTCGCATGCATCGCGTCATCGACGCGATCCTTCCGCTCCTTGACCTCGACCTCGGTGGCACCGCCGACGCGGATCACCGCCACGCCGCCGGCAAGCTTTGCCAGCCGCTCCTGCAGCTTCTCACGGTCGTAATCGGAGGTAGTCTCCTCAATCTGCGCCTTGATTTGGGCAACGCGGCCTTCGATGTCCTTCTTTTTGCCGGCGCCACTGACGATCGTGGTGTTCTCCTTGTCGATCATCACCTTCTTGGCGCGGCCCAGCATGTCAAGCTTCACGCTCTCAAGCTTGATGCCAAGATCCTCGGAGATCGCAGTGCCGCCGGTCAGGATGGCGATATCCTGCAACATGGCTTTGCGGCGATCACCGAAGCCGGGAGCCTTAACGGCCGCAACCTTGAGACCGCCCCGCAGTTTATTGACGACGAGAGTCGCGAGCGCCTCACCTTCCACATCCTCGGCAATGATGAGAAGCGGTTTGCCGGTCTGTACTACGGACTCCAAGAGCGGCAAAAGCTCATTAAGCGCAGACAGTTTCTTTTCATAGATTAGCAGGTAAGGATCCTCCATCTCGGCCCGCATCTTGTCGGCATTGGTGATGAAGTAGGGCGAGATATAGCCGCGGTCGAATTGCATGCCCTCCACGACTTCGAGTTCAGTCTCGAGCGATTTGGCTTCCTCAACCGTGATGACGCCTTCGTTGCCGACCTTCTTCATCGCCTCGGCGAGGAAGCGGCCAATCTCCGAATCACCGTTCGCCGAGATCGTACCTACCTGTGCAATCTCCTCGTTCGACGAGATCGCTTTCGAATGCTTCTTGAGATCCTCGACGATTGCATTAACTGCGAGTTCGACGCCGCGCTTAAGGTCCATTGGGTTCATGCCGGCGGCAACGCCCTTGGTGCCTTCCTTGACGATCGCGTGGGCGAGCACGGTCGCGGTCGTGGTGCCGTCACCCGCTTGATCGGAGGTCTTCGAGGCGACCTCGCGCACCATCTGGGCGCCCATATTCTCGAACTTGTTCTCGAGCTCGATTTCCTTAGCGACGGTCACACCGTCTTTGGTGATGCGGGGTGCGCCGAACGATTTGTCCAGCACGACGTTGCGGCCCTTGGGGCCAAGCGTCACGCGCACCGCATCGGCTAGAATGTCGATGCCGTGCAACATCCTGTCGCGCGCATCGACTGCGAATTTGACTTCCTTGGCAGCCATTTGAGTCTCTCCTCAATTCTCATGAATTATTCGTCGCGGCGCGAACGGCTGTGGCCGCACGCCCCGAAATGACGCTGAACCTCGTTCGGGTCACGCGGCCTTCTTCTTGGAGACCGGTTCGTCGACGATGCCCATGATGTCGGATTCCTTCATGATCAGAAGCTCCTCCCCGTCGATCTTGACCTCGGTGCCCGACCATTTCCCGAACAGCACGCGATCACCTTCTTTGACATCGATAGGAATCAGCTTGCCGGCCTCGTCGCGGCCGCCCGGACCAACGGCAATGACCTCCCCCTGGGAAGGCTTCTCCTTGGCGGTGTCCGGAATGATGATGCCGCCGACTGACTTCTCCTCGGCCTCTATGCGCCTGACGACGACGCGGTCGTGAAGCGGACGAAACTTCATGGGGTCCTCCCAACTAATTGAAAAGATTGCAGGTGCGTGCAAGCGCAGCGGTAGCCGGAAAGGCTTTGGAAATTCACTAATTTTCCCTCCCAGTTGACCGCTTGGCGACGACATAGGGGCGTGATTTTTTGCCCGCAAGATGTCCTGGAAAATTTTTTAGCACTCACCTACGCGGATCGCCAACACCGCTTTCAAAGATGCAACGGCGCCTGGTTCCCTGCGCTGCCAAAAATTTGTTGATGGCCGGCAAGGAAACGCTTCCCGGCCTGCTCGATCTCCAACGAGGGTGTTCTCGCCGGGAGCGAGGCCCCGGGCCGATATATTGTTGAGGCGCATGCTGGAGGCCTCAAGGCAGAGGCTCCGGTCATGATTTGTCTCCAGGAATGCGCGGTCACGCCGACTGGTGATCGCGTGACCGATCAACTCCTCGGAACAGCCGTTGCGCTAACTCTACTCGCTGGCGCGAAGCAAGCCGCAGGCGCGCCGAATTTTGGCGGTGGAGAATAGCGAGAGGTCGCCCCGGCTTTCGTTCGCTCGCGTCCCGACGCCGTTGCACCGGGGGCTTCCGTAAAGCGTAGATCGCGTGCCGAGCCATTTAAAACCGGGCTGGTGGTTCCGTGGTGATTCCTTAGCACACCACATGGCTCAAACTGACCGGTGGCTGACAACTAAAACTATTATAGTTCAACAGTTTAATTGGTGGAGCCAGGGGGAGTCGAACCCCCGACCTCTTGAATGCCATTCAAGCGCTCTCCCAACTGAGCTATGGCCCCTCCAGGAGTCGCATCAGTAATCAGTAATCAGAAGTAGCGAGAATTCCGATTACGGATTACTGAACACCGAGTCCTGATTATCTTTCCTCCTCGTTTTCGCGGTCGCCGCCGATGATATCGGTGACGTCGGCGTCTTCTTCTTCCTGTTCCTCGATGAAGGTGTCGTCGTCGAGGGACTCGTCCATCTCGACCTCTTCCTCCTCGGCCTCAGGTTCCGTGTCCGCGGGCTTCTTGGCGGTGGCGCCCTGCGCCTCGGCGTCGGCCTCTTCCAAGGATACGGTCTCGACCTCTTGCGGCTCGGCTACGGCAGGAGCTTCCTCGGCCACAGGGGCGCGGGGAGGCGGTGCGGCCGCCGGCTCTGGCCGGACCGGCCGGGTCGCCACTGCGACCTCATAAACCGCGCCGCATTTGGGGCAGTGGATCGGATCTTTGTTCAGATCGTAGAATTTGGCGCCGCAACTGGCGCACAGCCTCTTGGTACCCAGTTCGGGTTTCGCCACCGTCCGGTCCTTCACGCGAATTCGGGTGCTTCACTTGGCTAGTCGCAGAGCGGCTGTCAATAGTCCATCCACCGGCTTTGGCCTGTAAAAACAAGTCGGATGACGGCTCGCCGCAGGCCGTGATAGAGGGCGCTTAAAAGGCGCGCCATGCCGGGCTCGCCTGGGCAAAACCGCAATGCACGTCAACGCCGTTCCGCTCACTGTCCGCCGCATCGACCGGCTCACCGGCCGCGTGCGCGTGCCCGGCGACAAATCGATGTCAATCCGGGCGCTTATCTTGGGCGCGCTCACGGTCGGCGCGACCCGCATCACCGGCATGCTCGAAGGCGAAGATGTCCTTAACACGGCCAACGCCATGGCGGCGCTCGGCGCCAAGGTCGCCCGCAGCGGCGAACGGCAATGGCTCCTTCACGGGGTTGGGATCGGCGGCTTCGCCGAACCGCAACGCCCGCTCGATTTCGGCAATTCAGGCACCGGATGCCGGCTCGCGCTCGGCGCCGTTGCCGGCTGCCCGATCACGGCGACTTTCGATGGCGATGCTTCGTTGCGCAGCCGGCCGATGCGCCGGATACTCGATCCGTTGGAGCGGATCGGCGCGCGAGCGCTTGCTTCAACCGATGGCCGCTTGCCGCTGACGCTTGCCGGGGCGCGCGATCCGATTCCGATCGTGTTCAAACCGCCGGTTGCCTCGGCGCAGTTGAAATCGGCAATTCTGCTCGCCGGCCTTTCGGCGCCGGGCGAAACCATCGTCATCGAATCCCAAGCAACACGCGACCACACCGAAAAAATGCTGGTGCATTTCGGGGCCAAAGTGCAGGTCGAGCCATTGGAAGGCAACGGGCGCTGCATCAGGCTCACCGGTCAGCCGGAACTCGAACCGCAGGCGGTCACTGTGCCGGCCGATCCGTCTTCGGCCGCCTTTCCGCTTGTCGCTGCGCTTCTCGTTCCTGGCTCCGACGTCATTCTGGAAGGCCTGATGATGAATCCGTTACGCACCGGTCTCATCACCACGCTCAAAGAGATGGGGGCCTCGATCGAGACGCTCGAGCGGCGGCGTGAAGGCGGGGAAGATGTTGCCGATCTGCGCGTGCGTGGTGGACCCTTGCGCGCCGTTGAAGTGCCGGCGGCACGCGCGCCAGCAATGATCGATGAATATCCGATCCTTGCTGTGGCGGCCGCCTTCGCTGAAGGCACGGCCGTCATGCGCGGACTGAAAGAATTGCGGGTCAAGGAATCCGATCGCCTTGCCGCCACTGTCGCCTTGTTGCGCGCCAACGGCGTGAGTGCGGAAACCGAAGGCGACGATCTCTTCGTGCAAGGCGGCGGCCGTATTGCCGGCGGCGGCCTCGTCGAGACTCACATGGATCACCGCATTGCCATGGCGGCGCTCGTGCTGGGATTGGCCAGCGAACGCCCGGTGCGCATCGACGATGGCAGCTTCATCGGCACGAGCTTTCCGGGCTTCGTCGAACTGATGCGATCGCTGGGCGCCGATCTGTCGTGAGTGTCGGCAATAAAATCCATTGCCAGCTATCGACATTGCCAGTCGATCAAGGCCGCCGTTTATGATCATCGCCATCGACGGCCCGGCTGCCTCAGGCAAAGGCACGATCGCCATAAAAATTGCTTCGATGTACGGCCTGCATCATCTCGACAGCGGGCTGCTCTATCGCGCGGTGGCCAAGGCGGTGCTCGACGCTGGTTATGCGACGAGCGATGCCGCGCACGCCACCGAGATCGCGGCCAGACTCGACCCGAGCAAGTTCGAAGAAAATGCGCTGAAATCGCAGGCCATCACTGAGGCTGCCTCCATGGTCGCGGCGATTCCGCAGGTCCGTCAGGCCTTGGTCAATTATCAGCGAACATTCGCGCTGCGGCCGCCGGGCGCGGTGCTCGACGGCCGCGACATCGGCACGGTGATAGTGCCGGGGGCGGACGTCAAACTTTTTGTCGTCGCCTCGCCCGAAGTGCGCGCCGCCCGCCGCGCGAGCGAATTGCGCGCGCGCGGCGAGGCCACCGACGAGCGCGAGGTACTCGCCGACCTGTTGCGGCGGGACGAGCGTGACTCGCGGCGCACGGTAGCCCCGTTAAAACCGGCTTCGGACGCGCACTTGCTCGATACCACGCATTTGGGTATAGACGCCGCGTTCAGGGCCGCCGTCGAGATAATCGAGGCTGTTCGAGCGGGCCGAAAACGCCGATAAGGGTGTTTTCGTCATCGGAGGTAGAGCCCGTTCACCGCTTTGGTGACATTTGGTTGCCAACCAGTTGCTGAATCTATTGCTAATCTGCTGGCGACGCCAAAAATCGCCCGGAATGCAACTCGTCCGACCGCACGGGATTGACCCCAACTAGCGGCGTTGCCGCTGGCAACCATACGTTCGGACTCGTCTCAATCTAAGGGGTCGGGAGTAGTTTATGGCTCAAGTTTCGACTCAACCCGCTGCCGGTGCGCGCGAAGATTTTGCCAAGCTGATCGATGAATCCTTTGGCCACGGCAACGTGCAGGAAGGCTCGGTGGTCAAAGGCATGGTCGTTGCCATCGAACGCGACGTCGCCGTCATTGATGTCGGGTTGAAGACCGAAGGCCGCGTTGCCTTGCGCGAATTCGCCAGCCCCGGCCGCTCGGCCGAAATTAAAGTCGGCGATACCGTCGAGGTTTATCTCGAAAGAATTGAAAACGCCTTGGGCGAAGCCGTGCTGTCGCGCGATAAGGCGCGCCGCGAGGAAAGCTGGGGCAAGCTTGAGAAGGCCTTCCAGAACAATGAGAAAGTGCAGGGCGTCATCTTCAATCAGGTCAAAGGCGGATTCACCGTCGATCTCGACGGCGCGGTCGCCTTCCTGCCGCGCTCGCAGGTCGATATCCGCCCGATCCGGGACGTCTCGCCGCTGATGAACAATCCGCAGCCGTTTCAGATCCTCAAAATGGATCGGCGGCGCGGCAATATCGTCGTCTCACGCCGCACCGTCTTGGAAGAGACGCGGGCCGAGCAGCGTCAGGAACTGGTCCAGAACCTCGAAGAGGGCCAGGTCATCGACGGCGTCGTGAAAAACATCACGGACTATGGCGCCTTCGTTGATCTCGGCGGCATCGACGGGTTGTTACACGTCACCGACATTGCCTGGCGCCGCGTCAATCACCCATCCGAGGTGCTCAATATCGGCCAGCAGGTGAAGATCAAGATCATCAAGATCAATCACGAGACGCACCGCATCTCGCTCGGTATGAAGCAGCTCCTCGATGATCCTTGGCAGGGCATCGAGGCTAAGTATCCGGTCGGCGCCCGCTTCAAGGGCCGGGTTACCAACATCACCGACTACGGCGCGTTTGTCGAACTCGAACCGGGCATCGAAGGGCTGATCCACGTTTCGGAAATGTCGTGGACTAAGAAGAACGTCCATCCCGGCAAGATCGTCTCAACTTCGCAGGAGGTCGAGGTTCAGGTCCTCGAAGTCGATCCGGTCAAGCGCCGCATTTCGCTCGGCCTGAAGCAGACCATGCGCAATCCGTGGGAGGTGTTCCTCGAGAAATATCCTCCCGGCTCGAAGGTCGAAGGCGAGGTCAAGAATAAGACCGAGTTCGGGCTGTTCCTCGGGCTCGATGGTGACGTCGACGGCATGGTGCACTTGTCGGACCTCGACTGGAAACGGCCCGGCGAGCAAGTCATCGAGGAATATAAGAAGGGCGACAGGGTCAAGGCGCAGGTGCTCGATGTCGATGTCGAGAAAGAGCGCATCTCGCTCGGTATCAAGCAGCTTTCGGAGGGCGCCGCCGCGGCCGAGCCCGCAGCAGGCGATCTGAAGAAGGGCGCGGTGGTGACTTGCGAAATCACCGAGGTGAAAGAGGGCGGCATCGAGGTCAAGATCGTCGGCACCGAATTCACCGCCTTCATCAAGCGTTCGGAGCTCGCGCGCGATCGCTCCGAGCAGCGTCCGGACCGTTTCGCCGTCGGCGAAAAGGTCGATGCTCGCGTCACCCAATTCGACCGCCGCTCGCGCCGCGTGTCGGTTTCGATCAAAGCGCTGGAAGTCGCCGAAGAGAAGGAAGCGATCGCTCAATATGGCTCGTCGGATTCCGGCGCCACTTTGGGAGACATTTTGGGCACGGCGCTCAAGCGCAAAGGCGAAGGAAGTGAAGAGGGCGACAAGGACGATGCCTAGCGTGGATGGCGCGGTGATTTTCCACGCGCCTGCAAAACCACATGTTCGGCCGGGACAGCGAAGTAGGGAATAGCGGCCATGTCGCTTGATGCCGATCTCATCGTCGACCGCCGCCGCATGCGGCGGAAACTCAGCTTCTGGCGGGTCGCCACTATTGCGTTGATCGTGATCGGAATTGCCGGCGCCGCGGCGCTGGCCGGCAGTCGCACTTATCCGTTCGGCGTGAGGCCATACATTGCCCGCTTGACGATCTCGGGCTTGATCCGAGGCGACCAGAATCGCACGGAGCAGCTCGATCGGCTGGGGCGGTCAAGCGTTGTCCGCGCCGTCATCATCCATGTCGACAGCCCGGGCGGCACCACGGCCGGTTCGGAACAGCTCTTCACGGCGCTGTCGCGGCTGCGCGATAAGAAAGCGACCGTCGTGGTCGTGGATAGCCTGGCGGCGTCCGGCGGCTATATCACTGCGCTGGCGAGCGATCACATCGTCGCGCAGCAAACATCCTTGGTCGGCTCGATCGGCGTTCTCTTCCAATATCCGAACTTTGCCGATCTCCTCGGCAAGATTGGCGTCAAGGTGGAATCGGTTAAGTCGACTCCGCTCAAGGCCGCGCCGGACGGTTTCGAGCCCACCAGCCCCGAGGCGAAAGCAGCATTGGATTCGATCATCCAAGACTCCTATTCCTGGTTCAAAACTCTGGTGCGGGACCGGCGGCATCTTACCGACGCTCAGCTGCAGGCCGCTGCCGACGGTCGCGTATTCACCGGGCATCAGGCGGCTGATCTTAAACTCATCGACGAGCTCGGCGACGAACGGACCGCCTTGGCCTGGCTTGGTAAAGAAAAGGGCGTCGACACCAATTTACCGGTGCGCAATTACGATCTGCATAGCCGTTTCAGCGATCTGAGGTTCCTCCACGCGGCGATGTCAATACTGCTCGATGCAATCGGCCTAAACACATTGGCCGAGCATCTGGAGCAATGGAATGCGGCCGGCGCAGTGCAGCGCTTCAACCTTGACGGTCTATTGGCCCTTTGGCACCCTGCTGACGCGAACTGACGCCTTTCGCATTCGGGCCGTCGGTTCCCGGCAGGAAGCAGTTTGCGGGGCGGGCAATGATCAAATCCGAACTGGTTCAGCGCATCTCCGCACAGAACCCCCATTTGTATCAGCGCGACGTCGAGAATATCGTCAACGCCATTCTCGGCGAGATTATCGCCGCAATGGCGCGCGGCGACCGCGTCGAGTTGCGCGGCTTTGGCGCCTTTTCCGTGAAGCAGCGGCCGGCGCGCACCGGGCGTAATCCGCGCACCGGCGCTCACGTCGCCGTCGACAAAAAAAGCGTGCCGTTCTTCAAGACCGGCAAGGAAATGCGCGAGCGGCTCAACCGGCCGGGCCAGGTTTGACCGACGGCGGACGATCGGTCAGCAGCACAGTCCGCAAGATCGTCGCGGCACTCATTCTGGTGCCGCTTGCAGTCGTCATCATCGCTTTCGCGGTCGCCAATCGCCAGATCGTCACCGTATCGTTCGACCCATTCAGTGCGGAGCGCCCGGCGGCTTCGCTGACGCTGCCGCTGTTTGCGCTCATCATCGTACTGCTGGTGATCGGGGTTCTCGTCGGCGGGACAGCGACCTGGCTGCGGCAGGCCAAGTGGCGCCGGACAGCCCGCCGGCTAGAGCGCGAGGTCGCTGACTTGCGCATCGAGGTCGACACGATGAAACGGACAGCCAGTGTGCTTGCCGATTCCGACCCATCCGGCCGCGCACCGGAACGGCTGCAATTGCGGCCGCCCACGATCTGACCCGTACGACCGGCCTTGCGAGACAAAGCTGCCGTGGCGATGTAGAACGGCAGCGCTTTGGCGCTCGTTGGGCGCCGGTGAAGGAGTAGCCGCAAAGGCGGGCGAATAGACCGTAATGTCGCTTATTGTGAAAATCTGCGGGTTGTCGACGCCGGAGACCCTCGACGCCGCGCTAGACGCCGGCGCCGACATGGTGGGCTTCGTGTTTTTCCCGCCCTCGCCGCGGCATCTCGCATTTGAGACTGCGCGCGTGCTCGCCGGCCGCGTGCGCGGCCGCGCGCAAAAGGTGGCGCTCACGGTCGATGCTGAGGAAAAATTTCTTCAGTCGGTCGTCGAGGCTTTGCGGCCGGATATGCTGCAACTCCACGGCGTCGAATCCACCGATCGCGTCGAGTCGCTTCGCTCGACCTTCGGCTTGCCGGTAATGAAGGCCGTGCCGATTGCCTTAAAAGACGATCTCGCGCGCATCGCTCCCTACGCCGCGGTGGCCGATCGGTTGCTGTTCGATGCGCGCGCGCCGCGCGACGCCACCCGCCCAGGTGGGCTCGGTAACACCTTCGATTGGCGTCTTCTGCAAGATGTCAAACCGGGCGTGCCCTTCATGCTGTCCGGCGGCCTCGATGCCGACAATGTCGGCGAGGCTTTGCGCATCACCCGCGTCTCTGGCATCGATGTATCCTCCGGCGTAGAGCGTGCACCGGGGGTGAAGGATTCGGACAAGATCCGCGCTTTCATCCGCGCAGCGCGCATGGCGCAAACGCGCGATGTCCACCCGGCGGCCTAGGGGAAACGGTGCCCATGACCGTGCAGCAGCTTAATTCGTTCCGCACCGGCCCCGACGAGCGCGGCCATTTCGGCATCTATGGCGGCCGCTTTGTCGCCGAGACGCTGATGCCGCTCGTCCTCGAACTGGAAAAGGCCTATGCCGCCGCCAAATCCGATCCGGCCTTCAAAAAGAAGATGGATGGGTATCTGACCCATTATGTGGGCCGTCCGTCGCCGCTTTATTTCGCCGAGCGCCTCACCGAGCATTGCGGTGGCGCGAAAATTTATCTCAAGCGCGAGGAGCTTAATCACACCGGCGCGCACAAAGTAAACAATGTCCTCGGCCAGATTCTGCTGGCGCGGAGCATGGGCAAAAATCGCATCATCGCCGAAACCGGCGCCGGTATGCATGGCGTCGCCACCGCTACATTATGCGCGCGTTTCGGCCTGCAATGCATCGTCTATATGGGCGCGATCGATGTCGAGCGGCAAAAGGCCAACGTCTTCCGCATGCACATGCTTGGCGCCAAAGTCGTGCCGGTCGAATCCGGCGCAAAGACGCTCAAGGACGCGATGAACGAGGCGCTGCGCGATTGGGTTACCAATGTCGAGTCGACGTTCTATTGCATTGGTACGATCGCTGGGCCGCATCCCTATCCGATGATGGTGCGCGATTTTCAGTCGATCATCGGTCGCGAGACCCGCGAGCAAATGCAGGCAGCAGAAGGCCGTTTGCCGGATTCGCTTATTGCCTGCATCGGCGGCGGCTCCAATGCCATGGGCCTGTTCCACCCGTTCCTCGATGACAAGGACATCGAAATATACGGTGTGGAGGCGGCAGGCCACGGCCTTGAGACCGGCATGCATGCCGCTTCAATCGCCGGCGGCCGCCCGGGCGTTTTGCACGGCAATCGCACTTACCTGCTGATGAACGAGGACGGCCAAATCGACGAAGCACATTCCATTTCGGCGGGGCTCGATTATCCCGGCATCGGCCCGGAACATTCGTGGCTGCATGACGTCGGCCGCGTGACTTTTCTGTCGGCGACCGATAACGAGGCGCTGCACGCTTTTGAGCTCTTGTCCAAGCTCGAAGGCATCATTCCGGCGTTGGAACCGGCGCACGCGATCGCCAAAGTGCTGGAGCTGGCGCCGCAAAAGGCCAAGGATCACCTGATGGTGGTCAATCTGTCCGGCCGCGGCGACAAGGATCTCGATACGGTGTCGCGCCATCTCGGAAGCCAAGCGCGATGAAAGGCCAGGTAGAGACTGGCCGCATCGATCGGCGCTTTGCCGCTTTGAAGAAAGAAGGCCGCGCTGCGCTTGTTACCTTCACCATGGCCGGCGATCCGGATCACGCGACCGCCGTCGCCATCCTCAAAGCCTTGCCGAAAGCCGGCGCCGATATCATCGAGCTCGGCATGCCGTTCACCGATCCGATGGCTGACGGCCCGGCGATCCAGGCTGCCGGATTGCGCGCGCTCAAAGCCGGGCAAACCACGCAGAAAACGCTCGCGGCGGTGCGCAAATTCCGTGAGCGCGACGACACTACGCCGCTCGTTCTCATGGGCTATTACAATCCGGTCTATATTTATGGCGTCGATCGGTTTTTGACCGACGCCAAGGCCGCCGGCGTCGACGGGCTGATCGTGGTGGACTTGCCGCCGGAGGAAGATTCCGAATTGTGCCTGCCGGCGATGAAGGCCGGGCTCAATTTCATTCGTTTGGCGACCCCGACCACCGATGAGAAACGCTTGCCGGCGGTCCTCGCCAATACATCGGGCTTCGTCTATTACGTCTCGATTACCGGCATCACCGGCGCAGCCGCGCCGGATACCGGCAAAGTAACTTCGGCAGTCGCCCACATCAAACGGCATACATCGCTGCCGGTCTGCGTCGGTTTTGGCGTACGCACTGCGGATCACGCCCGCGCCATTGCCGCTGGGGCCGACGGTGTCGTTGTCGGCTCGGCGCTGGTCGAGGCGGTGCGGCAGAGTCTCGGGCCCGAATCGAAGCCGACACCGGCAAGCATCGCGGCGGTGACCGATCTCGTGCGAGCCCTTGCCGCCGGCGTGCGCGGGTCGCGGGTCACGGCAAACGCCTAGCACGCAGCGCGCCCTTCGCCCGCTGTTTGCCTATCCACGGCGCGCGCCGGTTGAATTCCACAGCTCGGCCCCACACATGAATCTCCTCACCTGGAGGGGTTTTCATTTGGAGGGGTTCGATGGCCCGCGACGTGCCCCGTGATTGGATGTGGTCGGAAGCGTGCGAAATGCTCGCGCGCGCCGAACGCCTGCATCGCGAGCTGTTTCGGCCGGCTGCCGCGCAAGCGCAGCTGCCGGTCTGGGAGCCGCCGGTCGATATCCTGGAGACCGAATTCGAAGTACTGGCGCTCGTCGCCTTGCCGGGAGTCGATCCAAACGACGCCCAAGCGGTGATCGAAGACGGCGATCTCGTCATTGCCGGCACCCGGACGGTGCCCGATCAGTTGCGTAGCGCGACGATTCATCGGCTCGAACTGCCGCAGGGGCGCTTCTACCGGCGCTTGCGCCTGCCGCCTGGACGCTATGCCGGCGTTCGCCGCACGGCAGCGGCCGGTTGCCTCGTGATCACCCTGCAAAAAGCGGGAGCGAACCGTGGCTGAACAACAAATGAGCGCAAAAGAAAGCGCATCGTCAGCGGCAGGCGCGACGCTACCGGGCTTGCCACCCGACGCGCTGATCATCGTGCCGGTGCGCAATACGGTGTTGTTTCCCGGCTTGGTGCTGCCGATCACGCTCGGCCGCCCGAAATCGATCGCGGCGGCGCAACAAGCCGTGCGCGATCAGCGTCAGGTCGGAATTCTTCTGCAACGAGTGTCAGACGTTGAAGACCCGACCGCGATCGACATGCATCGCATGGGCGCGCTCGCCAATATCGTGCGCTACATCACGGCCCCGGACGGAACGCATCATCTGGTCTGCCAGGGCGAGCGGCGATTCCAGATCGTCGAATATCTGTCCGGCTGGCCCTTTATGGTTGCCCGCGTGTTGCGGATTCCAGAAGCGGAGACGCGCGCGCCCGAAATCGAAGCCCGTTTCGTCAATCTGAAGGCGCAAGCTGTTGAAGCGATCCAGCTCTTGCCGCAGGTGCCGGCTGACCTTCTTGCCGCGATCCAGTCGATCGAGGCTCCGGCGGCGCTCGCCGACCTCGCCGCTGCCTACATGGACATCAAGCCCGAGGAAAAGCAGGAGATCCTCGAAACGGTCGACATCGCTGCGCGCATGGACAAGGTCTCGCGGATGCTCTCGCACCGAATCGAAATCCTGCGCCTGTCCCAGGAAATCAGCCGGCAAACCAAGGCGGCGCTCGACGAGCGCCAGCGCGAAGTGCTGTTGCGCGAACAGATGGCGGCGATCCAGCGCCAGCTTGGCGAAGGCGAGGAGGGTAAGGCCGCCGAAATGGCCGAGCTCGACAAGGCCATCAGCAACGTCGGCATGCCGAAGGAAGTCGAGGACCAGGCACGCAAGGAATTGCGGCGGCTGCAACGCATGCCCGAAGCGGCCGGCGAATACGGCATGGTGCGCACCTATCTCGACTGGCTCATCGAACTGCCGTGGAAATTGCCGGAGGAGAAGCCGATCGATATCGCGCAAGCCCGGCGTATCCTCGACGAGGACCATTACGATCTCGACAAGATCAAGCGGCGGATCATCGAATTTCTCGCCGTGCGCAAGCTTTCCCCGCAGGGCAAGGCGCCGATCCTCTGCTTCGTCGGTCCACCCGGCGTCGGCAAGACTTCGCTCGGCCAGTCGATCGCGCGGGCGATGGACCGCAAATTTGTCCGCGTCAGCCTTGGCGGCGTCCACGACGAGGCGGAAATCCGCGGCCATCGCCGCACCTATATCGGCGCGCTTCCTGGCAACATCATCCAGGCAATCCGCAAGGCGGGCTCGCGCAATTGCGTCTTGATGCTGGATGAGATCGACAAGCTCGGCGCCGGCATTCAGGGCGATCCCGGGGCCGCCTTACTCGAAGTGCTCGACCCGGAGCAGAACAATACGTTCCGCGACAATTATCTCGGCGTGCCGTTCGACCTAAGCCGCGTGGTCTTCATCACCACCGCCAATATGCTCGACACCATCCCCGGGCCGTTACGCGACCGAATGGAAATAATCACGCTCGCGGGCTACACCGCCCAGGAGAAGCTCGAGATCGCGCATCGCTATCTGATCCGTCGCCAGGCGGAGGCCAACGGGCTCAAACCCGGCCAGGTCGAAATCGACGACGAGGCGCTGCGCGACATCATTCAGAGCTATACGCGCGAAGCCGGCGTGCGGAGTCTCGAACGCCAGATCGGGCAGGTGTTGCGCCATGCCGCGGTGCGCATTGCCGAAGGCCAAAACGGCCCGATCCGGATCACGCGTGGCGATCTTACCGCGATCATCGGGGCGCCGCAGTTCGAAAGCGAAACCGCAATGCGAACGAGCGTGCCGGGCGTCGCTACGGGGCTCGCCTGGACGCCGGTCGGCGGCGATATCCTCTTCATTGAAGCGACGCGGGTGCCGGGCTCGGGCAAGCTCATCCTGACCGGCCAGCTCGGCGAGGTCATGCGCGAAAGCGTGCAAGCCGCGCTTTCGATCGTGAAGAACCGCGCCGCCGCTCTTGGCATTGACGCCAGCCGCTTCGAGAAGAGCGACATCCATGTCCACGTCCCGGCAGGCGCGATCCCGAAAGACGGGCCGAGCGCCGGCGTCGCCATGTTCATGGCGCTGGTATCGCTGATGACCGATCGCACCGTGCGCAGCGATACCGCGATGACCGGCGAAATCAGCCTGCGCGGGCTGGTGCTCCCGGTCGGCGGCATCAAGGAGAAGGTGGTCGGCGCGCACCGCGCCGGCATCAAGCGGATCATGCTGCCGGCGCGCAACCGCAAGGACTACGACGACATTCCTGAAATCGCGCGGAAAGAGGTCGAGTTCATCTGGCTCGAACGCGTCGAGGAGGCAGTCGCCGCCGCGCTCGAACCAAAGAAAGCCGACGCCGCGCCCGGCACGGTGCCGCAGCTTGCGGGCGCGGAGGCTTAGCTTCCACCTTCACAGGCGCAGTAACACCTTGCCAACTGAGAAAATAAAGAGCCACACGATCATTACAACGAAGGCGGCTCCCCATAGATAGTTGTTTAGGCTTTTTGCTCCGGACGTTTCATTTGTCGCTGCCTCCGGTTTTGGCGTGCTGGGTACTTTGGGATCGCTGAGGGGAACCGTTGGCTTCTTTGCTGCGAAGGATGTTTCACTTTTCTCCGAAGGCCGCCCTTTGGGGCTGCTTGGTGGTTCGCTCGTGGTCCCTGATGGCTCTTGCGGTTTCGGCTCGCCGACCAACGGTGCCGGGGCCGCAGTCAACGGTTCTTGGGACTGAGCTGCGTCGTCTGGCTTTGACCGTTTGAACTCCAAATTGCTCGTATATGAGCCGTTGGCGCGACAGTCTCGCCCAACTCGCGGCGCCTGCCCGGTCAACACAATTCTTTGGTCATCGTCGAAAATCGATCCGTTGACCTCGAACGGAATTGGTCCACAACGGGGGTTAAAAATATATGCCGTTCCGGAATATTGTTCGTTGTTGATTTGACCGCGGAACAGAAGAGAGCCAGAGCGCGCGCCCGCATCCAACATTCCTGGGCGAGGTTTTTGATAATAGAACTCTCGGGATGAGCCGTTTGCGAGCAAATACATCAGCGAGCCGTTGTGGTCCCAAACCGTACGTTCGGGCGATGCAGTTTGCGACTGTGCTTGCGCTCCGGCGCCGCTGATTGCGTGCAGCCAGATCGTCACCATCACCAGAGCGACGCTAACTGCAGTCGGCGCAACCGCAAACCGTGTTCCGGCCATGTATAGTTTCCTGCATGGACCACAGCGCTACATGGACAACAGTGCTAAATGGGCCACAGTGCGATGGGAGCTTCACAATTTGGCAGCGATGTGGTGCTGCGGCTGCCCCACACGATCAAATCGACGGTTGTGGACCCGCTGTCAGGTGAAAAGCAGACGTGAGGCGGACAACAGGCTTCGTCCGCGATTGATCCAAAGCGAACATGGACGGCTAGCCGCGACTCAATTGATCTTGGCAATGGTAAGGCGGCAAAGCTCGGCAAACACTTATTTTATGATTCGCTTTTTTGCGATGCCTGTTTTTTTCAATCGAGCATCTGTGCCATATTTCTGAGCAAATCTAAATACATAGTCTAGCTCGTGCTCATGGCAGTCGATCCGCTCAAACTGTCTTCCCCGCGCATCTTTCTCCTGCGGATGCTGGTCTTTGTGGTGCTTGTGGGCGTGATCGTGGGCGTGCTGCGCAAGCAGATCGAGATCGCGTTCATGGCGAACCCCGCCCTGAACGGTCTAATCGTTCTGGTGCTCCTGATGGGCATCGGACTGGCGCTGCGCCAAGTATTGCGGCTCTATCCCGAGATCGCCTGGGTCAATGGGTTCCGGCTTGGTGATCGCGGGGTGGCGGTCAAGCGTGCCCCTGTGCTTCTGGCGCCCATGGCCGCCATTCTCCGTAGCCGCCCAGACCGCATGGCAATTTCCGCCCAGATGATGCGCGGCATTCTTGACTCGATCGCGACTCGGCTCGATGAGGCGCGTGATATCTCGCGTTATATGACCGGCCTCTTGGTGTTTCTCGGCCTGCTCGGCACGTTTTGGGGCCTGATCGAGACGGTCACGTCGGTTGGTGGCGTCATACAGGGACTGAAGGCAACCGGCGACGCGGCCTCGATGTTTGATGCGCTGCGCGGAGGTCTTGCTGCCCCGCTCAGCGGCATGGGAATTTCGTTTTCCTCATCGTTGTTTGGGCTCGCCGGCTCCTTGGTGCTCGGCTTTCTCGACCTGCAGTCGAGTGGAGCCCAGAACCGGTTCTACACCGAGCTCGAGGATTGGCTCTCGACCACGGTGTACGACCATACCGCCGAATTTGGCCTCGCCACGGGTAATTCCGGCGACATGCGCAACGCGATCGACCGGCTCCGTGCTGCGGTTAACGAGGCTGGCGGGAATAAAGCGGCCTCTGGGGCGATGTCCGATCTAGCGGAGGCAGTCCAGGACCTGGTTGCGCAAATGCGCATTGAGCAACAGACAATTCGCGGCTGGGTGGATAGCCAAGCCGAGCAGCACCGCGAGATCAAGGAACTCCTGAAGATAACGCGGCAGCAGGACAAATTGGTGAGCTCGGTTCCAAAATCCGCGGAGGGCTCCATCGAAGAGAAGGCCCTGAAGGAATGAAGATCCTTCTACAGTTCAAGCCAGAGCTAACGATCAAGGCTAATTAACGACCATGGCGCTCGCACGGATTCGCCGCGGCGAAAGCGGTATGAACTATTGGCCGGGTTTCGTCGATGCACTGTCGACTCTGATCCTCAGCATCATTTTTCTGCTTACCATTTTTGTCGTGGTCCAGTTTTATCTGCAGCAGGAAGTCCGGGGCAAGGACACCGCACTACAGCACCTCAGCGGGCAAATTGCCTTGCTCTCTAAGTTGTTATCCATGGAAAAGACCAGCAAAGTCGACCTGGAAAATCAACTCGGCAACATACGATCATCGCTTGCGGCAACACAGAGCGATCGCGATAAATATAAAGGTCTATATGAGGGCGCAGCCGCTGCCCAAGTCACGGCCGAAAGCAAGCTAAGTGAAACCTCAAGCCAACTTGAAAGCGAGAAGGAAAACTCAAGCAAGGCGCTCGGACAAATCGATCTACTCAACCAGCAGCTCGCCGCCTTGCGTCAGCAGCTAACGGCGATAGCGTCGGCGCTGGACGTCTCCGAGAAAAAGAACAAGGACTCGCAGGAAAAGATAAGCGAACTTGGCCAGCGGCTAAATGTTGCGCTGGCCCAACATCTTCAGGAGCTTTCGAGCTACCGTTCGGAGTTCTTTGGCAAACTGCGAGAAATTCTCGGCAACAGATCTGACATTCGTATCGTCGGAGACCGGTTCGTCCTGCAATCGGAAATATTTTTCGACACCGGTAGAGCCGAGTTGAAGCCTGAGGGTCGCGCCGAACTCGACAAAGTAGCGGCCGCGATCGTGGAATTGGAGAGTCAGATACCAGCCGAGATTCCCTGGATACTGCGCGTTGACGGCCATACCGATGTGCGGCCGATCACCGGGCAATTTAAATCGAATTGGGATCTCTCGGCGGAGCGAGCGATCGCGGTGGTGCAATACATGATAGGAAAAAGCGTGAAGCCGTCCCGGCTCGTGGCAGCCGGTTTCGGCGAGTTTCAGCCGATCGACACTGGCACAACCGAGGATGCCTTCCGTCGCAATCGCCGCATTGAATTCAAGCTGACGGAGCGTTGATCGTTTCGCGAACCGTTGGCACGACAACGGCATATCGAGCTGGCAATTCAGCCGGACGAACGTGCAGGCTCGTCCGGCACCATGCCGGTTACGGATATGTCGCTAAGTCGAGAGGCAGTATCGAGCCAAATGCGCGCGAGCTGCAGATAGGAATCGCGCACTTCGTTCGTATATGCCTCGTCAGCCCATTTGATGCATTCTTCGCCAAGGCGCGGTAATGCGCGGCCGTCTTCATGGAAACGCCCCCATGCCCAACCCAGAAAATTTTACAGAACACTATGTCGAAGGCGTGACCGCTGAAAAGTTTTCGAATTGCAATTCGTCGCCAATAATTGGGCAGCGCCATCTCTCTCCCGGAAGCGGAAAGGGGCCGCAGCCTCACTAAATTTCCGGCAAATTCAGCGCGCGGTCGACAAGCGCGCCGGCGCGCTTGAAATCGAAATTGCGGTAGAGATTTTGCTTCGCTCCAAATGACGGCCCGCCGTAGAATTTTTCATATTGCTGGTGGCGGCTGCCGAATTCCGAACCGAGAAAATCCCAGATGAGCCGCATCAGCTTGATGCGGGTCTTTGCATCGGACGTGCCCGAGCGCATGTAGCGCTCGATATCGGCGGCGATATCCGCATTGGCAAAGTCGGCGTCCGATGACGGCAGCGTGATAAAGGCCGAGCCGGCCATTTCGCGGATTATCTCCAGCATGCGGCCGTTGAACTCAGACTGCAACGAGCTCGCCGCATAGTAAGCCGTCGGCGACGGCCACAGCACACCGTCCCGCACCGTACCCATCACCTCATGGGCGAGCAGCATGGATTCGTAGATCGAGACCAGTGCCACCAGTTCGCCCATCATGATCGTCACCGCCGGATTGGCGGCATTGCCGGTCATTTCGTTCATGCGCTTGGCGAGGCCTGCCATGAAGCGTAGCTTCGTGACGTAGCGCGTCTGCGCTTGATGGTTGCCGAGCAGATGCGACGGCGTCTTGCGCCACTGATCGCGCGACAGCTCGACGTTGCGGTAGATGAAAACGCGCTCCCAGGGCACGAATACATTGTCGAAGATCACATAGCTGTCGGATTCGTCGAACCGGCTCGACAGCGGGTAATCGAAAGCGCTGCCGGCGCGCGAGAACGGACGGCGCGGATAGAGCCGCAGCCCTTCGCTATCGAGAGGAACGGCAAGACAATTGGCGTAGTTCTCGTCGCCCGGTTGCAACGGTTGAATGCAGCTTAAATGAAGGTAATCCGACAACACGCCGGCGGTGGCGAGCTGCTGGGCGCCCTTGATGATGATGCCGTCGTCGCGCTCCTTCACCACGCCGGCGTAAAGCGTCGGGTCGCTCTGCTGGTGCGCGGGCTTGGAGCGGTCAATCTGCGGCGGCACGATCGCGTAGGAGCAATAGATGTGATTGTCGCGCATGAATTCGTAGAACGCGACGAGATTGTCGGCGAATTGTTGGCCGGCGCCCGCAAAAAATTGTGGCGTCGACGCATAACCGACGAAGAAGCCGGCGACGTGGTCGGGCGCGCGGCCCATCAGCCCGAATGTCGCCTCAGCCCAGGTCTCTGAGAACAACCGCCGGGCCTGCAGATCGGCGTGGTTACGCGGAATCTGCCAGGCGCGCTGCACTGGCGCGCCGGTCTTGGGCGACGGGAAGGTCATGCGCTCGCGCAGTTCGGGCGCCGCGGCAATGTCATAGAGGTTGGCGATTGACCGCGCGGCACCGCGAAATGCCGGGTGCGTGGTGACGTCCTTGACCCGCTCGCCGTCAAGAAAGACCTGCCGCCCGTCTTTCAGAGAGCGAAGATATTCGACGCCTGTGCGCATCGGCAATTCTCCCTGCTCGGCTACGGGCATTTAGCCAGAGCGCAGCAATGATGTCATCGGGAGAAAGCTGCGGAAAAGCGTACGCGGCGTGCGCTTTAATACACGTCGGTCTGATAGCGGCCGGATTTCTTGATCTCGCCGAGAAATTCCGCGGCCTGAGCGGCGGAGCGCGCGCCTTGCTCCACAATCACATCGAGCAACGCGCGCTCGACGTCTTTGCTCATCGTGATGGCGCCGCAGACATAGATGTGGGCGCCGTCGGCAATCCACGTCCAAAGCTCGCGGCCAGCCTCGCGCAAGCGGTCTTGCACGTAGAATTTGCGCATGCCGTCGCGCGACCACGCCAACGACAGCTTGGCAAGAAAACCGGTGGCTTCCATTCCGGTGAATTCGTCCTCATAGAAGAAATCGTAAGCGCGGCGCTGGTGGCCAAAGAACAGCCAGTTGCGGCCCGGCGCTTTTGTCGCCATCCGTTCATGCAGGAACGCGCGGAACGGGGCGATGCCGGTGCCCGGTCCGATCATGATGATCGAAGCGGACGGATTGCCGGGGAGGTTGAACCCTTGCGCCTTCTGCACATAGGCCTTGATCTTCGCTCCAGGTGCGACGCGCTCGGCAAAGAATGTCGAGGCGACCCCAAGGCGCCGGCGCTCGTCAACAGCGTAGCGCACCGCATCGACAGTCAGCGCCACACGGCGCGGTTCGATCTTTGGCGAACAGGCGATGGAATAGAGGCGCGGTTGCAGCGGATCGAGTGCCTCGACGAAAGCTTCCGGATCGGGCCTGATGCCAGGAAACTTTTCGAGCGCGGCGAGCACGTCGAGCGCTTCGGCATCGCCGTCGGGGTCGGCTCCGCGCGCAAGTTCCTTCGCCTTCTGCCGACGTTCGCCGCCGGTGATGTAGGAGATCAGCTCAAACAGCATGTCTGGTGCCGCGCCAAGTGACGAGCTGTCGGTTAGAACATCGCGCAAGGGTCGCCCCGCAATCGGGAAATCGGGCGGCGCACCGATGGCGTCGATCACCGCGTCGACCAGCGCCGGAGGGTTGTGCGGAAAAATGCCGAGCGAGTCGCCGACCGAATAGGTGATTCCGCTGTCAGCTAGGTCCAGTTCGATATGCCAGGTCTCCTTGCTCGAACCCGGCTTGTTCAGCAGTGTCCGGGACAGGAACGCGACCTCAGCGGGCTGGTCGCGCGACAGCGCTACAGTTGCCTTCGCTGCGGGCTCAGGCGCCGTCGATGGCGGTGCCGCATCCTTCGCGGTCGCCGGCGGCTTGATCACGGCGGGGGCGGGAATTGCGCCGAATTCCGCGTAGAGGGTCTTGAGCATCCGCGCCGTTTCCTTGCCGCCGGGGATGCAAAGGTTCAGCCGCTCTTCGCTCTTGAGGAAGATCGCATTGGCGTAGTCCTCGCAACTGTAGCCGCATTGGCCGCAATCCTGCTGGCCCATCGCCGCCATCATGCGCCGCCGCAGCGGCCGCGTATCGGCAAGCTCCATCCGCTCGGTGAGCGGGATCCCGGGATCGTGCCACGGCGACTGTCCGTCATCGCCGTCTTCCAGCGGCCCGCGCGCCGCCGGCGCGCTAGCGGCGCCCTGCAACAATGCCGCCGCTTCAGTGGCGGTGAGCGGATTAACGCCGCCATCCAGCGACAAAAGCCCGGCAAAGAAACCGTTCAGCCAGGTACGCTGCTCGGGAGAAAATGGCGCCGTTTCCGGAATGAGGTTTGGGATCGGCGGCGGCGTGGTGTGAGTCATTCGTACCCCTGCCGCTCGAACATGGCTTTGAGCGCGTCGACTTGGTGCCGGCGCGTGAATTCGGCGAAGTTCTCCTGGGGCCCGGCGCGATTGGCGAGATAGGTTTTGAGCATCCGTTCGATCGTGTGCGGTGTGTCTTGCGCTTTCACGTCACGGAAAATCTCGCGTCCGCATTGCGCCTGCGGCCCAAAGCCGCCGCCGACATGGATGTGGTAGGCCTCCGCCTGCTCACCATCGTCAGAGGCTTGCACCTTGGTGCCGAGCAGGCCGATGTCGCCGATATAGTGCTGCGCGCAGGAATTCGGACAGCCGGTAAGATGAATATTGAGCGGGCTGTCGAGCTGCACGTGGCTTTCGCACCACTGCGCAATCGCCTCGGCGTGGCGTTTTGTGTCGGACATTGCCAGACGGCAACCGGCATTGCCGGTGCAGGCGACCAGGCCGGCGCGAATTGAGGTCGCCTTCGTCGAGAGCGACAGCGCGGCGATCGCCGCTTCGGCTTGGGCGACGCGCGCTTGCGGCACGCCTGAAATCAAGAGGTTCTGCCAGACGGTGAGGCGGATATCGCCATCGCCGAACTCGGCCGCGATTTTTGCGATCCCGCGCATCTGTTCCGGGGTAAGCCTGCCGACAGGCAGGACCACGCCGATCCAGCAATAGCCCTGCTGCTTTTGCGGATGGATGCTGAGGTGGGCGAGCCGGTCGATCGGCGGCCGCGGCGCAATAGCATCGCCCGGAGCGCGGACGAGTGTCCGGCCGAGCCGTTCTTCGAGTGTGGTGACGAATCTTTCGAAGCCCCAGGCGTCGAGCAGGTATTTCAGTCGTGCTTTGGCACGATTGGTGCGATCGCCGTGGTCGATGAAGATTCGCACAACCGCGTCCGCCACCATCGTGGCTTCCGCGGGTTTGACAATCACGCCGGTGTTGCCCGCGAAAGTCCGGTGGCCGGTGACCCCGCCGAGCATGAGCCGGAACCAAACGCCCGGCTCGATGCCATATCCATCCTTCACCGTGACGGCCTGGAAGCCGATGTCATTGGTGTCCTCAAGAACCGGGATGGCGCCGCCACCGTCGAAGCCGACATTGAACTTGCGCGGGATGCCGTACAGCGATCGATCATTGAGGATGTGGAAGTGCCACTCACGGGCAAACGGCCTCGTGTCGATCAGCTCCTGCGGGTCGATGCCTGCGGTCGGCGTGCCGGTGACATTGCGGATATTGTCGGCGCCGGAACCCCGCGAACACAATCCGAGATCCTGGATCGCCTCGACCATCGCGACCGCGTTCTTCGGCTCGACCTCGCGCATTTGCAGGTTGGCGCGCGTGGTTACATGGGCGTAGCCGCCCGCATAGCGCTCGGCGAGATCGGCGAGGCCGGTGAATTGCCAATGATTGAGAATGCCGTTCGGAATGCGCAACCGGCACATATAAGCTTTTTGCGTCGGCGCGCAGTAGAACAGACCGAAGAAGCGCCAGCGAAAATTGTCGTCGGCTTTCGGCGCTTCGTTATTCGCAGCCTGTTGCTTCAGCCGTTCGTAAGCATCGAAAGGATTAAGGTCACGTTTGAACTTTTCCGGATCGGAAAGTTTACCGCCGGATTTGACAACGCGATCTTGCGCGCGCAACGCGGCGGCATCAGGCCCAGTTGCCTCCACGGTCGGCGGGCCAGGCTGCGTTGCATTGGCGTTTGCAGGGCGCGCGGTCCTCGCGATCTGCAGCCCAGCCGTGAAGCCTTCGAGATAGCGCTTCTGCTCTGGTTCGAAATCGCCCGACATTGTCTGATTTCCGCTTGTGACCTCCGCCCTCCTGTTGTCCGCCACCGCAATCGAGCTATTCGGCAGGCACGCCGGTCGGCGTCGGCGGCAACACTTTGACCGCGCTGCGCGGCCTATAGGTCGCGTAAATGGCAAATCCGGTGAACAGGAAGCCGCCGACCAGATTGCCCAGCGTCACCGGAATCTGATTCCACAGCCACCAATCGGCGACCGTGGCCTTCGCGCCCATCATCATCCCGGTCGGGATAATGAACATGTTGACGACCGAGTGCTCGAAGCCTTGTGCGAAAAAGACGAAGATCGGCATCCAGGCGCAGGCGATCTTGCCGATGACCGAGTTCGTCGTCATCGCCAGCACGATGGCGAGACAGACCATCCAGTTGCACAGCATTGCTTTGACGAAGACCGTGACCATTCCGGCAAAGCCGATCACGGAATAGCCGATCGTCTTGGCCTCGGCGACCTGGACAATGCGTGCGGCAACCCCGGCCGGCGCAGCCGTGCCCATATTCGTCAGCACAATGGCAATCAAAGCGCCGTAGGCCACGCTGCCGATCAGATTGCCGATGAAAACCCAGCCCCAATTGATCAGAACGGACGATGCGCTCGCCTCGTGGCCAAGCCATGGCAACGGCACGAGTGCGAAGCTTCCAGTGACGAGTTCGAGACCGAGCAGCACGATGCTGATCAGCCCGACCGGAAAGATCAGGGCGCCGACCAGCGGCGTATTCGTTTGTACGGCCCCGGTGAAAGCGAGGCTGGTGGCGACGCCGAGAATGGCGCCTGAGAGCATGCCGCGGATCAGTAGGTCGCGTGGCGCCAGGGCAAGTTTGCGCTTGCCGGCTTCGACCATTGCCGTCGCCACGTCGGCTGGTTTGACATAATCGATCGTGTCCATTCATTCGCTCCTACATGCCTTCATCCGCCAGCGCCTCTTGCGGCACGAGCCTTGGTGCGCGGCTTTGCGCTCCAAACCGCAAGATGCGTGCCACGTCCGAGCGCTGCGGCAATTTGAATTTCGCCAATGATTGCAATGAAGTGAATCCGTGCGGGCGACGCGGGGCCGGCTCGCTTTTGCCCGTTTGAGGCGCACTGCGCCTGCGTCTTGTGCAATGCACAAAACGCGGGCAGTTGAATCAAAACTGAGCAGAAGATGTGAGCCTATGCTCGCAGGTCGGTGGCTGTAGATCGCGCCGGGTGCCAATCCTCGCCGATTCCGGCGCCGGCGGGAAAGACCAGCGACTTGATGACGACCGGAACCGCGCCGGACATATCGAGCATCGCGCCGATGTCGATATAGTCGAAATCCTTCAGCTCAAGACCGTCGATCGAGACGATCGGATTGGCGAGCTTCATCTCTTCGCAACAATGAATGCCGATCAGCCCGCCGACGTCGCTATCGCCGACAAGCACGATCGGATGGCCGCGGCCTCGCACCGCAACCAGTCCGTCAGCCATGCCGCGGCAGAAGTCGTCAAGGCGCTGAAACGTCGCCGAGCCGCGCCAAGGCACGAACAGCGCAACGGGACTTTCGCCGCTGTCGAGCTCGCGCCGCTTAAGCACCGATCCGATCGCTGCTGCGACAGCGCTAGGGCTGATCTCGTCGCCGAGCGGCAATGCCGGCGCAATGACGGCTACGTTGCGTAATGGCAGGATTTCCATTGGGGAAACGAAAATCGTGCTGCCGGACACCTGGACCGTATATTGCGCGGCGCCAATGGCGGTAGCGCGAATGCGCGCTTCCGGGCGCGCGAGTGGCAGTCCCTCCAGCCGGGAGCGAATTTCGCTGCCAAGCTCAAGGCCGATATCGCCGTATGATTTGACTTCGCCGCCGTAAATATATTCGGAAACGCCGCCGGAGAAGCTCACGTCGGATATTTTGCCCCGCCAGTTCAGCGCATCGAGCCGTAACAGGTCGGCGTCGCCAGCCCGTGGCGAGCCGCCGTGCATTGCCTCGAACAGGCAATCCGCCATGCCTGCAGCGAGTCTGCGCGCGTCTTGCTCGGCGAGAATGCCTCCCGGCTTGAGATCAAGTCCGATTGCCGCGGCTAAGCGGCGGCCGGCATTTTCTACCCGCATGATTCGCCGTTCCTCGCCGAGAACGACGAGCCGGGCGCCAACGTCGAGAGCGGTGACAGCGACGACGTTACCGTCGGCGCAAACGGCAATCTTGGTGGTGCCGCCGCCGACATCAACGTTCATCACCGCCGCGCCGTTGCGGATCGAGCGCGCCACCGCGCCCGATCCGTAAGCCGCCATCATCGCTTCCAAACTGTCGCCGGCGCTGACCGCCACCATCCGGCCGGCTTGGCGGGCGAATAATTCGCCGATCGGCCGGGCGTTCGTCCGCCGCACCGCCACGCCGGTGAGGATCAAGGCGCCGGCATCGATCTCGTCCGGATCGACCTTGGCGTCCCGGTATTGCCGCGCAATGAATGCGCCGAGCGCGTCGGCGTCGATCAAGTCTTCGTCCGCGTATGGCGTGAGCAGGATATCCGACTGATAAAAGCTTTCGCGCTCGGTGACGACATAACGGCTGTCCAGCCGTTCCAGCACGATGCGCGAAAAGACTAGATGCGAGGTCGACGATCCGATATCGACGCCGACCGAAAGCACGCACAGCTCGTCTTCTTCGCCGAATGTGCGTCCTGTATGCGAGAAGAAAATACGGCCGCCAATTTCGTCAGTCATGGGTAGACGGGGATCGATTTCGCACTCTTCATTCCTTCGGCAGCCAGCCGCGATAATCGCGCGCGTAATATTCGGCCCGCATCCGGTTTTCCGCGCCTTCCTCCCGCATGCGTTCGGCGTATTCCCGGCGCAGAAATGGATCTTCCATGTAATAGGGGATAGCGGTGCCGCCCTCGGGAATGTCCATCGCCGTATAGTCGACATGTTTCTCGCCGGGCGGTCCGGGCTCGCGACCCGGATTGTGCGGTCCGAACCAGGCGGTCAATCGGAACGGCTCTTTCGACGCTCCGAAATGCTGATGATACCAGCGCGCGCCGCCGGGCGCCGCCGACACCATCCCAACCGGCTCGTAATCCACGCGCTTGACCTGATCGGCTTTGCCGTCCTTCCACGGCGTGATGCCGAGATGCTCGGGCCAGGTATAGGTGTAGCCTTTGCCTTTGATGCAGATCAGCACCGCCGCCGAAGTGTGGGCGTGCGCCTTGGAATAGTGGCCGTTCTCGTGTTGGCCGATCCAGAGGTAAAACGTATTGCCGGTCATGAACGGCTCGACCCTCCGCCAGCCGGGCGAGCGGCGGTTATCCAGCGGCAGGTCGCAATTGACGATGTCGGGGATGAAATTTGTCCGCCGCATCGCCAGCCCGCGCACCGGGTCCGGCTCAATGTCGTCTTTGTATTTGTAGAAATCGTCGGCCCCTGAGAACCGATCGCGGAACTGATAACGGCAATTAAAAATCGCGTCGGTGTTGTCGATCAGATTCATCAGATTAGGAGCGGTCGTACCGGCCAGCAGCAGCGCCGGCGCCGAACTCGCATTGACGATGCGGTGCATCGCATTCACCGGAATGGAAAACAGCGATCCTTTCTGCCATTCGAAAGTGTGCCGCTTGTTATCGCCTTCCAGCCAGACCTCGGTTGAGCCGCGACCTTCGACCACGAGATAGATTTCCTCGTAGAGATGCTTCTCGACGTTGAGCGCGCCGGCGCCGGGCACCTCGACGACGTAACAGCCCCATTTGCCCTCGGTGCCGTGGAGCTGAATGTAGCTGCCGCGCCCGCCCATTCGCGGCCATGGTTGCAGCGGCAGGTTCTGCACTTTGCGCACGCCGATATCCCGGTAGACCGGAATGCCTTCCGATTCCATGAACAGGTCGTACGGGGTCTTCGGCCGGCCGAATTTGCCGAAGCCGGCGCGCTTGAAGCCCGACGGCTCATGCCAATGAACCTGCCCGGCGATTTCATGCATGACGGCGCTCTTGCGGTCTCCGCTAATCGGCCGGTGCGACAAACTTCGTGCGATCAGGCTTCGTGCGAGAAAAGCGCTGCCCGGCCCGGCGAAAATTATCGCGCGATTGTTTAGGCTTGCACCCCATGTACAATGCGCGATAGGCCGTTGCAACGCGAACTTTGCGGCACCTAGAACATTGCCGTGCGTCAGGGATGGAATGCTAAACCCATGCCGATGAATAAACCGCATCTCGAGTTCCACCGGATCGATATGAAGCAAGGCTGGGCGACGCCGTCAGGCTATCCGTCAGGTATCGAGCAAAAGATCCTGGCAAGCGATCTTGATGAGGCGCGCAAGATGGGCAGCCGGACGCGCCTGTTGCGGTTTGCCCCAGGCGTCTACACCACGGCACCGTTCGTACACGACCACTGGGAGGAGGTTTATCTCGTCTCAGGCGACCTGATCGTCGGCAACGATCCGCAGGGCAGGGGAGGCGAATCCTTCGACGCGCCGACCTATGCCTGCCGGCCTCCAGGCGTTTACCATGGTCCATTCAAGTCGGATCGCGGCTGCCTGCTTTACGAAATCCACTACTACGACGAGAGCAAGAAATAACGTGACGCGCGATCTGGAACAGCCGATCGCCAGCGACGGAACGAGCGTGCGCGAGCAGTCGAGGCCCGCGTTGCGGCCCTACATCGCTGCGACGCGGGATTTCCCCGCGGGCACTGCTACGCCGCGGCAGTTTCTGGAACGCTCGCTGGAATTGCTGGAACAATGGGAACCGAGGATCGGCGCCTTTGTCTGCACGAACCTGCCGTCTGCGCGTGCGGCGGCTGATCGTGCAACCGAGCGTTGGCGCGCCGGACGACCGTTGTCGTCGATCGATGGCATGCCAGTCGGCATCAAGGACGTGATTGAAACTTTCGACATGCCGACGCAGATGGGCTCGCCGCTTTTTCTCGGCTGGCGCTCGGAAAAAGATGCGGCAAGCGTGTGGGCACTGCGCGATGCCGGAGCGGTCATTCTCGGCAAGACGGTCACCACCGAATTCGCCGCGTCCGAACCGCGCGGCACCCGCAATCCCTGGAACACGGCGCACACGCCCGGCGGCTCGTCGAGCGGTTCGGCGGCCGCTGTCGCCACTGGTGTCGTAAGCGCCGCGCTCGGCACGCAAGTTATCGGCTCCGTCATTCGCCCGGCGAGCTTCTGCGGTTGCGTCGGTTTTAAGCCGAGCGTCAATGCCATCAACCGCGAGGGCAGCCACGACTATCAGAGTCAAAGCTGCACCGGCATTCTCGCCGCATCGTTGCAGGATGCCTGGCAAGTGGCGCGCGAAATCGTCGCCCGTGTCGGCGGCGATGCCGGAACCGCCGGGCTGCAAGGACCGGACATGATGCCGCCGAGCGAGAAGCCGCGCCGCCTCGCCGTGCTCGAGACCGCCGGTTGGGAATCCGCGTCGGTCGGCGCCAAGCAGCGCCTGGGCGAATGCGTCATGCGCTTGAAATCCGCCGGCATCGAAATTCGCACCCGTCACAACGACGATAAAGTCGCGGCGCTGGAAACCGACCTGGTCAATGCGATGGAGCTTTCCTACCGCTGCAACGGCTGGGAGATGCGCTGGTTCATCCGCACCATGCGCGAGCGCGATGCCGGCGCGTTGAGCCGCAGCATCCTGGATCGAGCGCAGCGTTACGAAGACATGACGATCACCGATCACCGTGCCGATTTGAAAGAGCGCGCCCGCGTGCGCGCGGTGTATGCTGAGCTTGCCGCAAACTGCGACGCCTGCATCACGCTCTCCGCGCCGAGCCACGCGCCGGAGGGATTAAGCTCGACTGGCAATCCGGAATTCGCCGTGCCGGGGTCGCTCCTTGGGGTGCCGGCAATTTCGCTGCCGCTTTTCGAGCTCAACGATCTACCGCTTGGCCTCCAGGCTGTCGGCTATTTCGATCGCGACGCCGATGCGTTTAAGACCGCAGCCTGGCTGCGGTCCGCCCTTACGCAAGCGCGCTGATCAGCCGTGATGACGTCGATTGGCGAAATCCCGTCGCTTCCCATTCCGCAAGTCCTGGAACGCTATCGCAGCGAGCGCCGTCATTGTCTGGATTCGATGATATGGTTCGTTCGGCCGCTCCGGGTGGCAAACTCGGCAAACCGTTGATGCTCGCTCTCGGTGCTTTGCTGGCTTCAGGCGCTCTGTTCCGCGCGGGCGCCAGCCCAGCGCCGCAAGCGACATCCGACGAGGGTGCTGGCGGAGTGCTTGGCGGTTTGGGTGGACTGTTGAAAAAACTGGAGCAGGAAGGGCTTGGCAATGTAGCCAATTCCTGGGTCGGTTCGGGACAAAATCAACCAGTCTCACCAGGTCAGCTTGGTTCGGCGCTCGGCCCAAGCATCATCAAGATGCTGGCTCAAAAGTCAGGCCTCTCCGAGGAGGAACTCACCAAACAACTATCGCAGGTTCTACCCGGCGTCGTTGATACGCCAAACGGCAGGCTGCCAACGATGGCGGAGTTATCTCAAAAGATGTGAAGACGCGGCTTTTCTCTAGATGGATTGCTGGCTAGCCGATTGCCCACTGGGTCGACGGCAGCGGGTTGGTCTTTAGTGCAGCTTTCGTTTACGCTCTTGCTCTGCCTGATAAATTTCGAGGCAGAACAGGAGGAACGCGATAATCGCGTCATCATGCACTTTGGCGGTGTGAGGCGCGCGAGACATAGAGCCCCCAGGATTGTTGTCTCCGTATCCCATAAAAATAACCTGAGTCGTTGACCCGGACTGTGCTCTCTGGGCAACGCTCGCCAGCGATTTGAGGGCTATGGCATTAGGCCGCGCGGCGGATTTGGAACATCGGATGGATTGCTGATGTCCGCTTTGGGTCAAAAGCGGACATTGCGGAGCGTGATCAGCACGTCCGCTAAGGGCCAATAGCCGACATTCTGCGCTTCTTCAGTCAATTACCTCGTCGGCGGCGACGTTTTTTCCCCTCTTCGTATCCCAAACTTGCCAGACCTTGGCGAAACGCGGCAACGGGACCTGTGACATAGGCTGCTGAGGAAACCAACAAGCGGAAGCGCCGGTTGTTGCGCTGACGCGGAAAGCGGCCGCGATGCCGAATGCGGCGATAAAATCCCGTCGTCGCATTGCCTCACCCCAGGTTCGGGAGAGGCCATCGTAGCGAGTCAGACCGGTAGACTGGAAGTGGTTAGGCCGAAGTTCGGCTAATGTTCGCTTCGGGCTATACGAACATTGTGGTGCGTTGCCCTAGCACGCCAGCTAAACTTTAAGTCAACGAGGCTGAGGCATGCGCATCATCGACGCTTTCAATCATTTTTTTCCCAAACGCTACTACGACGCGTTATTGCAATCGCCCGATGCCGCAAAAGACATCGGCAAGCGCGTGCGCAGCATCCCGGCGCTGTCGGATCTCGATCTACGGCTACGCATCGTCGAAATGTTCGACGACTATTCTCAGGTCCTATCGCATGGGCTGCCCCCGCTCGAACGGCTGTGGGGGCCGGATAAATCGCCGGAAATGGCGAAGATCGCCAATGACGGACTGGCCGAAATCGTCGCCAAGCACCCGAAACATTTTGTCGGCTGGTCGGCGCTGTTGCCAATGAACGCACCAGCCGCCGCCGCCAAAGAAGCGGCGCGGTCGCTTGCAAGCGGCGCCAATGCCATTCAGCTTGCGACCAATGCCAATGGCGTGCCGCTCGATGCGCCGCAATTTCTGCCGGTGTTCGAAGTGATCGCCAATTCCGGCAAGCCGATCCTTCTGCATCCCGCACGCACGCGCGACATGCCGGATTACCCGAGCGAAACATATTCGAAATACGAGATTTGCAGCGTGCTCGGCTGGCCATACGAAACCGGCGTAACGCTGGCGCGGCTTGTCTTCTCAGGCATAATGGATCGCTATCCCGGCCTGAAAGTCATCGCGCATCATCTCGGCGGCGTTATTCCCTATCTCGAAGGGCGCGTCGGCCATTCGTTCGATCAGCTTGGCGTGCGGACCTCAGATGAGGATTACAGCCGCGTTCTCAAATCTCTGAAAAAGCGCCCTTACGACTATTTCAAGGACTTCTACGGCGACACGGCGGTCGAAGGCGCGCGCGCGGCGACGATTTGCGGGCTCGATTTCTTTGGCGCCGACCATGTGTTGTTCGCCTCGGATTGTCCGTTCGACAAGGAAAAAGGCGTCGGATACATCCGCGCGACGGTGAAAGTTCTCGATTCAATTGCTCTCGCTAACCCCGAGCGCGAGAAGATCTGCTGGCGCAACGCCGTGAAATTGTTTGGATTAGCGGCGTAATTCAGTTCCGTTCGTCGACGATACTCGCCCGCAATGCGCCGATCCCGGTAATCTCGACTTCGAGTGTGTCGCCGGGTTTCATCCACAGCGGCGGCTTGCGGCTGTGGCCGACGCCTTCCGGAGTGCCGGTGGAAATGACATCGCCCGGCGTAAGCGCGGTGAAGTCCGAACAAAAGGTGATGATCTGCGGGATCGAATAGATCAAGAGATCCGTCGCCGAGCGTTGAACCTCTTTGCCATTCAGCCGCGTCGTCAAGGTCAGCCGGCCTGGATCCGGGATTTCATCGGTTGTCACGAGCCAGGGACCGAACGGGCCGGTGCCCGGAAAATTCTTGCCGGACGTCACGGAGAACTTCTGATAATCGCGTACGCTGCCGTCGACGAAACAGGTATAGCCGGCGACGTGTTCGAGCGCGCGCTCCGCCGCGATGTGTCGTCCGCCTTTGCCGATGACAAGCGCGAGCTCGCCTTCGAAATCGAAATGATCCGAGACCTTGGGCCGGATCAGTTGGCCGCCGTGGCCGACCAGTGTGTCGGCAAAGCGAATGAACATGCTCGGCTGTTTCGGCAGTTCGCGGCTCATCTCTGCGGCATGCGAGCGATAGTTGATGCCAGCGCAGAGAATCTTCTCCGGCTTCGGGATGACCGGCAGGAACGTTATCTCGCTCAGCTTGCGGTCGGGCAGGGCGGTTCGTGCCAGCTCTCGCATTTTTTCCAGCGCACCGGCCGCGAGCGCGGCGCGCAGGTTCGGCTGGCCGATTTTATCGTTGAGCGTCACGACGCCGCCGTCACGCGCTGCGCCGAACCATTCCTTGCCGTCGGCAGCAAAACTCAGAAGTTTCATCTACCCATCCACGTATATGGGGATGAAGCGCGACGGATGATGGTCAATCCGTCGCGCTCCCGTCACCGGGTGCCCGAAGATTTCAGCATTCAAAACTTGATCATATCGGTCCTGGTCGGTGTCGATTTGGGCGACAACAAGGGCGCGTTGAGGAAATGTATACAGTCGAGAAGTCCGCATAAGGCTCGACCGCCGACATTCCATCGACCGGCACGATAACATTCATACCACGGAATGCCGCCCTGGCCCCGGTAAAGAGGACCGCGCCGTTCGAGGCTGTTCCAGTCACAATGACAGTCTGAATGCCCTTGTCCTTGAGAATTTTTGCAAGATCGGTGTTGAGGAACTTGTCCGGCCCGGACAGGACGGAGGGCTCATCCCCCAAAGGCGCGACATCCGGCATTACGTCCGCCATCGTCGAATTGGCGATGATGCTATAAATCACCGCCGCCTTTGCTGCGCGCTGCCGCGAGCAATTTCTTCATGGCCGGAAGGCTGGCGACGCAGGCTGGCCGTTTGCCGCGATTCTGGTTCATGAAATCGAGCATCAGGAGAGCTGTGGTCTTGGGATCGACGGTGACAGGTTTCAGCTCCGGTGGCGGCGGTGCCGGCACCGACGTCCATTTGTCGACAATCGTTTGCGCCCGCGCAGCAGCGGGGCCGAGCACTGCGCCGCTGATCGCCAAAAGCGCGGTCATAATTTGACTTTCAGCCATGTTGCATTTCCTCTCTGTCTCTACTCGCTCTGTCTATTGGGTTCGCCATGTAGAACACCGCCGATGTGAATTATTCGGGTACGGTCTGGAACTTTTATGCCAAACTGGCGCCCTGCATCACGGTTAGCCCGGGGACGCGGCGGCGAGGGCAAAACAGTAAGGAAGAAACGATGGACATCAAGGTCGATAGAAAGGCAATCGCAGAGGCCTCGGAGAAGCTTAAGAATTGGGGGCGTTGGGGAAAAGACGACCAGATCGGCACACTCAATCACGTCACCCCGCAGGACATCGTCAAAGCAGCGAGCCTCATTCGCACCGGCAAGGTTTTTGCGCTCGGCATTCCGCTCGACGGCAATGGCCCGCAGACCGGGTTATTCGGCGGCCGCTTTAATCCGATCCATCAGATGCTCGCCACCGGCACCGACGCGATCGCGGGCCGGCAGGACTGGAACAAAATCCGTTACGCCGACGATACGCTGATGTTGTGTGTGCAGGGTGCCACGCATTGGGATGCGCTCGGCCATATCTTCTACGAAGAAAAGGGTTACAACGGTCACGACGCCAAGTTTGTCGATTCCAAGGGCCTCAACGTGCTCGGCATCGAGCACTCCAAGAACAGGATGGTCGGCCGCGGCGTGCTGCTCGACATCGCGCGCTATCGTGGCGTCAAATGGCTGGCCGACGGCGAGAGTATTTCCAACGACGAACTCGACAAATGCGCCAAGGACCAGAACGTATCTATCGGCCGTGGCGATTTCGTCATCATCCGCACCGGCCAGATGGAGCGCTGTCTCGCCGAAAAGAGTTGGGGCGCCTATGCCGGCGGCGATGCGCCCGGCGTGAAGTTCGAAAATTGCTATTGGTGCCAGGACAAACAAGTCGCCGCGATCTGCACCGATACCTGGGGCGTCGAGGTCCGCCCGAACGAGACCAAAGATGCCAACCAGCCCTGGCATTGGGTGGTGATCCCGGCGATGGGTTTATGCATGGGCGAAATTTTTTACCTCAAGGAACTGGCCGAGGATTGCGCCGACGACGGCATCTATGAGTTTTTCTTTTGCGGCCCGCCGTTGATCATCACCGGCGGCACCGGCTCGCCGATCAATCCACAGGCGATTAAATAAGAAGGCGACGCAGGATAGATGACCGAGGACGGATAATCTCATCCACCGACACCTTCATCTGTCCACTGTCGTCTGTTGTCCAACTCCGGAGAGTTCACATGGCCCGACACCTCAAGCGCGGAATGGACGCCGGCGCGATCAAGGCGGCTGATGCCAAAGTCCGCGAAACCGTCGAGCAAATCCTCGCTGAAATCGATGCGCGCAAGGACGCAGCAGTGCGTGAACTGTCGTGCAAATTCGACAATTGGTCGCCGCCATCCTTCAAACTTACGCCCGACGAAATCGAGCGTGCGATTGGCCAAATGCGCAAGCGCGATCTCGACGACATCAAGTTCGCGCAGGCGCAGGTGCAAAACTTCGCGCAGAAGCAGAAGGAGACGTTACGCGACCTCGAAGTCGAGACCCTGCCGGGCGTCGTGCTCGGCCACAAACATATCCCGGTCAATTCGATCGGCTGTTACGTCCCCGGAGGCCGTTATCCGATGGTCGCCTCCGCGCATATGTCGATCGTGACCGCGCGCGTCGCCGGCGTGAAACACATTATTGCTTGCGCGCCCCCGTTCAAGGGCGGCCCGCATCCGGCGATCGTTGCGGCGATGCATTTTGGCGGCGCCGATGAGATCTTCGTCCTCGGCGGCGTGCAGGCGGTCGCGGCCATGGCGCTCGGCACCGAATCCATTCGCGGCGTCGACATGATCGTCGGACCGGGCAACGCCTATGTCGCCGAGGCGAAGCGGCAATTGTTCGGGCGGGTCGGTATCGACCTCCTCGCCGGGCCGACCGAGACGCTGATCATCGCCGACGACACGGTGGACGGCGAAATCTGCGCGACCGATCTGATCGGCCAAGCCGAACATGGGCCGACGTCGCCGGCGGTACTGATCACCAATTCGGAAAAACTTGCGCGCGATACGATGAAGGAGATCGAGCGGCTTCTCGCCATTCTGCCGACGGCCGACACCGCCGGTAAAGCCTGGGCAGATTTCGGCGAAGTGATCGTCTGCGACGACGAGGCAGAAATGGTGCGCGAAGCCGATCGCGTCGCCTCCGAACACGTCCAGGTGATGACGCGCGATCCCGATTATTTTCTCAACAACATGAAGAACTACGGCTCGCTGTTTTTGGGGCCGCGCACCAACGTTGCTTATGGCGACAAGGTGATCGGCACCAACCATACGCTGCCGACCAAGAAGGCGGCGCGATATACCGGTGGCTTGTGGGTCGGCAAGTTCTTGAAGACTTGCACCTACCAGAAAGTTCTCACTGACGCGGCGAGTGCGATGATTGGCGAATATTGTTCGCGCCTATGCATGCTGGAAGGTTTCGTCGCGCATGCGGAACAGGCCAATGTCCGCGTCCGCCGCTATGGCGGCCGCAACGTGCCCTATGCGCAGGCGGCGGAGTGATGCTTTGCTTGTGCAGCGCGATCATTCTTACCTCCCCCCTTGAGGGGGAGGTCGGCGCCGAAGGCGCCGAGAGGGGGGTCGCACAAATATTCTCTTTAGAACCCCCCTCCCCAACCCTTCCCCTCAAGGGGGGAGGGAGCATTCCGGCGCTAGCGGATCGCGCGCCGTGACCTCAATCGATCTCGCCAATGCTCCTTCCTTCCGGCTTGACGCCAAGCGCGCACTGGTCACCGGCGGTGGCCGCGGCATCGGGTTGGCGGCGGCTTCGGCGCTTGCCGCAGCCGGCGCGCATGTGACGCTTGCCGCCCGCACCAAATCCGAGATCGAGGCCGCCGCCGATGCACTGCGCGCACGCGGCGACAAGGCACAAACCCTGCCGCTCGACGTCACCGATGTCGACGCCGCTCGCAAAGCCATTGCGCAGGCCGAGCCGTTTCAGATCCTGGTCAACAATGCCGGCATGAATCGGCCGGCCTACCTGACGGACGTGAAAATCGAGGATTTCGACGCGATTTTCGCCCTCAATGTCCGCGCCGCCTTTTTCATGGCGCAGGCCGTGGCGCTCCGGCTGATCGAAGCCAGACTGCCGGGCTCGATCATCAACATATCCTCGCAGATGGGACATGTCGGCGCCGCGCGGCGCACGGTCTATTGCGCGTCGAAACACGCCATGGAGGGCTTCACCAAGGCGATGGCGATCGAGCTCGCCCCTCATAATATCCGCGTCAATTCGCTCGGCCCGACCTTCCTGGAAACGCCGATGACGCGGCCGTTCTTCGAGAACAAGGCGTTTCGCGATGAAGTGCTGGCAAAGATCAAATTCGGCCGGCTCGGGCAGCTCGACGAGATCACTGGCGCGATCGTCTTCCTCGCTTCCGATGCCTCATCGCTGATGACCGGCTCGGCGCTGGTGCTGGACGGCGGCTGGACTGCGGAGTGACCCGGACTACGCGCTGATCGGATAAATCGTCGTCTCGCCGGACAGCACGCGCGCCACGTCGCTTGCGCATTTGGTCTGCAATTCTTCCAGCGCCTCGATTGAATAATATGCGGTGTGCGGCGAGAGGATCACATTGTCGCGGCCGCGAAGCGGCGAGTCTTTCGGCAACGGCTCGGTCGCAACGACGTCGAGCCCGGCGCCGCCGAGCTGGCCGGCATCGAGCGCAGTGATCAGGGCGCTCTCGTCGACCAATGGGCCGCGGGCAGTGTTGATGAGAAACGCGCCCTTTTTCATTTTTGCGAACGCGGCAGCGTTCATGAGTCCGCGTGTTGCCGGCAACAACGGCGCATGGACCGAAATGAAATCGGAGCGCGCGAGCAGATCGTCGAAGCTGACGCCTTCGACGCCGGCCGCGCTCAATGTTTCCTTGGCTATGTAGGGATCATGGGCGATCACTTTAAGGCCGAAAGCCTTGGCTTTAGGCGCGAGCGCGCGCGGGATATTGCCGAAGCCGATGAGTCCCAGGATTTGGCCCTCGAGCCGCCGCAACGGCACGATCGGCGCCACGTCCCAGCGGCCGGACTGCACCAGCGTGTTGGAGAGAGTTATTTTGCGCGCCAGCGCCAGAAGGAGCGCCATGGCCTGGTCCGACACCTCGCGCAGGCAATAATCCGGCACATAATTGACCGCGATGCCGAGCGCTTTGGCGGCGGGCAAATCGATATTGTCGACACCGAGGCCAAAGCGGCCGATAGCCTTGCAGCGCGTCAATTGCCGCAGCAGCTCGCCGGGAAGTTTGGCATAGGTGACGAGAATGGCGTCGGCATCGCGCGCCACGGCGAGAATGTCGGCCGCGGCAGAGCTCGCCGCCATGCGGTATTCCGGATCAAGCCGCGCCAGCGCCTTCTTCGCCGGGTCAAGCGAGGGGAACGGGCTGTCAGTGATGGCGATGATTGTTTTGGCCACGGAATACTCCACGAAGCTTTGTCATGCCCGGCAATGACGACTAAAGAGCAAACACTTGCGGATTGATGCAGTTCGGCAATTTTTTTCCTTCCAGGAAAGCGAGAATATTATCGACCACGATGCTTGCCATCTCTTCACGCACTTCGGGCGTGGCGCTGCCGAGATGCGGGGTGAGCACGACATTGGACATCCGCCGCAAGCGTTTGTCGACCTTTGGTTCGTGCTCGAAAACATCGAGTCCGGCGCCGGCGATTTGCTTGCGCTCAAGCGCGCGCACGAGCGCCGCTTCATCGACGATGGCGCCGCGCGCGGTATTGATGAGAAAGGCGCCTTTCTTCATCAGGCGCAGTTCGCGCGCGCCGATTTGATGCCGCGTTTGCGCATTAAGCGGCGAATGCAGCGATACGAAATCGGAATCGCGCAGCAAGTCTTCGAGCGGCGCGTAGGTCAAACCGGCTTCGTGCTCCTCGCTCTGCGGTTTGCGGCGCGGCGTCCAATAAAGAACGCGCATCGAAAAGCCATGGGCGCGGCGCGCCACCGCCTTGCCGATCAATCCGCCGCCGCCAATCAAGCCGATCGTCTTGCCCCAAACATAGGCGCCCATCAGATGCGCCGACTGGCCGCCGGGAAATTTACCGGCACGCACCGAGCGGTCGCCCTCCAAAATCCGCCGCGCCACCGCGAGCATCAGCCCGAAATTGAGATCGGCGGTAGCCTCGGTCGTGATCGGCGCCGTCACCGTCACCGGAATACGCCGCGCCGTCGCCGTCGCCACATCGATATTAGATGGCGTTATCGACTGCGCCGCGATCAGGCGCAGCTCCGGATTGGCGGTGATCACCGCCCGATCGATCTTATCGTGGAGAAGGCAAAATAAAATGTCGCTCCGGCGCATGGCCGCAATCAGTGTGCGCCGGGGAATGATCCGGCCCGCGTCCGGAAAGATCTCGACTTTGCTCGCGGCGCGCAAGCGCTTGAGCGCCTGCTCGGAAATCGGCTGCGTGACGAAAATCCGCGGGCGTCGCTGCTGGGCCCACATTAGGGCACGATTGGATTAATTGGAATCACGATCTGTCCGTATTGTTTGCGCTAAGCAAGCCACCGCACCACGCCGGCGACGCCGTCGACCGCGACCTGCGCGCCATCGGGAATGCGTCGCGTCGCGTCAAGGACGCCAAGCACTGCCGGGATGCCGCGTTCGCGCGCCAGCGAAGCCAGATGCGAAGTCGAGCCGCCAAGCTCGGCGACGACGCCGCCGACGCGGGGCAGGATGTGGCTGAGCGCCGGGCCGGCAACGCGAGTGACGAGGATATCGCCGGGGGCAACACGCGTGAGCTCGCATTCGCAATTGACGACAACTGCGCGGCCGGAGCCCCAGCCGATTCCGGCGGGATGGCCGTTAAGACCGGGATGCTTGAGCCAGATTTCGTCCGGCACCGATGCGGGGCGCATGTGCAGCGGGCGTGCTTGCAACAATTTGAAACCCGTTTCGTCGAGCGCCCATTCGATTTCGACCGGCATGCCGAGCACGGTTTCGGCTTTGCGCATCAGCCGGCCGAGCGTGGTGGCCTGACCGGCTTCGAGGCAGGGCGCGTGAACGAGTGCCGCGGGCACGGCTTGCGACGAGGTGCCTGCGCCCATGCCCACATGTTGGCTGCAACTTTCACGGTGATGCTTGCGCCCAGCTTCGTTCGATCGCACGAAGCCCTGGCGGCTGAGCACGATGCGGTCGGGCACCACTTCGCCCTGCGCAATCGTCGAGCCTAATCCCCACGTGGCGCTGATGAGCATTTGGCCGTCGGCAGTTTCGCTTAAACCCCCGCCCGAAGCTTGCGCGGCGACCAGCGGCTGCACCAGCGCCGCCATTGCCGTGTCCGCAGGGCTCTGCGCTTGCTGGGCCATGGCGCGCCGTGCCGTCGTGGTCCACAACGCCGCCCAGCACGCGCGCAGCGCGGTGAGGAATTCCGGCTCGTCGCGCAGCCCGAGGAAGCTTTCGAATTGGCCGGCAAAATTTGCGTCCGCGCGATCTTCGATCAGCGCCGAGGAGCGCACCGCCACCGGTTTTGGTTCTGCCCGCCACGCGGCGAGCACCTCGGGCAACAGATTAGGCGCAAGCTCGCTTTGATAAAGCTCGAGGCGAATTTGCACGGCGAGCCGGCGCTGCGTCGGCTGATCGGCACTGCCGTATTCGCGCACCAGCTTTGCGATTCCAAGATGTGCGATCTGCTGCCGATAAGCATCCGCGGTGATGCAGAAGCCGCCTGGCGTCGGCAGTCCGGCACGCGCCAGCGCCGCGAGGTTGGCCGCTTTGGTACCGATGCGCGCTGTGTCGGTGGCGTCGAAGAGGGGGAGAGTGAACACACTCATGGCAAGCCTCGTTCGGCCGTGGCGCCGCGCATTCCCTCTTCCCGCGCGCGGGGAGAGGGTGGGGGGAGGTGAGGGGGCTACGCCGCTGTGCTCAGCATTGCGGTGCTCAGACGCGCGGAGAGGCCCCCTCACCCTCGTTCGCTTCACTCACTCGACCTCTCCCCACGCGCGGGGAGAGGTGAATCACCGCACGTGATCGCCGTAACCAGGCAACGGATCGACGACCGTGATCTGCTTGACCGGGAAGTTAGAGACGATCTCGATGGAATCCTTGTGTACGATCAGCATTTCTTCGATGCGCACGCCGTAGTGGAATCTCTTCCCGTGCTGCGTCTCGAGGGCGAAGGTCATGCCCTCTTTGATCTCGACCGGATGGTCGAGCGACCAAATGCGCGAAATCACCGGCGGATCGTATTGTGCAAGACCAAGTCCGTGGCCCCAGAGATTTGCCGCCGCTTGGTCCTCGTCCTCGTAGCCCCAGGTCTCCATCGCCGACGGCCATTTGAGCGCGATGTCACGTGTGGTGGCGCCGGCTTTGACCGCGCCGATCGAATCGTAGAGCCATTTGAGCGCGATCTCGTAGGTTTCTTTCTGCTCCTTGGTCGGCTCCTTGCCGACGCAATAGGTGCGGTAATAGCAGGATTTGTAGCCGTTCCAGGTGAGCGCGGCCAAATCCATGAACACGATGTCGCCGGGCTGGATGATGCGGTCGGAGAAGTTGCGCCAGTTCGGCCAGGTATTCGGTCCGGACGACACGATGACGTCTTCGACGTCCTCCATTCCGGGAATGTTGTAGAGATATTGCATCAGATGCGCGGTCACCTGGTTTTCCGTGATTCCGGGTCGCAGGAATTTCATGCACTCCCAATGAGTGGCGTCGCCGATGGCGCCGACGATGCGGAAACATTCCTGCTCGTCCTCGTTCTTGACCGCGCGCGCTTCCATCATCGCGCTCATGCCGTCAGTCCAGGTGATATTGTTGTCCTTGAAAATGTTGATCATGTTGATGTCGATGAAATCGACGCCGAGCTTTTGCCCGGCGACGCCGTTCTCGCGCATCGCCTGCTGCACCGCTTTGGTGAATTTCGTCACCTGCTGGGTCGAGGCGGGGCCGGCGGCGCCTTTGATCCAGGCGAACGAATGCCGGACGTTTTCCTTCGGGATCCACGGCGAATGGCGTTCGATCTGAAAGCCGAGGTCGCCCTGCTCGAACAGGATCGGCGCGCCGTCGCCGCACAGCATCGCATAGCGCAGGCCAGGCTTGAGCCGGTTCCAGCCAGGGGTCAGCGTGCCGGTCAGGTAGCGAACGTTTTCGTCATACATGCACAGGAGCGCGCCGAGACCGTGCTTTTTCATCATCGCGCGGGCCCGCTCGGTGCGGTATTTTCGCAGCCGGTCCCAGTTGACCCGCTGCTGCCAATCCATGCCGGCGATGCCGAAATTCGCTCCCATATGACCCTCCCACCCGGTATTTTTGGCGGCATTCACCTGTGTCCGAAAAATCCCGCCCGTGCAAGCGCTTCGGTGTCTCTCCGCCTTTGACTAATTTAGTGCCATAACAGAGCCAGCCCGACTTAATCACCGAGCTAAAGGTGCAAAGCAATGACCAAATTCACACGCCGCAGCATCTCACGCACAGGCGCACTTGGGCTGACAAGCTTGATCGCCGCGCCGGCGCTGGCGCAGAGCGGCAAATTGCGCTGGCGCATGGTCACGTCCTGGCCGAAGCGCTTGCCCGGCCCCGGCATGTCGGCGGAGCGCGTCGCCGAGCGCATCGGCGCGCTCTCGGGCGGCCGGCTTGAGATCGCCGTCTCGGCGGCGGGCGAGGTGGTGCCGGCTCTGGAAGTGCTTGATGCGGTCGGCTCCGGCGTCGCCGAGATGGGACATACGGCCGCATTCTATTGGCAGGGCAAGGCGCCGGCGGCCGCCTTCTTCACCACCGTGCCTTTCGGACTTCTGCCGAACGAACACGTCGCCTGGATCGAGGCGGGCGGCGGCCAGGCGCTGTGGGATGAGCTCTACGTGCCGTTCGGCGTGAAGCCGTTCATGGCCGGCAATACCGGAACCTGCATGGGCGGCTGGTTTCGCCGCGAGGTCAAAAGCCGAGACGATGTCCGCGGGCTCAAGATCCGCTCGCTCGGGCTCGGTGGCGAGGTCTATCGGCGCCTCGGCGCCATTCCGCAGACTACCGCGCCGGGTGAAATCCTGGTGGCGCTGCAATCAGGCCTGGTCGACGGCGCCGAATTCGTCGGGCCGGGTTCCGACATCGCGCTCGGGCTCTATCGCTATGCACAGCTTTATTACAGCCCCGGTTTCAACAAGCCGAACGGCACCGGCGAGTGCATCGTGTCGCTGAAAGCCTGGCAGGCGCTCGACGGCGAGCTGCAAACAGTCGTGGCGCATGCCTGCGCGGCCGAAGCGTCCTTCGCGCTTGCCGAAATGGAGCGGCTCAATGTCGAAGCGCTCACCGCGCTCACGACGCAGCACAACGTACAGCTCGCTACATTCCCTGCCGATTTGATCGCGGCGGGACGTGCGCAAGCCAAAGATGTGCTCGGCGAGCTTGCGGGCAAAAGCGCCGGCGCGGCGAAAGTGCACGCCTCCTACACCGCTTTCCGCGACAAGGTGGTGAGCTGGTCGCGCATCTCGACGGAAGCAGTGCTGCGGGCGCGGGAAGGGTAGCCCGGCTGACCCCCGGTTGGGCGCGTACTAAATTGCTTGAAGCGGAGGCAAATATGGATAAAGGCGCTTTCGACCGGCGTGATGTTGTCAACCTAATGGTGGCCGCAGGCGCGATCGGCTTGCCCGGCACCCGAACGTTCTCACCTAATGCGGCCCATGCAGCCGGGGCGGTCGCCTATGATCCGAACGGCCGGTTCGATCTCTCTGTCAGCGAAGTCGAGATTCGGCGAAACAGTGCCGGCCGGGTGCTGATGGCGCGGATTTATCAGCCGCAGGGGCCTGGACCTTTTCCCACTGTCCTCGATCTGCACGGCGGGGCGTGGAATGGAAAAGACCGATTTGCGGAAGAGCCGATGGACCGCGCGCTCGCCTCAAGCGGCCTGCTGGTGGTCGCAGTCGACCTGACGCTTGCGCCGGAGGCACCCTATCCGGCCTGCGTGCAGGACGCCAACTACTCTGTGCGCTGGCTCAAGGCGAATGGGGCAAGGTGGAACGGTAATGTTTCCAAGATCGGAATATACGGGTCCTCCAGCGGCGGCCATGTCGCGGAACTTCTTGCTATGCGCCCGCGCGATCCGCGCTACAATTCATTGCCGCTTGCCGTTGCGCCCGACCTCGACGCCACAGTCGGCTATATTGCCACCCGCTCGCCGATCAGCAACACCTTTGCGCGCTACGAAAACGCGGTGGGTCGCCACAACGAGGGCATGGTGAAAAACAACAAGGTGTTCTTCTCTCCGTGGGAGACGATCCACGAGGCCAACCCGCAGGAAATTCTCGATCGCGAAGAAAAAATTGCGCTGGTGCCATTTCTCATTATGCAGGGCGCACTTGATGACAACATGTTGCCGGAGGTGCAGGAAAAATTCGTCAAGTCTTACCGGGCGGCGGGCGGCGCCTGCGACTACCACCTGTTTGAAAACAGCGTGCACGAATGGGTAGCCGAGCCAAGTCCGCAGACCGACAAAGCCCGCGAGGTGGTCAAAGAATTTATTGCGCAGCAGCTAAGAACTTGACCATTGAGGACGTGCTGAACGATGTCCGCTTTCGGGGGTAAAGCGGACATCATATGCGCCGCAATGTCCGTAACTGACCCAAAGCGGCCATTGGTCGGCGGAATAGGCCCAACTCGTATGAAGTCGTGGACGCCCGGCGCAAGTTCACGCTGATGGCGTGCGCGGTGATCGCCTGCTAGTGCTTCTTGCCGTATTGGCTCATGTATGAGGTGCCGGGTTTGACTTGGCTGTGCATGCCGGCGAACTGTGAGGCTTCGGCGCCTTTCTTCTTGTTTTTGTCCTGCTTCGGCTTCTTCTTCTCTCTGTTGCTGCGCATCTGACCCTTCGCCATGGTGACCTCCAGACCCTCGATGGGTGGTTCGATAGGTGAATGGCGGAGCGTAGCCCATCCGCCTGCACTGCGATACGTGTGATGCGAACCGGGTCCCTCCTACGACGCTTTGAAACGAACGCCAACAAACATTGCTCGGCGTCTAATTCCAGTCCAATCTCAGTTTATGGAGTACAAAGGCATTCGATATACGGTCCGCATCGGGACCGAACGGGGACGGTGGGCCGTGGCTATTCATCCGGCCGGCGTCGAATCGTCTGCGAGGTTTTGCTCCGGGTGTCGCGACGAGGCAGAGCGACAAGCTCGCGCCATGATAGATCGATGGCTAGAAAGACATCCCAGGCGCAGGCGGGAACTCGCGCGGGAATCAGCTTCTGGCGCTGAACGCAAGTTCTGAGGGGGCGGCGGCAATCGGGCTCGATGCCTGCTCAATCTCGAGCTTGGGCGGCGAATAAATCGCATGTCCGCTTTTGGTACAAAGCGGACATGCCACGACTGAGTTCCAATGTCCGCTTTTGGGGGGTAAAGCAGACATTGCTCAGACGTGCCCGAATGTCTGCTTTTGACCCAAAGCGGACGTGCGCTTGTGCCAATTGCTGCTGTGCAAAGTGATGGTGGACGCATTTCTGGGGGTCGTAAGTCCCCGGCACGGAATTAGTGGCTTCCAGGCGCTATTGCGCTTTGCATGGCTTTCCAAATTCTTTGCGGCGTCAGCGGCAATTGAACATCGCTAACGCCTAATCGCTCGAGCGCATCGAGCACTGCGCCTGCAATTGCCGCCGGTGCGCCGATCGTGCCAGCCTCGCCGCAGCCTTTAGCGCCTAATGGGTTGTGCGGGCAGGGCTGGTCTTGATCGAACTCCGAAACGATGTCGGGAATATCGTCGGCGCGCGGCAGCGCGTAATCCATCAACGAGCCGGACAATAGCTGGCCGTTGTCGGGATCATAGACGCAGTGCTCGCACAGTGCCTGGCCAAGGCCCTGCGCGATGCCGCCGTGAATTTGGCCCTCGACGATCATAGGATTGATGATAGTCCCGACATCATCCACACCCCAATAACCAATCACCCCGACTTCGCCGGTGTCCCGATCAATTTCGACTTCGCAGGCCTGCGCGCCATTGCTCCAGGCAAAGCCTGGAGGGTCGTAGACTGCACTGTCCTGAAGGCCGAGTTCGAGCTCTAATGGATAGTTGGTCGGAATGTGAGCAAGCCGCGCCACCTCGCGCAGCGTTGCGCGGCGATCGGTTCCGGCAATGGAAAACTCCCCCGCGGCAAACGTAATATCGCCAACCGACGCTTCGAGCAGATGCGCGGCGATCTGTTTACCCTTGTCTATGACCTTGCTGGCCGCGCAATCGAGCGCCGATCCGCCCACGGCGATCGAGCGCGAGCCAAAGGTGCCCGATCCGAAGGGCACTTGATCGGTATCGCCCTCGATAATAGCAATCATGGAGAGTGGAACGCCGAGTCGCGATGCAAGAATTTGCGCAAATGTCGTCGCATGACCTTGGCCGTGGTTATGGGTGCCGAGCAGCGCCTGGACGCTGCCGTCCGGTTGCACTCGCACCGTGGCAGCCTCGAAAAAGCCGACGCGCGCACCGAGCGCAGTGGCAAACCGCGACGGCGCGACACCAGAGGATTCCACATAGCACGCAATGCCGAAGCCGCGCAGCATTTTTGTCCGCGCTGCGAGCCTGCGGCGTTTGTCAAATCCAGCATAATTGGCGACCTGCAAAAGGCGAGAGAGGATCTTTGGAAAATTGCCGCAGTCATAGGTTGGGCCGATTGGCGTCTTGTATGGCATCGCGCCTGCGTCAATCAAATTGCGGCGCCTGATCTCGGCACGGTCGAGCCCGAGCCGCGCGGCTGCTTTATCAGCGAGCCGTTCCAGCACATAACAAGCCTCAGGTCGTCCGGCACCGCGATAGGCGTCAGTCGGCAAGGTATTGGTAAAAACGCCGGTCGATTGCACCGCAATAGCGGGCGTTCGGTACATACCGGCAAGCAGGGCGGTATAGATCGCACTTGGGATGCCGGCACCGAAGGTCGACACGTAAGCGCCCAGATTTGCGATCGTTTCCACGCGCAAAGCGAGGAAATGCCCGTTGGCGTCGACCGCCAATTCTGCATGCGTCTGGTGGTCGCGCCCCTGATTGTCGGCGATGAAACATTCGCTGCGTGTGCCGACCCATTTTACTGGCCGACGCAGGCGCCGCGCCGCCCAGGCGATGATGGTTTCTTCAGGATAATGCTTACCCTTGTAGCCGAAGCCGCCGCCGACATCGGGCGCGATCAGCCGAATATCGGTCTGCGGCAGATTGAGTTGCTCGCTCACCGTGCGCCGGATGTGATGTGGCACCTGGGTGGCGCAATAGAGCGTCAGCTTGCTGCTGGCGCTGCCGTCGGCCAGCACCGCGCGTGGCTCGATCGCCGCGCCAATGAGTCGATTATTGACAAGATCGAGCCGAATGACGTGCGGCGCACCGGCAATGATTTTTCGGACGCTTGCCTCGTCGCCTCGTGTGAAACGAAAGCAGACATTACCTGGAGCGGCATCATGCAGCTGTGGAGCGCCCTCGCGCAACGCGGTTTTGGCATCGGTGATCGAGGGCAACGGTTCGTAATCGATGTCCACAAGATCGGCAGCGTCGCGGGCTTGCAGTAAGCTCTCGGCGATGACGGCGGCCACCGGATCGCCGACATGACGTACCGTGTCGCGCGCTAGTGCCCAGCGCGGTGGCTCCGCCATTGGCCTGCCGTCGGCCGAGGTGATGGCCCAAAGCGGCGACATCGGACCAATTTTATCGAGCTTCATATCGGCGCCCGTGAACACGGCAACGACGCCCGGCCCAACTGCGGCCGCCGAAGTGTCGATCCTGCGAATGTGCGCATGCGCGTGCGGCGAGCGCACCAGCACGCAATGCAACTCGCCGGGCAGTGTGATGTCGGCAACGAAACAGGCCCGGCCGCGCAGGAATTTCTGATCTTCAAGGCGGCGAACCGGCGCGCCGATGCCTTCATTCAGCAATGGGGGGCGCGCAGTTATTGGTATTCCTCGCGCAACAGATCGAGCCGTTCGAACGCCACTTTGTCAGAGACCACGAACAGATCGGCATCGCCGCCTTTTGCGGCGTGACTCGCTAGTGTCCAATGCGGGATCGAGAACACGTCGTGTTCGGACCAATCGAACGTGTGCTCACCGACCGTTGAGCGGCCGGTTCCCGACACCACCAGACAGATCATATTGCACGTGGTGCGCTTCGGCCGCGTCGCACGTTCCTTCGTTAGGCGCACGGCATAACAATCGAGCGCCGGCATGACAGCGTCGCCGGTGGCGGGATTGGTGTAGCGCAGCGTGCGCGAGCCATCGGCGCCGGGAGGAAGGACGGCCAGCAAGCGGCGTGTCGCCGCGCCAGAGTAATGGTATTTGGGCGAATGCGCCGCCGGATAATTGAGTTCGGCGCCAACGAGGCCTGCTTCGGCCCACAGCTTCTCCTCACCTTCATCTACCATCCAGAACTGATTGGCTTTGGGATCGCCGGGCTCGAAGAAATTGGCGTCAAGCATACGCAGGAGCGGGATATTGGCGGCGTCAAACCAGATGATGCGGTGATCGCTTTCATTGATGTGGCCGTGCCAGCACATCGGCGGGGTCAGGATAAGATCGCCGTCATGCATATTGCATCGCCGGCCATTGACAATGGTGGCCGCGCCGTCGGCACGCGTCGCGAAACGGATAGCGGAGAAGGTGTGACGGTGCGGTCGTGCGCGGTCGCCAGGATCAAGCACGGTGAAGGCGGCGATGAGATTTGCAGTCGTCACCGTTTCGCCGCCAAAGGCAGGATTGACCAGAATCAACGCTCGGCGCTCGACATCGTCGATCGGCACTTCGGTGACTGCGCGCTCGGTGAACGGCGCGATGTCGCGCCAGCGCCAAAGCAGCGGCGGGTCTTTTGGCTGCGGCTTAATTGGCGTGATCGCGCGAAACCGATCCCACAGCGGGTGCAAGTTGGCCGCTTGCAATTGCGCCACGAACTCGTTGGGTTTGGTGGCAGTCGCGACGTCAGCCATGTTCGGCTTCCTTAAGTCTTCGGCAGTTTCGCGTCGATATTAGTCTGATCGATGATGACGTGTTTGATGAAGACGCGCGGCTCGACTTTCTCGCCCTTCAGATAACTTGCCAGCACATCGACGCCGAGACGGCCCCACAACACTGGATTGAGCTCTACCGTCATCGCGAGTTTGCCGTCTTTGACCGCACGCAGTGCCGGCGGTACGCCATTCATGCCAGTTACTATGGTCTTGCCTGAGCGGTCCGCAGCAAGCACGGCTTGCATCGCGCCAAGCGCAACGTCATCGTTGGCGGCATAGATAGCTTTCAGGTCGGGATTGGCCACTAAGGCATCTTCGGCCTGCTTGACGCCGCGCTCGCGGGTGAGTGGCCCGTCGGCGCGAAAAGCGATCTGAATCTTCGGATATTTGGCCATCGCCTGGGTGTATCCGTCGCCGAGATTACGGAACGTAGGTACGCCGCTTGGGCCTTGCAGCATGGCCACCTTGCCTTCGCCGCCGATGGCTGTGGCGGTCCATTCGGCGATGTCGCGACCGATCTGGATTTCGTCCATTGCGACGTGCAGTGTCTGGTTCGGCGACGTCGACCCACGTGCCACCGATACGATCGGAATATTGCCGGCCTTGGCCGCGTCGTAAGCGGCATTGACTCCCACCGCGTCGATCGGCGAGATCAGGACACCCTTAACTCCGCGCGCAATGAGATCCTGCACGCCGGCGATCTGTTTGGCCTTGTCCTCGTTGGCCGAGACTGTCACCACATCCCAGCTGAGTTCTTGCGCGCGTTCGCGAATGCCCTTGAGCATCGCGATGTAAAATGGATTGTCGTCCTGCGCGAGCGAGACTCCGATTGTCGTCTGCTGCTGTGCGAAAACAGGCAAGGAGCTGACGCAGAGCGCGATCAGTGTAGCTGCCAATGATACGAGATAACGGGCGTTGCGCATGGAAGACATCCCTCGTTATCGGCGCGAGCGTAGCCGATCTGTTGCCGCCGCGGCAATAATAACCGCCCCGACCGCAACGCGCTGCCAGTAAGAGTCGACGTTCAGAAGATTAAGGCTATTGCCGAGCACGACCATGATAAGTACGCCAATAATGCTTTTATAAAGTGTGCCTTCGCCGCCCTGCAGGCTCGCGCCGCCCAAAATGACCGCGGCGATGGCGGTCAGTTCATAGAACTCGCCTGCCGTTGGCTGTCCAGACTGCAGACGGGCAGCCAGCATCACCCCGGCGACCCCGGCAAGTCCCCCACACCAGACATAGGTCGAGGCGATGATCCGCTCTACCGGAACACCGGACAGATACGCTGCTTCCCGATTACCGCCGGTGGCGTAAACCCGCTGGCCATAGGGCGTCGCCTGCATCAGCCACGATAAAGCAACAAGCAGCAAAGCAGGGACCCAGACGAGATAATGGATGCCTAGAACGCGCGCGGAACCAAACGCGATGAAAGCCGACGGCAATCCTTCATCGCCGACCGGCGCACCGCCGGTAATCAGATACACGATGCCCCGCACCAGAACCATGGTGCCGAGCGTGGTGATGAACGGATTGACGCCGAGTTTGGCGATGATTACGCCGTTTGCCAATCCAACCGCCATCCCGGCGGCGACGCCAGCAACGGCACCGGAAAGCAAGCCGAACCGCACCATCACCATAGCGGAAACACAGCCAGCCAGAGCGACGGTCGAGCCGACCGAAAGATCAAAACCGCCGCCGACGATTACAAACGTCATCCCGATGGCGATAACGGCCATGATCGAGGACTGCACGAGAATATTGGTCAGGTTGAGCGGCGAAAGAAAACGGTCGGTCATGAGCGCTGTGGCGAGACAGAGCACAACGAGCGTGATCAATGGTACCTGACCAACAAGATTAAGCCGCTTCGGCAGTGGCGACATGATTAGCCGCCGATCGCTGCGTGCAGCCGCTGTTCGTCGAAATCGGCAGGGCGCCGCAAGCGGTCGGTGATGCGCGCTTGGTGCACGGCGATGATGCCGTTGCAGATGAGTGTCAGCTCGGCAAGATCACTGGAGCGGACGAGGACGCCGCCGCCGCGTTCGGCGAAATTGCGGATCAACGTATGGATTTGCGCCTTTGCAGCAACATCGATGCCCTGCGTCGGCTCGTCAAGCAACAGGATCCCGATGGCGCGAGTGAGCCACTTAGCCACGATCACCTTCTGCTGATTGCCGCCTGACAGCAACGATACCTGCAGCTCGGGGCGACGCGGCCGGATGTCGAGCAATTCCATCATTTGCTCGACGAGTCGGTTGCCATGCGTTCGGTCGATGCGACCGCGGCGCGCCACGACGTCAAGGCTCGGCAACAAAATGTTGTCGCGTATTGAAAGATTAAAAATCAATCCCAGCCGCCTTTCGTCAGGCACCAGGCCGATGCCGATCCGGATCGCATCTAGGGGGCTCGCAATTCGCTCCGGTTTGCCATTGCGGCGCAGTTCAATCGGCTCGTCGCCAAGCCCAAAGATCCGCCGTAATATCGCACCGGCGCCGCTACCAAGCAGTCCGGCAAGCCCCAAAACCTCGTTTGTCCGCAGTCGAATGGTGTCGGGTCTACCCGCCAGCGTCTCGAGGACTACGGCGCCGGGTGGAGACGCGGTGACGGCGGGCGGCGCCGCAACGCCGCCCGTCATCGCTGCAATCAAGTCGCCAACCTTGAAGTCCCCACGCCGTGAGACTGCGACGATCTGGCCGTCGCGCAGCACCGTGCAGCGGTCGGCGAGCCTTACCACCTCGTCAAGCCGGTGCGATACATAGACAATCCCGGTGCCCTCGGTTTTCATGCGATCGATAAGCGCAAACAATCGCTCGATTTCGCGCATTTCCAGCGCCGCAGTCGGTTCGTCGAGAATAAGGATCTTGCACCGGCGGCGTAGTGCCTTGGCGATGGCGACGAGCTGGCGTTCGGCGTAGCTCAATTGATCGACCCGGATGTCGGGATCGAGCGAGAGGTCAAACTGTGCGAGTTGATCGCGCGCCATTGCCCGCATTCGCATCCGATCGATGACGCGAACACCGAATAGGCGCCGCATCGGTGGATCACCGAGCGCCAAGTTTTCCGCAATCGACAGCGCCGGCACTAGCCGCAGTTCCTGTGGGATGGTGACGATTCCTGCGGCAATGGCATCGCGCGGGCTGCTGAAGCGCGAAAGCCGTCCGTCAAGTAAGACCTCGCCCTGATCGGGTCGATGCACACCGCCTAAGATTCGCACCAGCGTGGATTTGCCCGCGCCATTTTCGCCGATCAACGCATGGACCTCGCCGGGAAAAAGCTCGAAATCGACGTTAGCGAGGGCGCGCGTGGCGCCGAAATGTTTGGATACAGCGCGGGCGCTGACGGCCGGCTTCGTCATGCGTTAATCACGACGGCGCGCGATGGCCGCTGTCAAGAAATATGTACAGCGAGTTCTCACCGCCTAACGGAACAAGCCATCGGTCAATGTCCGCTTTCGGGGGTAAAGCGGACATCCCGACATGTTCTGATGTCCGCTTTTGACCCAAAGCGGACATTCGATCCTGACGATTGTTGCCGCGCAAAATGACGGCCGGACCCTATTCCGCCGGTCATAAATCCTTGCCTTGTCAGTCGACCGGTTATCGCTACGATCGAAGTCAGCAAAGCCGAAAACCGGAAAAAAGATCGGGGCCTATGGACGACAGGTTTCTGAAGACAGGGGTTTTTCTCGCTCCCTTTCATCCGCTGGATGAAAACCCGCTGCTCGCTCTCGATCGCGACATGGAGCTTCTGGTTCACCTCGACCGCCTGAACTATCACGAGGCCTGGATCGGCGAGCATCACTCCGGCGGGTTCGAGATCATTGCCTGCCCGGAATTATTCATCGCAGGCGCTGCCGAGCGCACACGCCACATCCGCCTCGGCACCGGCGTCGTCTCTCTGCCGTACCATAATCCGTTCACTCTCGCCGGCCGCATGATGCAACTCGACTATATGACGCGCGGTCGCGCCATGTTCGGCGTAGGGCCGGGCTCGCTCGTCTATGACGCGGTCAAGATGGGTCTTAACCCGCAAGACCAGCGCCGCAAGCTCGACGAAGCGCTCGATGTCATCGTAGAGCTGATGCAGGGACGCACGGTGACCAAGAAGACCGACTGGTTCGACTTGCATGAAGCGCGTCTGCAACTCAAAAGCTATTCGCAGCCGATGATAGAGATGGCGGTTGCATCGAACCGGTCTCCGGTCGGCGCCGTGGCCGCTGGCAAGCACAATATCGGCATGCTTTCGATCGGGGGCACCTCGGACGAGGCGCTCAAGGCGCATGCCAGCAATTGGGGCGTCTACGAGGAAAGCGCGCGGGCGGCCGGCAAGACGCCCGACCGCCGCAAATGGCGGATCGTTACCTTCGCGCACGTGGCGGAAACGCGGGAGCAGGCGCGGGCGGACGTCAAATTCGGTCTGGAAAACTTCAAACGCTATTTCAGCGAAGTGGCGACGTTCCCCATCATCCCGCCAGACATTACGGCAGACTCGGCCGAGTATCTGGTTGCATCGGGTCTTGCCTGTATCGGCACGCCGGACGACTGCGTGCGCCATTTCGAGCGATTGTGGCAAGGCTCGAACGGCGGGTTCGGCGGCGTTTTGCTGCTCGCGCATAATTGGGCGGATTGGGCGGCCACCAAGCGCAGCTATGAGCTCATGGCGCGCCACGTTCATCCGCATTTCCAGCGCAACGCCAACGCGCTGCGCGACTGGAGCTATGCCGACGCCAAGTCCAAATACGAGACGGCCGGCGCGCAGTCGCAAGCGGCGGTCCAGGCCGCGATCGACAAACATCAGCGCCGCAAGGCCTGATGCAAAGGTCCGATGTCCGCTTTCGGGGGTAAAGCGGACATTCTGCTGATCCCTTGTGATGTCTGCTTTTGACCCAAAGCGGAGAAACGGGCAGACGTTGCGACCTGTCCACCTTCTGCAGGATTCCTCGGTTCAAAAGGAGGCCAGCAAGATAGCCTCAGCACGAATTTGTGTTGCCCTTGGGTGTCCGCAATTGGAGCGGCAACCGCCATTTTAAGAGAGAGCCGGTTACGAGCTTGCAAAGGGATCCCTCCATGACTGGAATTCATCACGTCACAGCAATATCGGGCAAGGCGGCACGCAACCTCGAGTTCTATACGCATGTCTTAGGGTTGCGCTTCGTCAAGAAAACCGTGAACTTCGACGACCCGGGTACATATCACCTCTACTACGGCGACTCTGAAGGCCATCCTGGCACTATCCTCACATTCTTTCCTTGGGAACACGCCGCGCCCGGCCGTGCTGGCGTGGGGCTTGCGCAAGAAACGGCGTTCCGTGTCCCGGCGAGTTCGATAGGTTATTGGACAC
>Ga0310910_10000021_pt1 | contig 56694 bp, 69 predicted proteins | sample GREbulkMGHF172_FD_203448 | JGI IMG/M metagenome (GOLD analysis project Ga0310910, IMG submission 203448) | Lab enrichment of tropical soil microbial communities from Luquillo Experimental Forest, Puerto Rico - GRE.bulkMG.HF172 | ecosystem: Environmental > Terrestrial > Soil > Tropical forest >... | reverse complement strand
GGTTTCGACGGTGACCGCCACCGATGTCGAGGCCAATGACGGTCGCAAAGTCCCCGCTTCGGTATTGTTCCCTAATGATCCGAAGCGTCGGCTCGAAGTGTGGTGGTCCAATCCAACCGCACGTAGCGATATTCAATCTGATTGTCATCACCGGCCAGTCGGACTGGACCGCACCTGGCGGACTGCGCCTCGGGCTTGCACTGGCTGAATTGGAAAAACTAAACCACAAGAGCTTTAAGCTGAAAGGTTTCGACAAGAACGGCGTCGCTACGATCAGCGATTGGGGTGGTGGCGAGCTTGCCAGTTTAGCCGGTGGCTGCAACGCCGGGCTGAACCTGCGCGCCGATCCGAAAGTATCAGCAAAAATTATCAGCGCGTTGTCGCCGAACAAAGAGTACGCTTCTTCAAATCCGCAGATGCGCGCGGCCAAGCCAACCGTTAGTGAAATCCTGATCGGGTACTGAATAGACATACGCCAGTTTTTGGCCGTCGCTGTCGATCACGACAAAGCACACTTCTAATTCGTCGATCGACCAGGGCGGCGGGAAGCGGCGGTGACCGGGTGCGTTGGTTTTCGGAAACGCACGGCTTTCTAATAAACACTAGCAAAAAATCCTCCGAGATTTTTTTCAGTAGCGCTGCGACTAGATCAGGCGGCTTAACTGTTCGTTAACCATGCGAACCACCTAATAGATATCGGATTCTGACCTGTTCCTGCAGGGGGGATGCGGATGTCTGACACGTGGTATTACGCCGAGTTGGACAAGCCTGTCGGCCCTATTTCAATCGTGGAGTTGAAGCGCTTCCTTCACCGTCTCATAGACTGGAAAGACAGGCTCGTATGGCATTCGAGCTTCAATGACTGGTGTAAAGCGGGATCGGTGCCGGTCCTTAGAGCCGAAGCAGACTTGCTATGGGACGATGAGGTTCGCGGCCTCTGCGTGCGCGTCTACGGAGATGGCTCGCAATCATTTATTTTCCTCTATCGTCTTAGTGGCCGCCAGCGGTTTATCAGAATTGGTCGGTCTCCTGAGTGGTCGCTAGAGACGGCCCGAATTAGGGCACAGGAGCTGCGCTCGATTGTCGATCAGGGACAGGCAATTCTCACCGGCTTCGGGCTTGGCTTCGCAGCATGACATGCTTGCCGAGTACGCGGTCCAGCACAAATAAACCCCCCGGAAATTAACCCCGGCGGATTTAATCCGACGGAATAAATTATCAGGCGGCGGCTTTCAGCGGCTTCGCGCCCGGTCTCGGCTGCGGGTGGTAAGTCCTGGCGGTCGGCTGTTTCCGCAGTCGGCCGCTGCGCACATTAGAAACTGATTTGCGCGCGCATGCAAGAATTTTATTAGACCGATTTTGGACTCTAAGTAATTAAGTGTATGAAGTAGCAGCTATAATTGATCTATAGTGCCGCCGGTATAGGGCACCATCAACAATTTGATGCCGGCCTGCCGCTGCAGCAGTTCGCCGGTCAGATGGGTGAGCCGGCCGATGCCGTTGACCCCGTAAGACAACTCGCCCGGCTTTTGCTTGGCGAGCGCGATCAAATCCGAAAGGGTTTTCACTCCAAGCCACGGCGCCGCTGCGATCAGCATCGGCGCGCCGCCGAGATAAGCAACCGGTGTGACATCGCGGGGAACCTGAATCGGCAGATTTTCCGCGGTTCCGGGAAGCGCGACGAACGCCGACAGCGCCATCACGCCAAACGTATAACCGTCGGGAGCGGCGGTTGCGGCGGAGCGCGCGGCGATGGCGCCGCCCGCGCCCGGCTGATTGACCACGACGGCTTGCTCGCTCCAGATTCGGCTCAAGCCTTCGGCAATGAGGCGCACCGGAACGTCGATGGCACTTCCGGGCGCTGAATCCGTAACGAACCGGACCGGACGGTTGGGGTAGTCCTGCGCTGGCGCAGACGAAATGGAGGCGGTGAACGCCGACAACAGCGGTAGCAAAGCGATGGCTATCCGGCACCTTGATGCGTGCATTAATGGCCCCAAATAGTCTGAGAGTGAGCTTGCGATCCGCTTCATGCGGCGTTGCGCGATCCCTAACCTCTATCGCGGAATGGATGGCGAGGAAATGCCGGGCTGTGCATCACATACGAGGACATGAATAGCCCGATCAAAGCGCGGACCTGAGCGGCGCGGCGGGGCAGGTCTGCAAGAACCGAGTAGGCGAGCCGTTGCCGTCCACGCTATAGCTTTGAGTGCATTGGGCCAGGAAATTGCGATGAGCCTCTCAACCACGGCTGATCTGGACCGCTCCACCGAAAGAGCGCGGCGGCTCGGCATCGGCTTTCTAAACTGGGCGCACGCGCTCGATCATTTCGTTATTTTAATCTATCCCACCGTCGTCATCGAGCTTGCGGCCGTTTACGACCGTTCCTATGCGACTTTGATCGCGCTTTCGACCGCCTCCTTTGTCGCTTTTGGCTTGTTCTCACTGCCGGCCGGGTGGCTTGGCGATCACTGGAGCCGGCGCAATTTAATGATCGCCTTCTATTTCGGCTGCGGCATATCCCTGGTCGCGGCGGCATTCGCGCCGTCCTTGACGATGCTAGCAACTGCGCTGTTCTCGCTCGGCATGTTTGCCGCCATCTATCATCCGGTCGGCACCGCCATGATTATCGAGCAGGCTAAAGAGCGCGGCCGTACGCTCGCCTTCAACGGCGTCTGCGGCAATTTGGGCGTATCGCTTGCGGCCGGAATCACCGCGGCGCTGACCGCCATATTGTCCTGGCGTGGCGCATTTCTTGTCCCCGGCATCGTCTGCATCGCCACTGGTGCGATTTATTGTTGGCTCGGCCCGCCCGAGCGGCGTCACGCCGCCGCGCGCTCGCGCGCGCCGGACGTTTTGCTGTCACCCACGATTGCGGCCATCATTGCTGTACTGTTCGTCATTGTCGCGCTGAGCGCCGGCTTGGTGTTCAACACGATCTCGGTCGCGCTGCCAAAAATTGTCGACGATCGGGTAGGCACCGGCATTTCGCTGATGCTGGTCGGCGGCTTGACGACCGCGGTTTTTCTGTGCGGCGCAATCGCTCAGATTACCGTCGGCCGCCTCGTCGAGCGTATTCCGCCGCACATCTTGTTCGCTGCGATTGCGATCATGCAATTCAGCGGCGTGGTCTGGTCGGCTTACGCCAGCGGAGCGACGCTGCTCGTCGCACTCGCCTTTACCATGGCGGCAATCTACGGCCAGATCACCGTTAACGATCTGCTCATTGCGCGCTATACCGCGGATGCGTGGCGCGGACGCGTCTACGCGGTGCGCTATTTCATCACCTTTATGGTTTCCGGCGCAGCGGTGTCGATGATTGCGGTGCTCTATGGCCGCGGCGGCTTTGGCCTTGTGCTCGGCGTTACGGCAGTTGTCGCCATGGGTTTCCTTATCGCCGCCATCGCGATTGCAATTTTCGCCAACGGCGTGGAGAGGGCGAGATTGCCGCAGCCGGCGGAGTAGGCCGCGCGGCGGGCGCTGCGGTGATCAATCACGTGCCCTTGACCATGTTATCTCCACGGCCATGGATAGGCGCCGGCCGGCTGCGCGATTCGTCGTTGCTGCGCATAGCCGGGCCAATGCGGATTCGCTGAGCAGGATCCGCCGTTGCCCTGGATCTCGACTCGTCAAGCGTTCGAACCCGGCATGGCGGCCGGCGTGGCCACAGAGCAACACAGGCCGGAAATCTTCGAGATGTTCGGTGATCTGCGGAATTTTACGGCCTCTTGGTGGTCGTGAACTATAAGTTCTGGTGACCGCTGGCCTGACCGCCGCGCATATGTTGGCTGACGCACTGCCGTGTGTCCAGTCATGTGCGGGCTGGCGCATTTACCCTAGGCTCGCCAATGGCGAGCCACGGTGGACGAAGAACGAGCGGGCAACGGGAGGGGGCGGTGCAGTCATAAGGACCCCCCTTGTGGGGCGATCCGTGGAAGCGGATCGGAAGGGGGGTGGTGTATGTTGCCGAGTCGCCCCCCTTCCATATCCTCGCCTGCAAGCTTGTACTCGGGCGCGTGCAAGCGCGACCCGGGTGCGGGAAAGTGTTTTAGAGCACCGCGCGGCGTCTGCGCGTTCTCATTTACGCCGCCGTTCGCGCGGCCAGCGCCATGCCGATCATTGCGACTCCCCCGAACAACAGGTTGATACCGACCAGCAAGCCCAGCGCCCAGGTCGCCGTTTCCGGCAGGCCCGCAAAAATGATGCCGGCAAGAATGAGATCGACAATGCCGCTAGCCAGCATCCAGCCCCAACGGCCAGAAAGCTGGGCGCGATGCTCGAACGCGTACATCAGCGTGACGATGCCCTCGACCAGGAAGAACGCGATCAGCAGCAGCGTAAGCGACACCGTCCCGCTGATTGGCCAGAGGATCAGCACGATTCCCGCCGCGATCCCGACCACGCCCGAGAGCAATGACCACCAGAAGCCTGGTGCGTTGCGCATCCAGAACGTCGTGATCAGTCCGACCACGCCGCTGATCAGGAATAGCCAGCCGATAAACAGTGTGAACGCCAGCGTTGCAATCACCGGCACAATGATGGCGGCGGCGCCAAGAACGAGAAGAATAATACCTTCGACCAGAAACAGCACCCAGTGCTCATGAATAGTGCTGACGACCGCGCGCCGCATTTGATCGCTTGGTTCCTGCTGGTAGATTGTCATAATCCGCTCCTCTGATAATGGCTGGTTCTGCCCCGCGCGATCGGCGCGGCATTGGAACGATCTGCAAGCGGTAGTGTTACACAAAAGCGCTTCGCATAAGGTAGCCATTTTTACGGAGCCGGTGATCTTGCATTGGCGCAGTGATGCACTTACGTAACATTAGTGACGTGAGCAGCGGCTCCGTCACGGGACGGCCACGATGACGATGGGCGACGCCGGATGTACGCGCGCCTCTTCGTTCGTGGCCGTTAGCATTTCGGATGTCAGATGTCAGACGACGGATATTGGAGTTCCTCTGATCTCTGACATCTGATCTCTATCGTCTCGCTTTGCTCTACTTGCCCACCGCCTCAACCAGCGCCATCGCGCCCGCCGGCGCGCGGATTTTGCCCTCATGAATCACATAAGCGAATACTTCGCGGGGTGTCTCGTCCCGTCGTGGCGCACCCACGCGCGGCAAATCGGCGGGATCCTTGCCTTCAGCCCAGGCGCGCAGTCGACGCGCCCAGGCCTCGATCTCTTTCGTCGGATAGGCGGTCGCTGTCGTGTCCTTGCCGCGTTGCAGCCGCGCATAAATGAACTTGCCGGTCGCATCGGCAATGTTGGGATATTTCACGTGGTCGGTGTAAACGACCGGCATGCCAAATTTGCGCAGCAGCGCGATGAATTCAGCGTTGCGGAAGCTGTCGTGGCGGACCTCGATGACGTGGCGCAGCTGATGCCCCGCGAACTTTCCCGGCAGCAATTCGAGGAACGCGCCGAAATCGCCCGCCTCGAATTTTTTGGTCGGAGCGAATTGCCACAATAGGGGGCCGAGCCTTTCGCCCAATTCGGTTACCCCGGAATCGAGGAACCTTTTGATCGAATCGCCCGCTTCCTTGAGCACGCGCCGATTGGTCGCGAAACGCGGACCCTTGAGCGAGAACTTAAAGGTCTTCGGTACTTCGCTGGCCCATTTGCGAAACGTCGCCGGCGTCTGGGTGCGGTAGAACGTGCCGTTGACCTCGATCGAGGTCAGCCGTTCCGCGGCATAGGGCAGCTCTTTCGCATGAGGCAGGCCGTTGGGATAGAACACGCCGCGCCACGGCGCGAAGGTCCAGCCGCCGATGCCGATATAGATTGGACCGAGTTTGGCAGTCATTTGCCTGTCATTGACGCCTGTTAGGGGTTGCGTTGCAAGTGGCGATGGTGAGTTGCGTAGCGCCATCGCCGTTTGCAATTCGAGCATGTTCTTTCGAACATGCTCTAGACGGCCACGGTGACGGGCGACGCCGGATGAACGCGCGCCTCTCGCTCGTGGTCGTTTCTGTTTCGGACTGCAGACAACGGACGACAACAGGGCAGGGCATCCAATCCGTCCTCTGTCATCTGCCCTGTTGTCGTCCCGAAAGCAAAAGGCCCGGGATCGCTCCCGGGCCTTCGCATTCCAGAGTGCGAATGGACTTAGAAGTCCATTCCGCCGCCGCCGGGTGGCATCGCCGGCATTTCTTTCTTCTTCGGCAGTTCGGCCACCATCGCCTCAGTGGTGATGAGCAGCCCCGCGACCGAAGATGCGCCTTGCAGCGCCTGGCGCACGACCTTGGTCGGGTCGATGATGCCCTTCTTCACTAGGTCGCCATATTCGGCGTCCTGAGCGTCGAACCCGAACGCATACTGGTCCTTTTCCAGGATCTTGCCGACGACGACCGAGCCGTCCTCGCCGGAATTGATGGCGATCTGGCGCGCCGGAGCTGAGAGCGCCTTGCGCACGATGTCGACGCCATGCTTCTGGTCTTCGTTCTGCGTGCGCACGCGCTTGAGCGCCTCGGTGGCGCGAAGGAGCGCGACGCCGCCGCCGGGCAGGATGCCCTCTTCGACCGCCGCACGGGTCGCATGCATCGCGTCGTCAACGCGATCCTTGCGCTCCTTCACCTCGACCTCGGTGGCGCCGCCGACGCGGATCACCGCGACGCCGCCCGCGAGCTTGGCCAGCCGCTCTTGCAGCTTCTCGCGGTCGTAGTCGGAGGTGGTCTCCTCGATTTGCGCCTTGATCTGGGTGATGCGGTCCTCGATGTCCTTCTTCTTGCCCGCGCCGTTGACGATCGTGGTGTTCTCCTTGTCGATCATCACCTTCTTGGCGCGGCCGAGCATGTTCAGCGTGACGTTCTCGAGCTTGATGCCGAGATCTTCGCTGATCGCAGTGCCGCCGGTAAGGACGGCAATATCCTGCAGCATGGCCTTGCGGCGATCGCCGAAGCCCGGAGCCTTCACCGCCGCGACCTTCAGTCCGCCGCGAAGCTTGTTGACCACAAGCGTGGCGAGTGCTTCGCCCTCGACGTCCTCGGCGACGATCAGAAGCGGCTTGCCGGTCTGCACCACTGCCTCGAGCAGCGGCAACAGCTCGTTCAATGCCGAGAGCTTCTTCTCGTTGATGAGGATGTAGGGATCTTCCATCTCCACCCGCATCTTGTCGGCGTTGGTGATGAAATAGGGCGAGATGTAGCCGCGGTCGAATTGCATGCCTTCGACCACGTCCAGCTCGGTCTCGAGGCTCTTGGCCTCCTCGACCGTGATCACGCCTTCATTGCCGACCTTCTTCATCGCCTCGGAGAGGAAGCGGCCGATCTCCTGATCGCCGTTGGCCGAAATCGTGCCGACCTGGGCGATCTCTTCGTTGGACGTGACCTTCTTGGAGTTCTTCTTGAGCTCCTCGACCACGGTCTCGACCGCGACATCGATGCCGCGCTTGAGATCCATCGGGTTCATGCCCGCGGCAACGGCCTTGGAGCCTTCCTTGACGATCGCGGCGGCGAGCACGGTCGCCGTCGTGGTGCCGTCACCGGCGATGTCGGAGGTCTTGGATGCGACCTCGCGCACCATCTGCGCGCCCATATTCTCGAACTTGTCCTCGAGCTCGATTTCCTTGGCGACGGTGACGCCGTCCTTGGTAATGCGGGGAGCGCCGAACGATTTGTCCAGCACGACGTTGCGGCCCTTCGGGCCGAGCGTCACTCTCACCGCATTGTTGAGAATGTCGACGCCGCGCAACATCTTGTCGCGCGCCTCGACCGAGAATTTTACTTCTTTAGCAGCCATTTCGGTTTCTCCTGAATACGAACTTTGTTTTCCCTGCCGTCACCGCCGCATTTTTGCGGCGATCTCGATTGAGCCGGCAACTGCGACGCCGCTCTATCGGGATGGCCGGAACGACGTCCGGCCATGACACGCGGGGGGTTACGCGGCCTTCCGCCTTGAGACCTGCTCGTCGAGCACTCCCATGATGTCGGACTCCTTCATGATCAGGAGCTCCTGGCCGTCGATCTTGACCTCGGTGCCCGACCATTTGCCGAACAGCACGCGATCGCCGACCTTCACATCGATGGGGATGAGCTTGCCGGACTCGTCGCGGCCGCCCGGGCCGACGGCGATGACCTCGCCTTGGGAGGGCTTCTCCTTGGCGGTGTCGGGAATGATGATGCCGCCAGAAGACTTTTCCTCGGCATCGATGCGCTTGACGACGACGCGGTCGTGAAGCGGACGAAACTTCATGGTATCCTCCTAACTTATTGAAAAGATTGTAGATTGCGTGAAGCGCGGCGGCCGCCGAAAAGGCTCGAAAGTCCTTGATTTTCCCTCCCAGATGACCGCTTGGCGGCGACATAGGGCCTGATTTTTGGCCCGCAAGATGTGCCGGAAAATTTTTTAGCACTCACTAGCGCAGATTGCCAATAGGGGTTTAGCGACAGTTAATCCCGATCTGGTTCCCGGCTGGCGACCAAAATTTAGTGAACGCAAGGAAGGAAACGCCGCGCCGGACGGTCTCGTTGATGATGGCGTTCAGGTAATAGCGCAGCCGTTTACAGCACGGGCTGTTTGTTAGCAGAGGCGTTTGGATGCTGCTAGTGCCTTGAAAATAAACAGGTTTCTCATTGAAGAGGCTTGCATGGAGGAGCGAGTCACTCAAACATCCCCGATGGCGGGATGGAGGGCACTATGGTGTCGCAAGATTTTCGCAAGCAGCTCGAGGGTTATGGGCTGACGACGGCCAACATTCTCTACCGGCGGCCGGATCATCCGTGGCTGTTACAGAGCTATGTCTGGCAGGATTACGATCTCTGTCCGGCATTTCCGGCACTGAACAAGTTTCTCAATTTCTGGCTGGAAACCCTCGAAGGGCCACTGCACTCGGTCACGGTCGCGCATGCGCGGCTGATCAAGCCGACGGAGATCCGCGCTATCGACGGCGAGTTTCGGCTGCATTAGCGACAGCACATTTTGCGGGTGTCATTGAGCGGATGTCGCTGCGCACGTTTTGGCGGAGCGGGACGAAGCGATCCAACAACGCAGTGGCGGCGAGCTTGAAGGACCGGATTGCATCGTCGCAATGACGTCACGTCAGCACCCCGACGATCGCGCCGAGCAAGCATGTCGTCAGCGTGCCCGACACGATTGACTTCAAGCCGAGCGATACGACTTCGTCACGCTTTGCCGGGCACATGGTCGCAAGGCCCGCGATCATGATCCCGAGGGAGCCGAAATTGGCGAAGCCACACATCGCGTAGAGCATGATCAATCGTGAACGAGGATCGAGCGCGCCGTCGGGTAGCGCCGCGAGCTGAAGATAGGCGACGAGCTCGTTGAGGACGGTCTTGATTCCCATGAGTCCGCCCGCGGTGACGGCCTGCGACCACGGAATCCCCATCAGCCAGCATACCGGCGCCATGATCCAGCCGAGCGCGCGCTGCAGCGTCACCGGGCCGCCGAGAAAATCCGGCAACAGGCCGAGCACGGCGTTGGCGAGATAAACCAGCGCGACAAACACGATCAGCATGGCGACGATGTTGAGAAGAAGCTCAAGCCCGGCGCCAGTGCCTTGTACGATGGCATCCATCGTGCTGCTGGCGGTTTGCTTGACCTCGTCGAGCCGGCTACCGGTGTGCTGGCTCTTCGGGTCGGGCACCATGAGCAGGCTGATGACGATCGCCGCCGGCGCGCCGAGCACGGAACAGACGGCGATGTGGCCGGCCGCGTTCGGGATGGCGTTGGCGAGGATCGTCGCATAGAGCACAAAAACCGTGCCGGCGATGCCGGCCATGCCACCGGTCATCACAATGAACATTTCGCTCCGCGACAGTTTGTCGAGATAGGGTCGAATGAACAGAGGCGCTTCGACCTGGCCGACGAAGATGTTTGCTGCGGTCGAAAGGCCGGCCGCACCGCCGACGTCGAGCGTGCGTTCCAGTGCCCATGAAAAGCCGCGCACGATCGGCGGCAGGATGCGCCAGTAGAACAATAGTGACGACAGCACACTCATCACCAACACAACGGGCAACGCCTGAAAGGCGAGTATGAAGTCCGAGCCCGGGGTCTTCGGGTCGAACGGCAGCACGCCACCGCCAACATAGCCGAACACCAGCGAAGTGCCGGCCCTGGTCGCCGCTGCGACCGCCTGAACTGCACGGTTGATCCAGCCGAACGCGATTTCGGTCTGCGGAATTTTCAGCATCAATAACGCGAGCGCAAATGTCAGCGCGAGCCCGGTGATGACCGGGCGCCACGGCACGGCACGGCGGTTCTCGCTGATGAGAAAGGCAATAGCAACGATCGCAACGACGCCGAGCGCAGATTGCAATGATTGCATGACAGTGAGCCCCGATTCACCCTGACGAACTTACCCCGTCCGCGCGACCGCGGGGGGCAAATTTTTCGTTGCCCTGTGGCGAAAGAAAATGGGCCGAGCAAGAGTGTCGCTTGCGGTATGATTGCGGCTGTTTCAAATGTAGCCTTCATTCTCCCTACGGGATGAACGCGGGAGTTCCTTTATGCACATCCGCTTCGACTTTGGTTCGCTCAGGCTCGACGCCGAGCTCCTCGACACGCCGACCGCCAAGGCAATCGCAGCGGCACTGCCGATCACGGCGTCGGCATTGACCTGGGGCGAGGAAGTCTATTTCGACATTCCGGTTCAAGTGGCGCGTGAGAAAGATGCACGCGCGGTGGTGACGCCAGGCGAGATCGCTTATTGGCCGGACGGGAATGCGATTGCAATCGGCTTTGGCCGCACGCCAATCTCCAAAGGCGACGAGACGCGACTCGCGAGTCCTTGCAACGTTTGGGCGAAGGCGCTCGGCGACGTGAAGACGCTCGGCAAGATTCGCGCCGGGACCAAGATCAAGGTCAGCGCAGTGGACTGACCGTATCCTCTCTCCGGGCGATTTCATCGTGCTGCGGCAGAATGAGCGAAGACGAATGCAAATGTCGGCGTTTTCCCGGTCGAAAGGGCCGATAAATAGGTGAATAATAGAAACAGACTGAAGGAGCTATCGGCACCGGCGGGCAGGTGAGCGGTGCGGATCTGCCGAAGATGGGCTCGTGTTAGAGAAGTGAGAAGCGCTTTAGGGAAGCAGAGGAGGGGCTCATGACAAGCACACTGAGCGATCTGAGCTTTGAACAGCTGGAGGCTGCTCTGCAGTTGCGACCGGATTCCGCTGCCTACCTGGCGGCGCGAGCGGAGGTGAACATCCGACAAATGAGGGCGCTGCTCGAGGCGGCAGAAGCTCAGCAGACCGCGGCGAAAGCACAAGAGCGGCCGCAAATGCAAGCGCCTTAAGTGCAAAGGCCGCGCACCGCAATGCGAGCTACATGTTGGCTACTGTTATCGTGGCGTTGGCATCTGTTTTTGTTGCTATGGTCTCAGCGATCGGCTCCGCATTTTCCGCCTATTACGGATATCTTAGTGTCATCCAGCCGAGGTAACCGCGTGCTCAGCTGGGCGCCATCGCCGACGAGATGTTCGAATAGAGCCCGATGTAACGTCCGCTTCTCGCGGAGCTGACAGGCTATGAAACGCTCCCGACCGTATAGACTCGTTGCTGCGGTTATTTTGCTAGCTGTCTTGGCGATCACTGCTGCGTTCCTGAACTCTATTCGGTTCAATCCAGACCCCAGTAGTGACGGAGCTTTTATTGCGCGCGCCCAGCAGAAATCCGCCCCCGGAATCAAAGTGAGCGTCAGTGCCCTTGGTGCGGATGAGAGTCGGAAAAGCTTTGGCGAAGATCTTGCGAAACACAACATTCAGCCGGTCTGGTTGTCGATTGAGAACGAAACGAACGATCAGCTCGCTTTTCTCCCAATTACCATGGATCCCGACTACTATTCACCTTACGAAGTTTCCTACAGATTCCATGGCGCCCTGTCGTTTGCGGCCAATCAGGCGCGTGACGAATTCTTTCTCAAGCGCCAGATAGCCAATATCTTGCCGCCCCACTCGACTACGGCGGGCTTTGTCTACGGCGTGCTCGATGCCGGCGTAAAATACGCGCACATTGTCATTGCCGGGAAAAACCGCTTCGAAACCTTCGATTTTGCGTTGCCGGTGCCCGGGCCGGCATTCGTCGGCACCAGCGTCAGGGCTGATCAGCTCTATGCCGGCAAAACGATCGCAGATATCCAGCTGGATTCCCTGCGAGAAATATTTGCAAAACAAGGCTGCTGTACATCTAACGCTAACGGTACGCGCGATGGTGACCCGCTTAATTTTGTCATTATAGAAAGTAAGCAGGACCCGATAGTCCCCTTTATTGCCCGCGGCTGGCATCTTGCGCGAACGCTTGATGTCGCAAGCGCGATCGATACTGCGCGCGCATTCTTATTTCGCGACGCTTTTCTTACCTCTCCAGTGAGTCCGCTCTACGCCTTTGGCCGCTCCGAAGATGTTGTCGTGCAGAAGGCCCGATCGACCATCAATGAACGTGTCCACGCCAGGTTTTGGCTCATGCCGTACACCTTTGAGGGGCGAAGAATATGGATTGGGCAAGTCAGTCGAGATATTGGCGTTCGGCTCACTCGTCAGACGTGGAACTTGACGACACACAAAATCGGCCCAGACGTCGATTTTGATCGGGCCTATCTTCTGCAGGATTTGGTGATGTCCGGATTTGTAGAACGATATGGCTATGTCAATGGTGTAGGGGAGGCGCCAATGTCCGCACCACGGACAAACCTCACGGGCGATCCCTACTATACCGACGGATTGCGAGCCGTCGTGTTCTTATCCGATCAAACGAGGCCACTAGGGGATATTGACCGCCTGTTCTGGGAGGTTCCGAAGTCGCCGCGTGACGAAGCGCGCTAAGCGTTCAGATAATGCGTACTTGTTCTTGCCTTCCGTGAATCAAAATGCCGCAGATTAGGATGCCCGATTGGCTCGAATTCGATGCAGCAGCTGACGGGTCGTCGTGATGCCATCATTTCGTGCGCTGATCAATTCTGTGTCCAGTTGGGGGGCAGCGAATGCAATTGGGTCAATCAACGCGCCGCCGGTTCATTGCGCTTGTCGGCAGTGCGGCGGCGGCTGTGTCGCCCCTTAGGACGCTCGCGCAACAGACGCCGGTGCCGGCGGTTCGGTCCCGCATCATCGCGAAGCCTGATGATGGTGCGAGCCAAGTCGATTCGCTTTTGCAGCAGGCGCAAGCTCTTGGCGCTCCGATGGCCGCGGTTGGGCGCGCCATTGTGATCTCGCGCCAGCCGGTTTTTACCAAAAAGGACGCGCTCGCAATCTTTGATATTTCGCAGCCCTCAGCGAACAAAAGATTCTACGTCTTGGATTTCAAATCAGGTCAGGTTACCGCGTATTACGCAGCTCACGGAAGAGACAATGGACCCAATGCAAAGGCCATCAAATTTAAGGGCTTTCAGACCGACTTGGACATGGTGCCACTGGGCGCGCTTAAGACGGCGCATTCCGAAGTGATGGATCACTATAAGACGATTGTGGATCGGTATGACGGAACGATCTATTCGAATATGATCGTTGTCGTCCTCGAGGGCGTCACGTCGTACAACAGCTACATCAATCACACGCCTCCGTACAAATGGATCCTCCACCCGAACTGGTACACCACCTCCGCCTTTCGCGCCAAAAACAACGGAATGTTGGGCAGGAGCAACGGTTGCATCACCGTCGATCCGGTCGAAAACAATCAGCTTGTCACGCGGCTTCAGGATGGAGCGCTGGTTTACGTGACGGTCGGCGATGACCCGATCGAAAAATATTTATAATGCGGCTAACGCTCACACTCGCAATCAGGTATCTGATTTTTTGCTTGCCACCTGTCGCGCAAAAGCCAGCATCAGATCCCAGGCGTTGCGAATGTTGACGGCAAGCAGAAGCAGCAATGCCGCCGCCAGAATGTCGGCGCCAAACGGGGGACGTGAAAGCATAAGTCCCGCAGACGCCAACATGGCGAGATAGGCGGCAAGCGGGAAAAGGCCGTAACCGAACCGGTTCCGCGATATCGGTGATCGAGGCGCGGGCAAGTCCGACTAGCACCATCGTCGTATAGGCAAGCCCGGCGACCGCCACCGCAGCAATGCCGACGGTCAGCGATATCGGCGTATGCGCGGGTATAAGGGCGATCAGGCTCATGAGCAGGGTGGTGCTGTAATGGAAGACCACCGGACTCATGAAAGTGCGCGTGGCGGTGCTGCGCTCAGGTGTGAGGAAGCCCGCCCCAATCGATGCCGCAACGAATAACAAGGCAACTAGCGCAGCCGATGCAGTGCCGAGCAGCATGTAAAAATCATGCCAACCCTCATTGATATTATTGAGTAATTGGTCGGTGTGTTGCATCTGTGTCGCGTCTAGGAAAAGAAGAGCTTTTCGGCCTTCGCCAACTCTGCGCCGTCATCGCCGCTAGGGAATAGGTGACCATAGCGGTCGGCGGTCATGGCGAGTGTCGAGTGGCCCATTCGCTCACGCACCATCTTTATCGGCAGTCCTAGACCGCCATCTTCAACGCGATTGATGCACCACGACGCATAGAAGTGGCGCAACGAATGTAAGCCGGGGTACTTCGGCTTGCCGTCTTTGGTGACAATACCGGCAGCAATAAGTGCCGGTGCCAAGCCGCGCTGGGCGATGTTGGAGTGGTACTCGATCTCGCCTGTGCCGGTAGGGAAGACAAATTCCAACTTGCCATGCTCACCCTTGGGACACCGTAGCTTCCACTCTCGCAACGTGTTCACCACTATCGGCGTCAGCGGAACGGTACGTTCACTGCTCTCCGACTTCGGCTTGTCAATCTTGTTGTACCGATCAGCCCGCTGCCGGACATGCAATTTGGCATGCGGTAAGTCGACATCTTCCCACCGCAACCCGCGAAGCTCGCTAGCGCGTAGACCGGTAAAGATCGCCGTCAGCAACAGCGGCCGGTATTTGTCCGGCAAATGCACAAAGCGGACATCCAAGCCTCGTCCGGTAATGTCCGCTTTCGGGGGTAAAGCAGACATCGCAAATGCGCCCCTCATGTCTGCTATTGACCCAAAGCGGACATTACACACGACTGTTTAGTTCCCAGCCGTCGGATCAGTTTTCGATCCAACCCACATGGCGGCGAAGCCGTCGTAAATACCTATCCCTAAGGCTCTCCACTGGACATTCGACCAGACTCGTCGATTAAGAATCACATCGTTATGCGGGCCGTTTCCTCCTTCTTTCCATGACTCCAAGATGGCCGCTGGGGATGCTGGGGATACTTTTGGACCGCCGTAAGCGTTTTCAAACCCATCGCCCGGATAACTTGTGCCGAGCCTCTGCGGGGCCTGCCACATACAGTTCGAATCGGTCATGGCACAGTTGCTCCAGTCGTGCGTTAGCCTACCAATATTCATCGCCAAGTCTCTAACGTGACGATTGGCAACTAAGCTGAGTGCGGGTGATAGAGGAATAGCGGGCAAACTATTTTGCAAGCGATAATCATTGATTTGCTTCGCCAACTCTATTTCCAAAGCATCCAAATCATCGCCTATGCAATTGCCGGGTTGGAGGATTTGCCGGGCATTACATTCCGATCGAGCGTGTAGTGCTGATGGGCAGACCGCCAAAAATGATGCGACGGACACGACAACTGCGATTTTCGGTAATTCGCTCATTGAGAACACTGGTATCACTCATCTATCGTGGGGCGAACGGGCGGCTCTATGTCTGCTTTTGGCACAAAGTGGACATCGGAGAGCGCTGAACTAATGTCCGCTTTCGAGGGGTAAAGCGGACATCACTCGACTCACGTTGAGCTATACTATTCAGACCCGTTGAAATGAACTGGCGAGGGTAACATGGCGAATAACCGTGAGGATTTGGATCCATCTACTTGGGATCCGGCATTGGATGCGGTGGTGGCCGCTCCAAAGCACCACAAAGTCATCTTCGAGAACGAGCAACTTCGCGTGCTTGAGGTAACCTTGGAGCCAAACGACGAGGAGCCCATCCATCATCATCGATGGCCCTCGGTATTCGTGTTCGATCAGGTCCAGGGCCCGATACACGATTTTGCTCCAGATGGTACCAAACTGCCTCCGAGCCGAGATGTCATGCAGGCGATCCAAAGCTGGAATGGCCAAGGATGTTTGGTCGTGAAGATGGCGCCGCAACCACTCGGACGAGTTTTCAACGCTTCCGCAAAGACGGTTCACGGCATCCGGGTTGAGATGAAGACGAACCGCTAAGCGGGCGGACATCCCTGACGCTGTAATGAATGTCACCTTTCGGGGGTAAAGCAGACATCGCGTGGAGGTGCCTCAATGTCCGCTTTTGACCCGAAGCGCACATGGGGGAACCGCGCCTATGCCTCAGCGAAGTGATAAGCTTGAGACATTAGGCAGCCGCGTTTTGGTCACGGATTCCATGATGACGCGCGGCATGACCCTAGATAAAGTTCACCGAATAAACAACGCCGATCAAACCGCCGCTTAAGGCGTTACGATGGGAGGAAGCCATGAATTATCGCGTTATCGCAAGTACGCTTGCCGCAGTAACAGCGCTCGGCTCCGGTGCGCTTTCTGCGCACGCCGCGCCATTTTTGATTGTCGGCGACGATCAAAAGGCCGCTTTTGTCGACGGTAAGACGATAGTGTCGCCGCCAGGCCAAGATTCAGTACTGATCGTCGATCTTGCCAACCCTCTCGATCCGAAAATTGTCGCCAATCTTCCGCTGAAGAATTCGGTCGTAGGGCCACCGGTGAATCTCGCGATCGATCCGACCAATTCAGTGGCGATCATCGCCGACTCGATGAATGCTGTACAAGACGGCGATAATTGGAAACAGGTTCCGGACAACAAAATCTACGTCGTCGATCTCAAGGCCAATCCGGCCAAGCTCGTCGGCACGATAGAGGGCGACAAGCAGCCGTCCGGTCTGTCGATCAATCCGGCCGGCAATCTTGCGCTCGTCGCCAATCGCGCCGGCAAATCGATTTCCGTCCTGTCGATCCATGGCACCGACGTCAAACTTATCGGCAGCATCGACATGGGCGACGAGGTCTCTGCCGTTGTCTTTACGCCGGACGGCAAGCATGCGCTGGCCGCGAAGCCCTCGGCCAACAAAGTCGCGCTGCTCGACGTCGACGGCGACAAAGTGACCTACGGAAAACACGATCTTCCAGCCGGAATATTTTCGTACAACGTCGCCATTTCGCCGACCGGCTCGATTGCCTTGACGGCAAACACTGGCACTGGGGGCTCGTCGGACGGCAACGTCGATTCGGTCAGTGTCATCGATTTGACCGAACCCGTGCACGTCATCGACCACATAACGGTTCCTGACAGCCCGGAAGGTTTGGCGATCAGCCCGAAGGGCAATATCGCGGTGACTGTCGACGCGTACGGTTCCAATCACCCCAAGTCGGATTGGTACTATCACCCCCATGGCTTGGTGACCGTGCTTAAAATCGACGGCAAGAAAGTGACCCGATTGAACGATATCGAGGTTGGCGCTCTACCGGAGGCGGTCGCTTTCACGCCCGACGGCAAATACATTTATGTCGGCAACTACATGGATAAGGATTTTTCGATCCTCAGTGTGGACGGCACCAATGTCACCGATACCGGCAAGCATTTCAAAGTGCCGGGCCAGCCAGGTTCCGCCCGTATGAGCGAGCACTAGAACCCGCTAAAAATCCGCTCGTTACCGAGGGGGCTAATCGCACCGGGTACGAGGTGACCCGCAATAGGCGCACCAATGTCTGCTTTTGGCACTTAGCAGACATCACCGTCACGTCACACCATGTCTGCTTTTAGGGGTAAAGCGGACATGGAGGCGGCGGCCCGCAATCAGTGCAGCGAAGCTGAATATGACCTTGGCGGTCATACCGCGCTCGGCGGCACGATGAAGCACCTGATCGTCGGTATGAGCGCTTCGTCGGAAGTTATACAGATGTGGTAGTGCCCGTCGGGTGAGAACGGTAGAGCACGTGCCCACGCGACGAAGAACGGATCATAATCTTTCCACCAGCCGGTATTCACTTTGTATCCACCCTGCACGCGTTCGACAGAACCCGGCGCTAACACGCTGCAATCAGTCGGGCCGCAGCAAAATCCTTTGCTGACCGGATCAACTAATTTTGCATTGCTGATCCACTGTTCACTGCCGTGGCCAAACACTGCAGTGCAAATTAGCGTCAACGCTACCGCGAGCCAACCCCTCATGCTTGTCCTCCACCTGGTCAATCAAAAGGGGGATAGCACCGCTTTGAAATTGCGGTCTGTGTTGGCTGTCACATCTGCGCCGGTTTGCAGCTAATGTCCGCTGTTTGCACAAAGCAGACATTGCGACTGCCGCAATGAATGTCCGCTTTCGGGGGTTATGATCCGGACATTCTTTCGGACGCCACGTGGTTTTAATCAAGTGCGGTTTGGCACTCTCAAATATATGTTGAACCAATTGAGCGTGCGCTGCCAAGCTAATTTTGCTGCCGCCTCGTCGTAGCGGGGCGTCGTATCATTATGGAAACCGTGATTGGCTCCGCTATACACGTAGCCATCGTGCGGGACGTGTGCCGCAGTTAGCGCCTCATCAAACGCCGGCCATCCTGAAGTAATTCGCGTATCAAGCTCACCATAGTGGGCAAGCAAGGGAGCCTTGATCTTCGCTGTATCCTCGGCGCTTGGTTGGACCCCATAAAACGGAACAGCCGCGCTAAGATCGGTGCCCATTCTTACCGCCAGTTGGTTTACTATCCCACCGCCGAAACAGAAACCCACAGCCCCCAGCTTACCACTGCCGTTAGGATGCGATTTCAGCCAAGCTGCTGCCGCTAAAAAGTCCTGCAGCATCTTGGCGCCATCAACCTGCTTGAACAGTTCAGCGCCTTTCTCATCGTCACCAGGATATCCGCCGACAGACGTGAGCCCATCAGGCGCGAATGCGATGAAGTTGCCGATGGCTAGTCTGCGCGCTACATCCTCGATGTATGGATTAAGGCCACGGTTCTCGTGGATAACAACAACGACAGGCAACTTTTCCGTCGCGTTTGCAGGCAGTACCAAATAGCCGGCAACCGTCGCAGTTTCAGCCTTGATTCTGCTGTCGGTCTTCTCGACTTGCACTGCCCAGGCATAATTCGGCCTAAGCATCTCGAATAGCGCGGTAGCGGTAACGCCGCCGACGGCAAATTTCTGAGCACGATCTAGAAAGGTACGGCGACTGATTCCGCCGTGTACATACTCATCGAACAAGCTCAGTAGCTCCTGCGGGAAATCGGATGCCTTTTTCCGTTCCATCGATCGTCCCTCCGTGGGAGTAAAATGCGGTGGCAACGCCCGCCGGGGCATGAAGTTCCCTGGGTACAGTAGGCCCTGCCCCCTCAGACGCCGGTCCCTGGCAGGAAGCAGTGGATCGGACTCGCAGGAATTGCGCCCCACTCATCCTTCAAAGCTTCTTCGTTCCATAACCACACAACCGCTTTGTGGTAGTGGTTGGGCCCTTGCACCACAGCCTGGTCCGGCACCACAGACCAGCCGCTGGCCAAGCGGACGCGATGGTGGCCATTACGCGTATCCCAATCGTCGTCCGCGACTTCGATGCCGTCCGCCAAGTCGCAGCACGACTGGCCCCAACCGTTGCGCAGACTTTCGAACCAAGGCTTGAGCAGCGACTCCGCATAGCGGCCATCGTCGCTCACCAGCAGCAGCATGAGATTCAGGAGCATCAGTTTCATCGTCCGGGCTCAAACTTTTTCAAGAACCGCGGCCATCTGCTGTATCACTCTCGCGATACGTCGCGTACGATAATTGCGCCCCTTTTGCCAATCTGCAAGGCAGCGCTGGCACAGAACGACAGTCGCCTTGATGCGCGGGACAATGCGCTTTTTCAGGAATAGAATGCTTCACGAGGTGTTCCTTTGAGGAGGGACTCTTCCATAATATCAGGGAGGATACTCATGAGCCAAATAACAAGGCGTAATGCATTAGCCGGCGCTGCTGCGCTAACGAGCGCGGGCGCACTAGAGTCGATCAGAGTGATCGACGTCGCGCGAGCGGCAGCTCCGCTTGGCGGCAAACAAAACTCTGGTTGGTATCGTTACAAAGTCGGTGAGTTCGAAATCACGGTGGTCACCGATGGTGTAAGCTTTGGGCCGCTTTCTGATGCATATGTTCAAAACGCGCCAAAAAATGATGTTAACGCCGAATTGGTGGCAATGCATTACGCGCCCGACAAGACCAGTAACTGGTACAACCCTATTGTCGTGAACACCGGCTCAAAACTGGTGGTCATTGATGCAGGTGGTGGGCCGCCCGCATCCCAGCAAACAAAAGGAACCCTAGGTCAGTTTCATAACAATCTGGCAGCTGCGGGAATCGACAAGAACGCTGTGGATGTCGTCATTCTCTCGCACTTGCACGGCGATCACATTAGCGGCTTGCTTGATTCGGATAACAAGCTTGCTTTCCCAAATGCCCAACTTTTAATGCCGACGGGGGACATTAAATTCTGGACCGACGAGTCTAATGCCTCGCGTTTCCCAGATCCGGTTAAGGCTCAGTTCGCCAATGTTAAGCGCGTCATGGGCGCACTCGATGGCAAGGTGACGCAATATGAAGGAAGCAAGGAGCTGGTCGCTGGAATTACCTCGATGCCTACGCCCGGACACACACCCGGCCACACGTCTTTCACAATCGCATCAGGCTCAGATCACATCATTCACCAGGTGGATGTCACTGCGGGGATGGGAACACTCTTTGTGCAAAAGCCGGATTGGCACTTCCTGTTTGACGTGGACGGGGCCCTAGCCGAGCAGACGCGGCGCAAGTTCTACGACATGGTAGCCGCCGACAAAGTTCGTATACAGGGATACCATTTCCCATTCCCGGCTGTGGGCAACATCGAGAAGGACGGCATTGGCTATCGTTGGGTGCCCGCAGCTTGGAATCCCACGATCTGATCGTTTGACTGGCTCCGAGGAGGCCGCCTAAGGGGCGGCCTCCTTGTGTTGACGCTTGGTCCTTTTGCACTCTTCGCACGTGTTGCCTAATTAGGGTACAACTCAAAAAATGTCGCGAAACGTCTCGTAATCGCGCTGAGCCGTTTTGATAGGTTCGCCGTAAATGCGCGCAACGAAGTTTATGTTGTTTGCCCTTTTTGTGATTTGGTCGGCTCTTTCTTCCACCGCGGTGAGAGCAGAGAATGGTTCCCCAGTAAAGTCCGATAACGGACGCGCTGAAAGGGAAGTCAGTCCTTCAGTAAAAATCTCATCTGAAACGGTTCTCGGCTACATAAATTGGATAGTTCAGCAGACTGGGTGGCCCACTGCTAATGTACCTCCTATTAAAATCACTTCGTTCGCTCACCTGAGAGTGTTATCAGGCCTGTCCAGCGAAGCGGAGTGGATCCGACCAGCAGCGTTTTATTCGAAGGGTGAGCACGTAATATACTTGGCTGACAGCTGGAATAAAGATGATATTGCTGATCAAAGCATACTGTTGCACGAACTGGTGCATCATCTCCAGATAGAAGATCAAATTCAATTTGCATGCTGGGGGCGCTATGAAGCACAGGCCTATGAGTTGCAAATTCAATGGTTGCGGACTCAAGGCGTTAAGGATCCACATAAACTGCTACACGCATCCGAAACGTCTATTGATACTCTTGCCGAATGCCCCTAGGGCGGAATTGCCTAGAACTGGGTTGTTGTGTCCTAAATGCGAGGCCGCCGACTGAGGCCACGAAGGCATCGCCCAGGCCGCAGCAGGCACTCCGCAATGTCCGCTTTTGGGGGTAAAGCGGACATCATCCCAACGTTTCCCGATGTCTGCTTTTGACCCAAAGCGGACATCGGCGGCTCAGGATTGTTGCCGTGCAAACTGACCCTGGAACCCCCTTTGATGTTGATGGGATGGTCGTCGGAGGCCGTGAGCCTCGAATTCGACGGCAGTGGAAGGCGAGCGGAGTCTGTAAGCAACGAGGGCGGGTTGGGTTTATAGAGTCTGGAGCGGCACCTTCGGCGTGTCATTCATCGCGATAGGGCCGCGGTTGGCGCCTTCGGTGACCGTGGCTCGACGATCGTCGTGACGAGCCCGGTGTGGACATCGTAGACGTGGCCGGACACTGTGATACGCGGTGAGATACGCGAATCCGATAGAAGGCGTTCAACATCGGCGCGGACCGTGACCGGCGGGTCGAGCGCTGGAAGCGCGGCCAGCATCTGCTCGTCGTAGCCGGTGCGCTGGGAGAATCCGTGGCGGAGCTCCTCGTCGGCGAGCAGACAGCTCCCGCAGTCGGTGTGGTGGATGATGGCGGCTTCGAAGTACGGGCCGTCGGGAGCCTTGGTCTCGACCAGATAGGCGATGTAGGCGACGTCCTGGATGATGGCAGGCGTCACGCGCCCGCCGACGGTGCGGGCGACGATCGCTTCACCGAACTCGAGGCCGAGAGTCTGCCGGATCGACCCTTGGGTCGATGCAGGTGATCACGAACAGTCCCTTGTGGGGAAGGAACGGAAGGCGTGGCGTGTTGCGGCGCGCGTCGCTGGCCGCGAAGGCGGCGTTGCGAGTGAGCAGCGTATCGATGTTGGACATGTGAGGCGCTCCGTCCGCATTCGCCTGAGAAACACGCGCTGTATCTGAAAATGGCCAGTGTTTGGCGTCAGATCGCGCAGCGCTAAAGCTAGCCGCTATCGAAACAAATCCCCTCACGCTCGGCAAGCAAGTTGTTCACCAAAGATAAAGCGCGGCGACTTGCGGCGAATATAGCAAAGTTGCCAGAGCTGTTAAGTAAATGAAAAGGGCCCCGACGCCATTTACAGCGGGGCCGAGCGACCACCAACAAATTTAGAAACATTTCGTTTCCTGCTTCAGTTCCTTGACTACTGCGAACTAATACCAGTGGTGCCGGTAATGATGGTGATGATGATGGTACGGGTAATAAGCGTAGTAATGCCGGTGATGATGGTAGCCATAGTGATGATGGTAGTAACCATGATGATGACCGTACCAAGCTGCGGCTGGGACTGTGCTGCTGGCCGCGATTGCGCCAATAACACCTAATGTCGCAGCGATTTTCCCTAATGTTCGCATGATTGCTTCTCCTTGGTTTCCAGAGAAACAACGCGGAACTAAGGTTGGCAGTTGCATGAATGAATCTTGAACGGCGTGTTCAGAATTGCGCGCGAAGCGGCAAATTGTTCGATGCTTGCCGAACCCTATGGCTCTCTTCGTTGTTATTAGGGGAGACGAGTCAATGTCGCTGGAAACAACAATGAGAGGAACAACAATGAAAAAGTTCGTATTCACAACTGCGGTTGCGCTTGTTCTCGCGACAAGCGCATACGCTCAACATCACGGCGGCGGTGGCGGTGGTGGTATGGGCGGTGGCGGTGGCGGTATGAGCGCCTACGTGGGCGGTGGCGGTGGTCCTGGCGGAGCGCCGTCGATGTCGCGCGGCCCGTCCGGTCCATCAAACTTCAGCAGCATGTCGCGCGGACCGTCTGGCCCGTCGAATATGTCTCGTGGACCATCAGAACGCGCGAACTTCGCCCAGGGGCCGCAAGGCCGCACGCTCTACAATCAGGAGCGCGGGAGCCGCAACCTTTACAACCGTCAGAGCGATGTTGATCGCGGCAAGTTCGACCGTGACAACCGAATTGGACGCGATGTTGATCGCAACCACGGTGCGGATTTCCGACATCGCGGCGTCGTCAGTGGCGACTTTTTCGAACATGGACGCCATTTCCGCTTCCGCCGTTTCTTTAACGGCGAATGGGTGTTCCTGAACGCCTGGGATGACTGCACTGCCTGGGCGTGGATGAACATCGCGCCCGGAGCCTGGGCTTGGCGTCCGATTAACGTCTGCATCGGCTAGACAGACATAAGAACGAGCGGGCCGCGCCCGTAACAACGTCGGTATTTAGCCCCGGTTAAACGCCGGGGCTTTTTTCGCTGAACCCCGCTTTCGTCAAGGAGTTGGATACCTGCTTGTCGTGTCGGACAGCACCGGGCAGAAGCTGGCACGTCTATTTCGCAGTTTGCGTTTGATCAATAGCCGGCAGAGTTAACGGCGAAGCTGCACTAAGGCACAACGGTCGTTGTGCGTCGCATCTATCGACATGAGGTTGTACTACTAAAACAAGCACAGGACTGCGCCAAGCGACTGACTGACACCTGTTCTCCGCAGCCCAGTTGATTAAATGCTTATCTTTCAGCCTGAAATTAAGGAACGCACTAATGTTCCCGACAATCAGGGAACGGCGACCGTTTTGTTGCGTTTTGTTTCGTTGCGTTCTGCATCGACAAAAATTGGGGACGTAAAAATGGACCGACACGACCGGGAACTTTTGGACAAGCAAATGCGAAGACTTAGTGCGCCACGAAATGATGGCGTGATTGCTGTGTTGTTTGCCGTGATGTTTTTAGTTGGCGTGACCCTCGGCGGTGTGCTGTCTGAACATGAAACTAAGCAGGCACAAATCACATCGATTGAATAGGGAGCGACACCAATTGGGGTGCAGAGACTGTGCCGCATCCCGGCTCATCCTCTATGCGCCAGGGCGTTTTGAAACATATTCGTTGCCGTAGCGTTAGTGGCTGGGGACAAACGATGGGACTTGTCCATGGAGCACCTGATTCGGGAATTTGGTGCATGGCTTAAACAGGGATTTGGCTGGCTCGTCGACGTGATTGTGTTCGGGTGCCTGTGGGGCATCAGCCAGGTCTCGCGGCTTCTTGGTACGCAACTGGGCAGTGCTCCGATCTTCAAGATTGTAGTGCTTGTTCTAGTGCTTTTGCTCATCCTATATGCGTTCTATTGGGTGTTCGGCCGCTTCATCGGAGTAATACGATGGGCACTCAATAGGATCGCGTATGCACTAGGAGTGATTCTATTTAGCGCGGCCGTAGTATCGGGAGTGTTCGCCAGTGCAGGGCTCGTTGCGGTTGTGGCAATCTGGGTAATGGGCAACGTCAACTTGGCCTCGCGATGAGTCACAGATGGGCGCGCGTACCCGCTATCGGACTATGCATTGACTTCGGGTTGTGCTCTGGCCATTGCCAGTCCTAACTTTCTACAAAGCTCGCCGCGCGGCCGCGAAGAATGTAATGCGCCGCCGATAGGCCCCCTTAGTTGGTCCGCATTCTGGCGGCGGTAAAAGGTTTGCGACACTAATTGCCAAGGCCCACCGGCCTCAAATTCGCCATGCCTCTGCTTGGCCGTGCGGACGAGGTGATCGAGTGAGACGGCTGATGTCCGCTTATGGCGGACATCTAAGTTGTCCCGAGGCGCGGCCGTGGTGGCAGCCACTCACGCGATAACTCTACGAAGAAAAAGGGGAAGGTGGTTTCACATCCGACCTATCTACCTCGGTGTTAGACTTTTCTTCTCTTTCTTCACCTCCCTAGCCAGCTTCCTTGCCTTTTTTGATCTTTTATCTTTCTTGGCCATTGCATCCTCCCGTGCTGCTCGGCACACGACTGTCAATGCGATGTGAAACGGAGATCAATTTCCCCTGCATCCGATCTTTTCTCAGACACTCCAAAGTGGAGCGGGCGATCTTGGATCCCAAGACCGGCTCCGCTCGCCGACGAAATCAATAATGCTTCAAATGACCTGGTGTGACTGCGCGTGCACTTTGCATGTGCAGACGCTTTTTCTCGTGCCCTGGCGCGTAATATGACGCTCCGTGAATTCCTTTCGCGTGATGCCCAGGAGCAAATGATTTCGCTGACTCAGCTGCCGCCGAAGTCGCGGCGAGTAAAGTTATTGCAAAGATCGTAATTGCAGTTTTCATCTGATACCTCCTTCGATATTGGACCAACAACGCCGAGCAGAAAATGAACGTTCCCTAGCTGAGACCTTTTTGTCGGTTGTCAGAGATTTAGCGGACGCGTGGCAAAAGAGACATTCCGTTTTGGGGCGCGTCCAATGTGGCCGAGAAGCCCCGTTTCACACCGATCCGGCCAGAGTGTTTTGTTGCGGCGCTCAGATATTATTGATGATTAGAGACTAGATTTCGCAGCTCTTTCCGAACGCTTGCGGCGGAATTGCCAACTCGCTCAACGGCGCGTTCCAATTCTTCGCGTGTTACGCCGAAATGCCGACAGATCGTGGAATTATTTCTCAGGTCCATAACGTTTGACGTCAATTGTTAGTTCCTGTGAGTGCGCGAGCTAGGACCCGCGACAACTTTGAAGCGAGCAGCGCTAGAAGAGCGATATGCCATCGGAACGATGCAGCTGCGAGATCGTTGTTGCGTTCAGCTTATGTAACGCGACGTAGGAATACCAATTATGGGACGCGGATTGTTGCTTTGGCTTATCGGCATTCCGTTGCCGATTATTCTTCTGATTTGCTTGCTTGGCGGCCTGCACGGTTAATGCCATGTCTGAGGCGCACCAACAACGCTCTTCGAGCGGACGCATGAGGAAATAAGGGATGCGATAAAGCTCGAAGATGAAAGGCGTGCGGCTCTGGTCAAAAACCTGTACCGCCTAAGAGCCCTTCGTCTGTCACGGCACGGAGTTAGCATGCGGAACGGGTGAAGTCACCGCAGGCGGGAACCGCTCGTGAATCCGCGCGTCCTGTTAGGCTGCCGACAGGCGACCTCGCGCAATCAAATGATCAAAGACCTCTGGTACAAGAATGCTGTCGTCTATTGCCTGTCAGTCGGCACCTACATGGACGCTAATGGCGACGGCGTCGGTGATTTCCAGGGACTCATGCGTCGTCTGGATTATTTGCACGGACTCGGCGTCACCGCGATTTGGCTGATGCCGTTCCAAACCTCTCCGGGACGCGACGACGGCTACGATGTCTCAGATTATTTCGATGTCAATCCAGTCTACGGCACGCTCGGCGATTTCGTTGAATTCACTCACGCTGCTGCGCAGCGCGGCATTCGCGTCATTATCGATCTCGTGGTCAACCACACATCCAACGAGCATGAATGGTTTCAAGAAGCGCGGCGCGACCCTCGGTCGAAATATCGCGATTGGTATATCTGGTCAAAAAAGCGCCCGCCGAAGGCCAACAAAGGAATGGTCTTCCCAGGGGTGCAGAAATCGACATGGAGCCACGATACCGTAGCCAGGGAGTGGTATTTTCACCGGTTTTATAATTTTCAGCCGGATCTCAATACCTTAAATCCCGCCGTGCAATCTGAAATCCTCAAGATCATGGGTTTTTGGATTCAGCTTGGCGTCTCGGGTTTTCGCATGGACGCGGTCCCTTTTGTGATCAGTAGCAAGGGGGCCGGTATCCGCAAACCGCGTGAGCATTACGAGATGCTGCGCTCATTCCGCGAATTTCTGCAATGGCGAGTCGGCGATTCGATCATCCTTGCCGAGGCGAATGTCTTGCCGCGCACCGATCTGAACTATTTCGGAACGGAGGGCGATCGGATGCAGATGATGTTTAATTTTCAGGTCAACCAATTTTTGTTCTACGCCATGGCCTCGGCCGATGCACGGCCTTTGGCCAAAGCGATGAACAAAACCAGGACTCGGCCTCCGACGAGCCAATGGGGTAATTTTCTGCGCAACCACGACGAGCTCGATCTTGGCCGCTTGACCGAGAAGGAGCGGCAAACGGTGTTCGCGGCGTTTGGGCCGAATCCACAAGATCAACTCTACGACCGCGGCATCAGAAGGCGGCTGGCGCCGATGCTAGGCGGCGACCGGCGTCGTATCGAACTGGCTTACAGCCTGATGTTCACATTGCCGGGCACGCCCGTGCTCCGCTATGGCGACGAGCTGGGAATGGGCGACAATCTCGCATTGCCCGAGCGGACAAGCTGCCGTACTCCGATGCAGTGGTCCGGTGAGCCGCACGGCGGATTTACGAAAAACAAAAAGCCCATCGTGCCGGTGATAGATGACGGTCCCTACGGTTATCAGCACGTGAATGCGGCAGACCAGCGCCGCGATCCCAATTCGATGCTGAACTGGACCGAGCGTATTATTCGTATGCGCAAGGAGGTGCCCGAAATCGGCTGGGGTGATTTCAAAGTGTTGGACCTTGGCGATAAATCCATTTTTGCCGTACGCTATGATTGGCGCAACAATTCGGTTTTGACCCTGCACAATCTCGCGTCCGAGCCGCGCGAGTTGGAATTCGCGACGGGTCGGGGTGAGAACGACGGAGACAGGCTGATTAGCTTGTTGTCAGAGAATCACAGCGACAGGTTGCCAAACGGCAAGCACCGGGTCTGTCTCGAGGCATATGGATATCGTTGGTATCGAGTCGGCGGGCTTGACTACCTGCCGAAACGCCGGGAATTCTGACAGGCTAGGTTTACGGCGTTCATGATGCCCCAGCGAAAATAATTCCTTCATTGGGCCGCAGTCGGGAATCCGTCGCCGCGCCGGCGCGATCCATGAATGTCGACAGCAACGCCGTTGCGCCGATCACCTGGGGTACTTCTATATGAGCGTCCTCGGCCCCAAAATTGAGCGCAATCACCAACCTTTCGCCGTCGCAAGATCGCTCATAACAAAGAATATCGTTCTCGACCGCGAGCACGCGAATAGCACCATTGCTCAATGCGCGATGGTGCCGTCGGACCGGCGATAAAGACAAAGGAGCGAACGCGGGTCGCGCTTGAGCGCGGCAACATTGTTGCGGGGGTAATCTTGATCGAGCGGCAGCCACGGTGTCGCCGGGGTGAAGCCCGCGCCTTCAGAGTCATCCCACTGCAACGGCGTCCGCCAAGGATCGCGGCCAACGCCCAGTCCCGGTTCATTCTTTTCCCATGGATCCTGCACCAGACTTCGCGGAATTGGGACACGCGCCAGCCCAATTTCGTCGCCGTAATACATTGTGGGAGTGCCGCGCAACGTGAGTAACAGCATCGCGGCTGTTCGGGCGCGGCGGCCGCCAACCCTTGCGGCAATGCGGGGTTGATCGTGATTGCCTAACACCCAATTGGGCCAACCATCAGGCGGCAGAGCCGCTTCGTAATCCGCGATCAAGCCGGCAATTTCCTTCGCGTTCCAAGCGGCGTGAATGAGCGCGAAGTTGAACGGCAGTTGGGCGCCTTCGAGATTTTTACATTGAACCCCGGAAGGCTTTTCAATCCAGATATTTGCCTGGCTTTGTTTCGGTTAGCGCAGCCCAGAACAGGAGGGTGGAGGCCGCAGCCGCTGCACCAAGGACTAAAAATCCGGGCAAATGACCGAATTTTTCAAAGAGAAAGCCAGTAGTGCCGGTGCTGATCGCCGCCGCAATAGCAATCACAGTTCCAATGAATCCTTGAACAAGATTAAAACGTCCCGTCGCAGTCGTCATATCAGCAATCATCAAAATCGTTACGACAGTAACACCAGCTGCGCTAATTCCTCCTAGACATTGGCCGACAATGAGAATGGGATAACTCGTGTCAAAGGCAAATAGTAGCGCGCGCAACGTCTCAACGCCGAAGCCAGCCAACAGCAGGGGCTTGCGACCAAATTTTTCGGCGTAGTAGCCGACCCACGGCGACAACGTCGCGGTTATGATCTGAGGAGTGACGATGAGGCCAGCCATAAGCAGCGATGCAGATTGATTTTTGTCTTGCGCCAAGTCCTGGCTGATGACAGGAAGCATCGAAGCGTCGGCAAGCTGGAACAAGAAAATGCAGGCCGCAAAAACGTACAGCTTCAGATCTTTGCTTAGATCAAAAATGCGCTGGAAACTTGCAGCTCGATGGCCAATCCCCGCATTGCGAGCCCGCGCGTAGTCGATCTCATCGCTGCGTATGAAACCGAGCGCGAACAGCGCTGGAATGCACAACGCTACTGCCCCGAGGAATATTGCGCTCTTGGAAATGTACTGCCCGGCGGCACCCATTGCGCCGGCGGTGAGGGCATTCCCGGCGGCATCGAATGCGTTGTTGCGTCCCGTCCGCGTCGACATGGCGCCGCGTCCGACAAGACCGAGGCTGAGTGCCGCAATTGCGGGTGTGACGATGCCGCTGCTGATCCCGTGCAAAATTTCGGCGGCAAAGACTAGAGCGAAAGTCGGAGCGAGAGCCAAGATCAGGCCAGACGCTCCGATCATGACAATCCCGAATGCAGTCAGGCCGCGTTTCCACGGCGCCCAATCGACAATGGCTCCGCCGGGAATATGCGCGATCAGGCCGGCGACAGTACCAGCGGACAAAGCGAGCCCCACGTGACCTTTGTCCCAGCCCAAATCCGAAAGATAAAAAGCGACGAACGCGCCGAAGCCAGTTTGAATGTCGGCAAGGAAGAAATTCAACCAATCGAGCCCTTGCCGGCTTTGTTTTGAGATGGCCCCGCGGAGGACCTTGCGGGCATTCAGATAATGCGCAAGACCCGTCGGAATCCGGGACCAGGCCGATTTCAAAATTCGACCGATTGTCGTTTCCAGCGCGCCTAACGCATGCGCCATAACTTAAGAAGAAGCCGCCAGGATGCCTAACGTTCCTGATAATAATTGGTAGATGTCCGCCTTTTGGCACTTAGCGGACATCCGCTCGGCCAAAGCTGCTCACGAAAGACGAAGCAGTGACTTCACCACACCGATGCAGGTGAAGACGTATTGAGGAAAGTTGTTCCGTGAGGAACCCAAAAAATGTTCTCCGAATCGAAAATTGTTTTCAGGAACTCCGGTTGACCCTGCATCGTTGTTTGGGACCAAAAGGAGATAGAACATGCGCTCAATTACGCTTATGGGAACCGCTGCCGCTTTTACAGCTACTGTGCTGCTAGCAGTTCCCGCCAGCGCGGATCGTGTTTGTCATAAAGTCTGCAATGGAGACGTCTGTCGATCCACGTGTGTACAGAGAAATGACCGCCTCTACATGCGGGACAGGGATTCCGACCATTACCATCATCGAGGCGTTGAATTCCGCGGACCAGCGGGAGTTGGCGTAGATGTCGGTCGATAGAGGTTAAAACAAGAGACGCATATTTACAGAGGCGCCTGGTCCCACATTCCGGAACCAGGCGCCCTCCCGGGGGAGGAAAACACGAGGCCAACACCATGTTATCGACCGTTCTGATTATCATTCTGATCTTGTTGTTAATCGGCGCCTTGCCGACTTGGCCCTATAGCTCCGGTTGGGGTTATTATCCGGGCGGCGGCCTGGGGCTTATACTGGTGATCGTGATCATTCTGGCATTGATGGGCCAAATCTGATCACCGGATTTTTGACCTTGCGATCGGCAACCGCTCTATTGATTGGTCTTCCTAAACGGTCTTGTTGATAGCTGCTCGCGCCTTCCTGTTCGCGTTCTTCTGCGCCCCATTCGCCGCTTTATTTGCGCGCGCGAAGCACTTCTCGCGAATGTCGGAAATCTCGTCTTCGGTGAGGTGTTCAATGCCGATTAATGTGTTCTGTGCAGCGCTCACGCGAATAAGCTCGTCAAGCTTTGCTTGGACCGCCGCGCTATCGCGATTTTGGGTGTTTTGAATAACAAAGACCATCAGAAAAGTAATGATTGTCGTTCCTGTATTGATAATCAGTTGCCAGGTGTCGGAGTAATGGAATATGGGACCCGTAACCGCCCACACAATGATAATGAATACTGCCAGCAAAAACGTAATCGGTCGCCCAGACTGACGGGCGACAGCAGTCGCAATGTCGGCGAAAGTGCGCTTCACCTAAGTAGAACACGGCCGCCGAGAAATTTGTTCCCGAGCGCTCCCTCGGCGACCCCAATCTTCCTACGCTTCCGCGCGTCACGGCTGGCGCAATAACTCCGGCAGCTTGGCAATGTTCGCCGCATTTCGCCGCACCCGATTTAATATCTTGCGCCTGGCCGCCCGTGAGCAGATAAGCTTACTGACAGCCTGACTGACGCGGTGCCTATTCTTCATACACGCGCTCCAGTTAGTGCTCCTGCACTAGCCCCGGCAATCGTCGGGGCTTTTTATTTGCGTAAGACATCGGGCAGCTTGGCGATACTCGACGCAATCCACCGCGCGACGCCGCAAATGGGGAATGAGCTGGAAAGCCCCCGACGCGGGAAACGCCGAGGGCTTGGAAATTTACGCGAAGGTCATTTTGCCAAAGTCACGGGCCGACATAAGCGTCGATGATGTTCATCATGTTCATATGGTACGAGAGCGCAACCCCCCAACCAAGGCCAGCCCAAACAAGGCTAACGCGAACCAAAAGTACAGAGAGCGTGGGGATATCTGATGTGAGGTTGTCGCCGAGAGTGAGGTTGTCGTCGAGAGGTCTGTTGCCGAGTTCATAGGTCGCCCCTTTTCAATGCTTGGAATTAGCCCGGCACGATATCAATACCCCCTTTCAGCAATTTCCTCCGTGACGCGCGGCACACCAAAAAGCTTTCGTGAGCGGTTAGCGCCAATGAGGCTGCGACTTCAGTAGCTCTGGCAACCCGGCAACGTTCACGGCGATCCTTCGCGCCTCATCTTTGGTGAGTAATTTCGCCGCCGATCACCGCCCCGGCTCATCCTCAAAATAGACATAGGCAAGTTGCTGTCCCGCGCTGTCCTTCACGACGAAGGCGGCACCAATATCCTCGACGTACCACGGGGGAGGGAAGCGGCGTTCAGTCACGGCGTTCTGTCACATTGGTATCCCGATAACGCGCTACGTTTGGGCATGGTGGGGATGACGCCATGCACTTTGATTACATCGTGCTGGGCCTTCTGATCGTCGGCATGTTTTCGGCGGCGGTGATGGCTCTGTCGCGACGCAAGTCATAATCGAGGCGGCGGGAAACGGCGCGCGACCCCGCTTTCGTGTCGCGTATGTCGCATCTATGTCGCGTGGAGCCGCCGACACTGATTTGCACCCATTGAAATTATTAGGAAAAATCACGCAACATACGCGACATACGAGCGGACACAAAAATGAGTTAAGTCATTGAAATCACTTAGATGTCGAACTATAGCTCCAGCCTTGATTAGCAGATAAAAATCATGCCAGTCGTGCCACTCGCTCAGCATCGTTGGAATCACCCGCGTCCGACATAAGGCATCAGATTGGCCATCACGGTCATAAACAACACGTTGGTGTCGAGCGGCAGGCCGGCCATGTATACGACAGCGCGGCCGATATCTTCCGCCGCCATGCGCGACTCGATCATTTTGCGGCCGTCGGGCTGCAGCACGCCTTCGCCTTGCACCATGCGTTCGGTGAGAGGCGTTGCGGCATTGCCGATATCAATTTGGCCGCAGCAGATGTCATGCCCGCGGCAGTCGAGCGCGGTCTGTTTTGTCAGTCCGGTGACCGCATGTTTGGTCGCGGTATAGGCGGCGGAATGCGGCCGCGGCGTATGCGCCGAGATCGAGCCGTTGTTGATGATGCGGCCGCCGCGCGGCTGCTGCGCTTTCATGATCTTTATCGCTTCCTGCGTGCACAAGAACAGGCCGGTAAGGTTGGTGGCGACGACGGCCTGCCATTTGTCGAGCGCTAAGTCTTCAATCGGCATTGCCGGCGCGCCAATGCCGGCATTATTGAAAAGGACATCGAGGCGTCCATAGGTTTGTTTGGTCCTGGCGAACAGTGCTTTGATCGATTCCGGATTGGCGACGTCGGCAGTCACGGTCAGCGCTTCGCCCGGGGTCTGCGCGCCTTCTTTGGCGACCGCCTCCAACAGTTCCTGGCGTCGGCCGGCCAGCACCACGGCGTAGCCTTCACGCATCAAGGCAAGCGTCACCGCGCGCCCCACGCCTGTTCCCGCACCCGTTACCAATGCAACTTTCCGCTCCGCCATCGGTATCCTCCCTCCTATCGTCGCGGGGGCGATAGTGGCGAAGGCTATGCGCTGCGGCAATCCCTCTTTGGTGATTCCGTACTCGCCGCTAGCCGACGATCGGGGATGGCTATTGAGCGGCGGTCACCCGGCCTGCCAAATCGATAGCCTTGCATCGAATGCACACGGCAGCGCGCAAAAACAAATGCTGGTCGGCAGTCTCAACACCTTCGCGCCTTGCCGGCTATCGTTAACGGCTAGTAAACCGATAACGACCGGCTTTGCTGGACTTGAGAAATTCGGCGTCAGCGCCGGCTGGCATAAGGCGGGCGCGGAATGCCGATATGGGCCGCGCGCAGCGCCGCCGACCAGCGCTCGCGCAAATCGGTGAAATAGGGCTCACCAGGCTCGATACGGTAGATCAGTTCCGGATCGCAGGTGTCGCGCCGCAACACCATAAGATCAATCGGCAAGCCGACTGAGAGATTCGATCGCAAGGTCGAGTCGATCGAGATCAATCCGACTTTAAGCGCATCGTAGATGTCCATTTCGTAGTTGATGGCGCGGTCGAGCACTGGCTTGCCGTATTTGTGCTCGCCGATCTGCAGATAGGGCGTATCGACCGTGCATTCGATGAAGTTGCCGGCAGAGTAGATCATGAACAAGCGCATGCGCTCGCCCATGATCTGCCCCCCGAACAGAAAAGACACGTCGAACGTGACATCGGATCCTTCGAGCGCCTTGCCCTCGGTGGCGTGAATGGTGCGCACGACATGGCCAACGCGGCGCGCGGCCTGGAATAAGGTCGGCGAGTTCATCAGGGTTTCGTGCTCGCCGGTCTCCAGATTATCGTAACCCTCAGTCAAGGTGCTGACCACGGACTGGCTGATCGAAAGGTTGCCCGCTGAGGCAATCGCCATCACCCGCTTTTTCGGGTCCTTGAAGATGTGCAGCTTGCGAAAGGTCGATATGTTGTCGACCCCGGCATTGGTCCGCGTATCGGCGAACATCACCAGGCCTTCCCGGACCAGAATTCCACCGCAATAGGTCATGGATTGCGCCACTCACCCTTGGAGCTTGTATAGCATTGTCGGCGGCCGGCCGGGCGAGATGTTGCGAGGCGTTGGATCATGGACGAGGCCGCCAATGATTGCTTTGGTCGCGGCCAAATCCGCCTCAATCTGTTTCCCAGCGCCGGCCGACCCGGTCTTGCCGGCGGTTAAGGAACCGCAAAAGGCGCTGCCCCGTTATACGGATGGGGGAGCGCGCGCCCAGATCGACCATGCTCGAACCCATCCTGATCGTAGGCATCGTCATCGCCGCTACGGCCTGGTACGTGCAACACAAATGGCGAAAGCGGCTGCGCAAGCTGGCGATGCGGGACCCGCGTGCTGGCACCGTCCTCGAAGTGCTTGCCACGCGCTATGCCCGCGGTGAGATCGATCGCGACGAATACCTGCAAAAGCGAAGCGATATTCTCGGCTATCCCGGCATGCCGCCGACCTATCCTTAAAGACAAGCGCAATCCCGAGGCCGCCTGCGAAGGTCGCGCGACGAGGCCTTGCATCTTGCCGCGTGTGCGCTTGAGCAGCGCGCGCCGTCGCGCTACAGGAGACGCCGGCACGGAGACCCGGCATGACCGACAGCATGGCTACACGCGCGGCCAACAATGACGGCGTTATCACTGCCGCGGTGCTGGTGATCGGCGATGAAATTCTCTCCGGCCGGACCAAGGACAAGAACATCGGTTACATTGCCGATTTTTTGACCGACGTTGGCATCGACCTAAAAGAAGTCCGCATTGTCCCCGACGAGGAGCCGGAAATCATTGCTGCGGTCAATGCGTTGCGGTCGCGTTACACTTACCTGTTCACGACCGGCGGCATCGGGCCAACCCACGACGATATCACCGCCGAATGCGTGGCCAAGGCTTTTGGCGTAGCCCTCGAACATCACCCCCACGCCGTTGAGCTGATGCGCGAGCGTATAGCGCAAACCGGCGGGGTAATGAACGAGGCGCGCATGCGTATGACACGCGTGCCGAAAGGCGCGACGCTGGTCTTGAACAAAATCTCCGCCGCGCCGGGATTTCGGATCGGCAATGTGATCGTCATGGCCGGTATTCCTAGCGTTATGCGAGCGATGCTCGACTATGTGGCCCCGCAGCTCAAAACTGGCGCGAAGATGCTCTCGGAGACGATCCGCGCCGATTGCCGCGAGGGCGACATCGGCACCGAGCTCGGCGCGATCGCGAAGAAACACGCCGATGTGGTGATCGGCTCATATCCATTCGTAGACGAGAAGAATCTAGCCAATACCAATGTGGTGATACGTTCGCGCGATGCGCTAAAGCTCGCGGCCGCCAAAGATGCCGTCGAGGGCATGTTGGTTCGCGTCAAAGCAGAGCTTGCCAAGGCCTGAATCTTGGCACCCCGCCGCATCCATAATTCACGACCTCCCTTGTTCGACACTGACGATGTTTGGTGCATGAATCGCCGCCGCGCCATTTCTCTTACCGCCGCCGCCGTTATAGCGTTCGGTTTTCTGTTCGCGCCGGAGATTTCCGCAGCTGAGCCGGTGGCTAATCTGCATGACCTGGGGGTCGTTTATCTGCACGGCAAAGCTGGCTGGCCGGGCGGGCTCAACGGTGGAATCATCAGCGGATTGAAGGACGAGGGTGCACTGGTCGTGATGCCGGAAATGCCGTGGTCGTTTCATCGCCGCTATGATGCAACCTACGAGCAAGCGCTCGGCGAAATCGATACTGCGGTCGCCGGACTGAGAGCGGGCGGTGCGCGCCGCATTGTCATTATCGGCCATTCACTCGGCGCCAATGCGGCCATCGGCTATGCCGCGCGTCACCCCGACGTCGCCGGCGTGGTCGCGATCGCTCCCGGGCATCTGCCCGAAGTCGGCAACATGCGCAGTTTCGTCAGCGACGGTGTGGCGCGAGCCAAAGAATTGATAGCCGAAGGCAAGGGCGATGTGGCGCAGAGTTTTCCCGATATGGCGCAAGGCATTCCATTGACCACAACCGCTACCCCGATCGTCTATCTCAGCTGGTTCGATCCGGATGGACCGGCAGTCATTCCCAAGAACGCCGCCGTCATCGGCGCCGGCGCGTCGCCGGTGCCGCTGCTCTGGGTCGTCGGCAAGCTCGATCCAATTGACCGCCGCGGTCCTGAATATGCGTTCGATGCGCTCGCCAAGAACCCGAAAAGCAAATATGTCGAAGTCTTTGCCGGCCATCTTACGACACCGGTGGCGGCCCGCGGCAAAGTGATCGAATGGATCAACACTTTGTAAGGTCGGACGGCGTCCTTCGCAGAGTTGCAAGGCGATTGGCCAGGACTGGCCCTTGGTTGCGGCAAAGGGTAGGGATGGCCGTAAGCGACCGCCGCGGCGCCAGCGGTGAAGCCGCGCGAACAACACAACGCAATTGCACGATGCGAGAGTCCCAACCAGACCGGCCCATCGACCCGACAAAGATTTTCCGGGTTTCTTGGGATCAGTTCCACCGCGACTCTCGCGCATTGGCTTGGCGGCTCGCCGGGGCGGGGCCCTTCGAAGCAATCGTCTGCATCACCCGCGGCGGTCTCGTGCCGGCCGGGATTGTGGCGCGCGAACTCGACATCCGTGTAATCGAGACCGTGTGCGTTTTCAGCTACAGCCACACCCGCCAGACTGACCTGAAAATTCTCAAAGATGTGGCACCGAGCGTCATCGCACGTGGCGGCGGCGAGGGCGCCAGCGTGTTGATCGTAGACGACCTCGTTGATACCGGTCAGACTGCGCGCGTGGTGCGTGGAATTTTGCCAAGCGCCCATTTCGCCACCGTCTATGCCAAACCAATGGGCCGCCCGATGGTGGACACGTTCATCACCGAAGTTTCGCAAGACACGTGGATCGATTTTCCCTGGGATACCGGGCTCGCGTTCCAGCCGCCGATCCGCGAAGGCGGCATGTAGCAACCGTCATCCAGTGCCGTTTCGCTTTATCCGGGATCGACTATGATGCTTAAGCGCCGACGCCCAGGCGCTCAGAAAAGCCGCCAGGGAAGTGCTCAGGACAGTGCCCAAGATGTCGAGGAGGAAACCATGGATGCCGTGACGACAAAATCCAAGCACGACACGCCCGACACGCATTCGCATGTGGTGCGCCCCGCGGATATGGAATGGAAGAAGACCCGGTTTCCCGGCTGCGAGGTCAAGGGCCTCCTCCTCGACAAGGCGACCGGTCTCGTCACTGCCTTGATGAAATTCGCGCCCGGCGCCACGCTGCCGGACCACGAGCACGTCAAGATTGAGCAGACCTATGTCCTTGAGGGAAAGCTCGTCGACAAAGAAGGTCCGGCCAAGGGGCTCAGCGTCGGTCCAGGCGAATTCGTCTGGCGCGAGGCCGGCAGCCGTCACGTCGCCTGGACGCCCGAAGGGGGGCTGATGCTGGCGATGTTCCAGGTGCCGAACAAGTTCTTCGAAAAGGATGGGCGTGTAACCGATATTTCGGGTGCCGATTGGGACGAGCTTTGGGGATCTGTGTCAAACCAAACGTAAAACCGAGCAACCGCGCTAAGCTGATCGAAGCCCGCGCCGAGCCAACCGATTGATCAAGTCTTTCTGCACTGCAAAAGCTCACTTGTGGATTACTTGTGGACTATTGTGCATTTCCTAATTCCCGTCCGAGAGTTCTCCCGATTAACCCCTCATTAGCGCCCGGCAAATGCGGTGCAACCAACTACAGCACAAACTTGTACAAAGCCCCGCATCTGTGCATTAATAATCTACTGGGGGGATGGGCCGTAGGAGGGACGGCCCATGGACCATGTCACCCGTCGCGAAGGCTTAGCGCCTTTCAATCCATTAGAAAGCAGCGTTGACGAGCTGACGCGCTCAACGCTGCTCAAATTGTTGTTGCATGAGGCAGAAAAGTCCACTCTTACCCGGCAGCGATTGGACAGAATAGATCGCCATATGGCCGCACTTAGACAATTGATCTACAAGCAACTCGAATTAGTCGAGACAGATAAATCGAAAAGCCGCAACCCCGAGCAAGCTTTAAAACTACTTGCGACAATGAACGACCTGATGGCGAACTATCAAACGCTTCGTCGTAGAATAAGCCGGTTGGCCGAATAAGTTTGGGTTGTTAGCCATGGTCCCCGATTGTGGTTGCGAGACCCAGAGGCGACAATGTACCGACCGCCGGGCAAGTATTGACCAATGTCGAAGCGCTCCCCGAAAGCCAATCGTCGGAGCAAACCCTTACCCGCCTTAGGGTTTGGCGTATCTCTCTCGATGGCAAGCGGGGCGTGCGCCTCAACCAGCGAGGCGTCGGCGAATACTCCGCCGCCCTCGCCCATCCACGAAATCTTTCTTGGTGAGGAGGAAATCTCCGACGTCAGTTTGGCGACGTTTTATGTCTTCGATAAAGAAAATGCCGGACTACCACCGCTCTCTCAAAGACTGAGGCTGGCCGCCGGATGCGGTGCCGGCTGTGGTTGTAGCTGTGGCTGTGCCTGTGGAGGTTTCCAGCCGCAACTTCCGCAGTCTCCGCATTCAGCGCAGCCGACACAGCATCTAAAGAAGAAGTCTCCAAATAGCGTTCGGCACCGCCGCTACTAGGCAGCCTCTTGCTCAATCTCCAGCCAACCACTGTAAGCATCCCGAAATATATTCCGCAGATCAGCGATCTTATCGGCCGATCACAGGATCGGGCCGGGATTGCATGGGCTTTGAAGGCATCGTCGATCATCTCGAAAGTCGAACGCCCGGACCAATAAGTTGAGCCAAGTCGTTTCGAGACAATTCCCTCGTAACCGAGCCTGCAGGTCTCTCGATAGAGAGCCGCGAACAGAAGCTAGTACCTGCGCGCTTGGAATCATGGTAATTTAGGCTTGGGTGAGTGGCCGCGCAGGAGGTCTGAAATGTCAGACTTGCACGAGGCGCGCCGCCCTGAGCGCGAACCCCAAATCGACACTGTAGGTTGGCTATTCTTGGCCGTTGCTGTCGCCATCACAGCAGCCGCTGCAGCGTTAGTTACTGTGCTGCCGCACTAGCTCCGCCAGCTTGGCGATATTGCCCGCAATCCGCCGCGCCGCGCGGCGCTGGAAATAAAATATGGGGCGCCGGGGTTTTCAGCCTGAGGCGGATAGGAGTTAGCCATGAGGCTTTTGCCAGTCATCATGGGAGTTTTCGCGGCCGTCGTCTGCATCGAAAACCCCGCTGAGGCGCAAAACTATCCGTGGTGCGCCTATTACAATGATCAAGAAGGCGGCTTCACGAATTGTGGGTTCGTAACATTTCAACAATGTTTAGCCGCTCTTAGCGGCGTTGGCGGGTCGTGCGGAGCCAATCCGCAATACCAGGGCTCGCCGGGACTATATCTGTCGACTAAGCATCCGAGGCGCCATTCTTATTAAGCGACTACGGCTCGTGCAAAAGCTCCCGGCAACTTGGCGATATTCTCCGCGATCCGTCGGGCGCCGGTTCGCCGCGTCCTTCTCAGCAGCTTCGCGGCGCTGATCCTCCAGCTTGTGGCAGTTGAAGCTCATGTTCCGACGGTCATTCGCGCACTAAGCGCGATGAGGAGTTTTTTGATGCAGGTCAAAGATTTATCAGCCAGCCATCTGTTCATTTAATGCTTCGGGCGTCGAGTGAGGGGCCAAGTTTCGTCACGGAGGAATTTATGAACAAGCTTGTTCTTGGAGTAGCCACTTTGGCGCTTTCGGCGGGTGCCGCATCGGCCCAGGTGGTGTACCCCGGTTACAGCTACGCCCCCTATGGTTACGGCTATTACGACTACGCGCCCTATGGCTACGGCGGTTGGGACTGGGCAGGTTGGGGCTGGAGTCGTCCTCTCTACGGGAGCGCAGCCCTCGGTTTGGGCGGCTATGGTTATGGGATCGGTTACGGCTGCTACCCGACCTATGACTATTCGACAGGCTGGAACGAATTTTGCCCGGGCTTAGGCTATGCTTTTGGGACCGGCTACAACCATCAGTGATTGGCGCTACTAAACGACCAGAGCATCATGTTGTGACGATTTTCGTCCCGGCGATGATACCGAGCGCGCGACGTAGTTTGACGAATTGGTCATCGTAGCGCGCCTCCAACACGCTACGGTGCCACGTCGTAGCCGACCACTGTTCTGTGATCGGCCACGGCGCATTCTTTGACTCAGCCGACAAAGCACGCGGGGCTGTTCCTCGACAGTCCACGGCGACGGGAAGCGGTGAGCAGCAGGCATTCATTGCCGTTTGTTTTTGGCTGCCGCTGATGGATCTGCGCGGACATCGCCCCAGGGATCAGCCTTTTTTCTGCGTCCGGGCGCCCCTTAATCGTTGATTGGTAGGCGCGATCAATTTCTCGGTCTTTATTCCTTTCTTGTTGGGTGCGCATAGGACTATATCCACTGATGCCTTGTATATTCGGCGGAGCATCCGTCTGAGCGGAAGCGTAGCCCGCTGGAAAGAAAAAGGCCACCAGTTTGGTGGCCTAAGTGGGAAGGAGAAAGAACAACCACGTCCTCTGGTACAGAGGCGCGGCTCATAATCTCAACAACAGATCTCAATCGGCATCTTTGATCGATGTCGAAATGTTTAGAGGGCGTTTGTTTAGACTGTCTGCGGTCATTCTGAGAGGCAGATCGATGCCAACCGATCTAGGCCCGGTATCCGTAGAAAACGTGCGGGACAAGCTCAAGCGCAAACCGAAACCACGATGCTGTTATTCTGGTTGATCATCTGCCTCGGTATGCTCGTGTTGTTTTTTGAAGTCCAGTGAAGTCGGAGCCTTCACCATCGTCCCCACCTCCGTGCGGCCGTAGAGGGACGTCAGTCCGACTGAGGAAGAATAGCGCCCGCCCGGTGCGCGCAAGCTGCGATTTGTCGATAATTCGCCCCCTCAATGAGGCCGCCGTTTTGCCGATTGCGGCTTGACCGTTAGAATGGCCACGTTGCCAGCCGCAGTGCAGCAACTAAGTTGGTGGCAACTGCCACAATGTCTGTGTGTTCCATAAATGCTTTGCCGTAACGACATAGGTACCCCACTCCACCTCTATCCGCAGCAAATCGATCCTCAGGATTATGTGATCATCATCACAAGTTTCCGCTTCAGGGATAATTAGCGCAGGAAGTCGCCACAAAATCACAAAAGATGTCACCTTGATTGGAGCGCGAAGAGATTTGTAACGATGACTGAAAAGGACGATCTGCTCCGGTTGCGTATTGAAACACTGCGCGTATTGGCGCGAACAGATCAACCCAATCGCGTGGGTTTAATCGAAAGAAATATCGAGGATTATCTTAAGACCGCTGGCACTGAGAGGCTCTTACTTCAGCGCCTTCGTGATGCCATCGAGCGCGAAGATGCTGAAAAGCATCCAGGTGAGGATTGGAGTATAGCAAAGGATTATGTGAGCTCGCGGCTTAATTGGCTGGCGTAGTACGTTGAGCGACCGCTCGTGCGTTTGGCCGCTGAAAACAGCTATTTGTCTCGAAAAAGCAAGATGTGATCGACCGGATTAACTACCGGTGTGAGCCTGCGCGCTGTCCCTGCGGTAGAGTGGGAGACCTAGGGGGGCGGCGGATGCGGTGGGACGGCGCAACGTGTCAACGCACGTAAGCGCCGCTCTCATTTTGAGCAGCTATTTTTTCCTTGGCTGGCGTAGCCGTTTGCTGTGAGCCTCACTGAACTCGCTTGTGCGCCCACGCACTGAACCCGACAATGCACAGAACCAAAGCCGCGAACACAGCAACATTCAACGCTGCATCAATCATGCTTTCCTCCACTGAAAGCAGATTGCCTCTTGAAGTATTGATTTATCGTAAGTCAGAGATATTCCCGGGATAGCCTTTGCGAAGCATCGAAATCTGCCCAGCGGGGGAGGGAAAACGCAGCAGGCACAATAAGCGTTACCCCCTTCTTCCTAGGCGCGCCGTCTCATCACGCCGGTTTCGCAAACGTTGTATAATTCCCTGTCTTCGCGGACGTTGTATGACTACCCGGGTTCGCGGATGGTGTATAAGCGTCCGCCTTCGCGGACGTGGCGAAATGGTAGACGCAAGGGACTTAAAATCCCTTGGGGGAAACCCTGTGCGGGTTCGAGTCCCGCCGTCCGCACCAGCACTTAGCTGATAATTTTCTTTTTCGACGCGATCTGCAAAAGCCGTTTGGCAACAGCCTTGGCAACAAATTGCAAAATCTCGGTCTGCTCGCCTATTAAGCCCCATGTCGTTGCGTGAGCGTACCCGCCTGCCGCCGAGAATTAAGGGCGTGTATTCACAAATTGGATTCGACCCACTGTGATTTGACGGGCCCCCAAGTCATTCTACCGTGACACTGCTTCCAGCGTTTACCAGACATGCAAGGACATGGAGCATTTCGCGGAACGTCGTAGATACTCTGGCTGCCGGCCGGGAGTTTCCATGCAAACCGGGCCATGAGGAATTTTGACCAGCCCTGAAAATGCAGAAAGTAAAAAGGGTACTTCAACACCATCGCTGTTACGATGCGCTACCCACATACCATGATCACCCCGAGTCAAGAGTTTAATGCCGCCATCCATCGTGTACAAACCTTCTTCCGACTCTCGAATACTGTGGTCGAAACCCTTCCAAGGAAAATCCTTCTGATCGAGAATGTCACCATTCGACTTCGGCAACTCAAAAAGCATGCGCATGTCGTTAACGTGAGCCCGACCACGTAAATACCGATTTCGTTCAGCTAATGCATAGAGCTGATCGCGGTGTCGAAAAGTGTTGTGCAAATAGTCACACAAGAGATCGATCGCTTCGGGTTGGGATACGAAATTGGCCCACGACCAGTTACCTGCAATATAGCCTCGAAACTCGCTGGCAAATCTTTCAACGGGGGCAAAGAGCAAAATATCGCTATCGAAATAGCAAAATGACTGTATGGCGTGCCTGCGTGTAAAATCACGCATTACAAACCAGCGCAGATAACAGTTCAGCTCAAAATCTTCAAAAGGCAAAACGCTCAAGTGAACATAGTCTTTCTTGAAGTCATCAGCACTTTCAGAATATTCGTCAATCATTGCTTGCTTAACGTCCAGTTGGAGTGGTCGAGTCTCATCGGTCAGCAAGATTATTTCGCTATTTGGTGCTGCAAGTCTGGCTTGGTACAGCGCCACATTCAGGACGCCGATGGAGTCGTAGTCGCGACCATGGTACCGATAGAAAGAGCGGCGATGATAAAAGACGATTGGGGTGCCTGATTTTTTGGCTATGTTCGTTGTTAGCTCATCCACTCGATCACCATTATCGCTTCTCAGGGAAGGTTAGATTTCACCTGAAAAAATGAGGGCGCGGGGGACGCCTCGCTCGCGTTGTGATTACAGCAAAGATTTGCGACCGGCGAAATGGGGTTCAGGGATCAGTTTGCACGGATGACAGTCGCGCCCCTTCCCGCCGCCGTGGTCTGTCGAAGGATTGGACGCTTGCTTTGTCGTGCGTGACCACAGCGGACAGGCGCTCGCGTATGTCTATTTCGAGGATGAGCCGGGGCGAAATCGGCAGCGAAGTTACTCACTAAAAATGAGGCGAGGTGGATTGCGGTCAATATCGCGAAGCTGCCGGAGCTATTGCGCAAGCCTATGCTCAGCTAAATTTCAGTGCGACTAGCGCAAGTCGGGTGAACACGATCCGCCCATCCCCCTCACGGTGTCCAAACATTGTTGGAATGATTCGAACCCGCAATTCGTGCCACTGACGCCCGTATTGTACTCGGCGCACCACCGACCGCCGCTTTGGTTCGCTTTAGGGGCTGTCTGTTCCGCGTCCCCTGCTGCTGGGGCCTGCGCTTGTTGCTGCTGGGAGGAGCTCGCCGCAGTTTTGGCCGACTTCGGCATGTGCGACTTCGGGTGAACGGCCTGCAAGGTCACTTGGACGGGATTGGGGTTAAAGTCTTTGGCATCCCGAACGTCAACGGCGAGCGTTTGCGGCACATAGCCATTCAAAACAACCGTCACCGACTGTTTGCTCAAGGGAAGTTTGAGAGAACAGGGTGTTTTGCAGTTCTGAGGCGGCTGATTTGGTTCCACGTTGACCGTGACATCAGCGCCCGGAGGTGCGGACTCAAAACGAAGCGCTTGTGGTTCTGGTTTGACGGTCATCCAACCCGGTACCCAGGAAGGCGCCGTAGCACTCGAGCATCCCGAGAGCACAAGAACGATGACGCCATTGGCCGCGATGGCGGCAACCTCCCGAACTCGCACGAAGACATCCTCCCGATGCTGCGGAGAACCTAGGCTGACCTTGGAAATGTGGCCAGATTGCTGCCTGGCCTATCTCGCAGCGGAGAAGTGAACAATTATAATTGCCCAATGGCCGCCCCCCGCCGTTTCCCGCCGCCTTGGACTATTGAGGAATTGGACCCCTGCTTCCTCGTGCGCGACCACAGCGGACAGGCGCTCGCCTATCTCTATTTCGAGGATGAGCCGGGGCGGAGATCGGCGGCTAAGTTGCAGCTGGTCCGGTGTGCCATCCCAACCATGTAGCCAGCCCTATAGAAATAGCTGCAAACACTCCCGTGAAGATCCAGACCGCTAAAACTATTTCATTGCTGGTGACACGTAATATCGCCTCCCTCGAACATGAAAGCGCACTCGATGGCGGTTTCTATTACGAACATTCGAACCGATAAAACCGAGCCCGCCCCACTAGCAGAAGCTGCAAAGGAACTGGCCCGCATCCCGGTAGACGTCATCGCTGCGGTTTTCACGCCCGCTATCGGACCGACACAAATGAGTAAGTGGGACATTGGTGTTAATAACCTAGCTTGACTTAGTGGTGTTGACTGTCTAGCTTAGACCATTGGTCTTGATAGCCTAGCTTGCGCGATTTATGGAGGTTTTGTCATGCGGAACAGCGATGGCGGCGCGGGTCTGGCGCGGGAAGAGCGGCTGCAAATCATGCTCTCTCCCAAGGAGCTAGAGGCCGTAGACACCTTCAGATTTCTCCATCGCATGCCGAGCCGAGCAGCGGCCGTTCGTGAACTGCTGCGGCACGGGATTGCGAACGTAGGGGCAGTGCTTGAGAACTCAGGCATCAGATCTGGTGACTACGGAGTGCTGAAGGCACCCAAACGACCGGAACGCAGGTCCAAGAGTTAGTTAAGTTAGACCATCCCGGATTGTAGTTAAGCTAAGACCATGTCGGATTGCGCCAGACAGAATTAAGGCGCAGCGTCAACCACCGCTGACAACGGTTGGCACCTCAGGCGTCGGCGATTGAGAGACCAATCGCGCTCTCGCCTGAGGCTGCGAGAAGCGCAAATCTTGACTATTCAAAACATGTCTGCGGAGCGCTGGAGCGCGTCGTTGGACGCGCGTGCAGAGCGTTTGGCCAGCCTGCTGACTCTGTCCACCGAAGCAATGCTTGTGTGGCACCTAGATGAAGGGATTGAATTTTGGAACAGCGGGGCCGAGCGGCTTTATGGCTTTACGTCGGAAGAGGCAGTGGGGCGCACTAGCCACGCTCTGCTTCAAACAAAATTCCCGGTCGAATTTATCGAGCTGATTACACGGCTTCGGAATGAACGTCATTGGTCGGGCGAGTTGCGTCATATCTGCAAAGATGGCCACGAAGTCATTGTGGAGAGCCGACAGCAACTGCTCAGTGACAGCACGGTGATTGAGGTCAATCGCGACGTTACGGAGCGCAAGCAGATCGAAGCCGATCTTCGCGAAGCTCAACAGCATCTGTTTTTTTTGGCGTCAATTGTTCAGTCTAGCGACGATGCAATCGTAAGCAAAAATCTCGACGGAATTATCACCAGCTGGAACAAAGGTGCGGAGCGCATCTTCGGCTACACAGCCGAAGAGGCTGTAGGTCAGCCGATCACAATCGTGATCCCGCAAGACCGGCACGATGAAGAGCGTACAATACTAACGCGCCTCAGACGGGGTGAGCGCATCGAGCACTTCGAAACTGTAAGACAACGTAAGCACGGCAGTCTGATATGGGTCTCTCTAACAATTTCTCCGGTCAGAAATGCCGAAGGAAAAATCGTCGGAGCATCTAAAATCGCGAGGGATATTACAGAACAGAGACGAACCGGCGATCTAATCGCCACATTGGCGCGAGAAGCAGAGCATCGAAGCAAGAACGTGCTTGCGACCGTGCAGGCAACCGTTAATCTTTCTCAGTCCGACACTCCTGAAGGTTTGAAACAAGCAATTGAGGGGCGCATCCAAGCGCTCGCAAATGTTAACTCGTTGTTTGTTGATAGCCATTGGATAGGGGCCGAATTATCGACCATAGCGACACGAGAGTTCGCGCCGTACTCACAGAAAAGCAAAACGCGAGTGCGGATAAACGGTCCACAAGTTTTATTGGAGCCGAGCACGGGTCAGACCATTGCTGTGATCTTGCACGAGCTAGCGACGAATGCGGCTAAGTACGGTGCTTTGTCCGCGGCCAATGGATCGATCGATCTGCAATGGTCACACGAGGCAGACGGACGCTTACATCTCCGCTGGACCGAGACGGGGGGGCCGGCAGTAGAGACGCCGACACGCAACGGCTTTGGCAGGCGGGTTATTGAACAAATGATTGCTCAGCTAAAAGGGAAAACGTGTTTTGACTGGCGTGCAGATGGGCTCGTCTGCGAAATCACACTACCGCCATTGATGCCAGCAGGAGCAACGCAACCAACCAGCAAGGGTGCATAGCATGACCAACGTTCGTCCGTTCCCAAACACCGACATGCCCTCGGAAGAACCGGTCAAGGCGCTGCTTCTCTGCCCGAACTGCAACGTGGAAAAGTGTTTGTTCGGAATAGAGGCGGAGGGCCCCGCGCGCGAGCTCTACACCTTTGAATGTAGCGCCTGCGACCTTCTCGAAGTCAGGGGTGTTCGAGTAAGTAAGCGCCCTAGCTGAGGAGCGGCGGTGGCGGCACCACTCACGCGATAACTCTACGAAGAAAATGGGGAAGGTGGTTTCACATCCGACCTATCTACCTCGGTGTTCGACTTTTTCTTGTCTTTCTTCGCCTCTTTCTTCCCCTCTCTGACCAGTTTCTTTACCTTTTTTGATCTTTTATCTTTCTTGGCCATTACATCCTCCCGTGCTGACAACTCGCCCGCTGTGACCCCGGCCGTCGCGGGCTGGGGGGCTTGGGGATCGACCGGGCCTGGCGCAGCCATTAGCGGCGCGCCTAATCGGAAAACGAGCGGGCGGCCGTTCCCGAAACGTGGTGCGATAACGCAGCCGCAAAGCCCCTAAATAGCGGGCGGCCTTGGGGCGCTAAGTTGTTTCCGAACTGCGGCGGCAGAGTTGCCAACCCTTTCGATTGCGCGCGTCAACTCATCTTTGGTAACGCCAAAATGCCGGCTCCAATATTTAATCTGGTCCTCATGCTCGATAATGATTTTGCTGCGGTCAGGATTTGTTTTACTGATCATCTTTTTTGCGCCCCTAGCTATCCGCAAAGTAAACGGGGTGGCGTTGGATTCGTTCCGCTTGACGGGCCGGACGGGGCAATCGACCATTCAGGCAGAGGCGCGAGGACACAGGCGCAAGGTGATCGGCGACTAATTTGTCAAAAATGGCATTTATGGGTGCAGAACACTGCTGATCTGGCCTCAAAAACCGAGGCCATTTCAAGTTAACTCGCGACTTTCCACGATGAGCGATGATCGTCGATCTCGTATATTTTCTGCTGTGTTTGAGCAGACAGTCGTTGTTGGTATGCGGTCATGCAGACCGCGGAACAGAACCTCATGCGCCAATAACGATGTACAGGAAATCTCAGCTTTCCGCGGCAGTGGTCGCAGCATAGTGAGCTTAAAGAGTCACCATTAACGCCGCCGAAAAGCCTGCGCAGGCGCACGACTGTTGTCATTGCAGTGCGCCAACAGATCGTAGACTTATTCGATTCGATCTTAAGTCCTTAAACAATAGCAAAAGCCGTCGCAGTCGCTCCAGGTACTGTCGATCATGGACGTCCTTCTGCGTGCATTGTTCGAACGATGCAGAAACTTCGGAATCGGCGCAAAACTCGCTGCAATAGAAGTGATTGCTCGAGATTTTCCAAGCAGTTCTGGAATCAATTATTGAGCGGCACGAACGACAGCGCATATTGGCCTTCTATTTTTTCAGGACCATAACGTGCAGCTTCAATTGTTAGTTCCTTTGGTTTCGACGGTTCGGCGCGCGCGATAAGGTCCACAACAACTTTGAAGCGAGCAGCACTCGAAAAGTGACCAAATACGCGCGATTTTAATCGGAACGATTCAGCGCCAAGGTCGTTGTTCGGTTCAGCTTGAGTAACGCGAAATGGGAATACACATTATGGGACGCGGATTATTGCTTTGGCTTATCGGCATTCCGTTGCCGATTATTCTTCTGATTTGGTTGCTCGGTGGCCTGCACGGTTAATGCCATGTCTGAGGCGGAGCAACGTGAAATCGCAGAAACGCTCTTCGAGCGGACGCGTGAGGAAGTAAGGGATGCGATAAAGCTCGAAGAGGAAAGGCGTGCCGCTCTGGTCAAAAACCTGTACCGCCTAAGATCCCTTCGTTTTATCACGGGACCGAAACAGAATGCCGATCGAAGAACGGCCAAGTCAGCGTCACTGATTGACACAGGCGGTCCACCATTTTCGCATTTGTGAGGTGAGGTAATAATCGAACCGGAATTTCCGATTTTGGCACTTAGCGGACATGCCGGTCACGCGTAACGATGTCCGCTGTTGGGGGCAAAGCGGACATCAGACGAATGTCCGAACAAGGTGCTACACAACAACGAATGCACCCACGAATTTCAATCAGTTTTACAATGATTTACGGTGGAGACCTTCGAGTCCCGCCGGCCGCACCAAGAGTCAAAAACTTAGGCTATGCGCGCAGCACGCTAGCTGTTGCGCACCGGCCACGGTCTACCGGAAATCGACGTCGCCGCATTTGACCTGTGGAATTCAGGCGCGCTGGATCGCGAGATTTCTTTCGCGACGAAAGCATCAAATTCCAATTCAGAGAAACAGGGGCGCTGCTTCGCTGTCACCACCACGATATGACGAGGTGAAGAATCAGAGTTCCGAGCATAATTGTGCCGATCGCCGTCACCACTTCCATGGAGCTTCGCCAGAATTGGGTCATGCCTGGTTTAATACTGCGGACTGTGGCGGGCTCGAGTGACTTTTGTCACAGTGTGAAAGGCACCGTCGGCGCGCGACTACAAGAGCGAGACCTACCTATTGGTATTTTGAGGACCACGCGCGCAGGCGATTGCGCGTCGAAATAGGTACTTTATCCACGTGAAGATATTGAGCCGATATGATCAACTAGCGACCGGGGAACGGGCTCACAGGAGACCGCAATGCCCACAGGGAGATTCCAGACGATAGTGCGAGCGCTGCTTTTAGTCGCCGGCTGCGTCTTGTTTGGTGCCGACGTCTGGATCGAACATGCACAAGCGCAACAGTTTGCACCACCGCCACCGCCGCAGCTGCCGCCGCCGCAAGCGCCGGTCTTCAATCCATCCAGTCCCTATACCGTGCCGCAACCGAGCTACCGACCGCTTGCGTCCGCAACGCCAGGTGCCGTTTCGGGATATGTGGTTCCGTCGCCTGTGGACGGACGCCTACCGCGGACAGCCGCTCATGCTCACCGACGAACGTCCGTCGCAGAAACGCGCCCAGTCCACCACCGAGGACGCAACATCGTTGTTAGCCCGACACCGGAATCTTACTCTTACTATGAATCGCCTTTCGGTTATGGCTATGGCTGCGCTTGGCGGCGAGCGTGGGACGGGTATTGGTTTCGAACCTTCCCGTGTTCGTAGCTTTTCTTAAGTGACAAGGTGCTCACCGGGGGCGTAGCGACGAATATCGCACGGCCTAGGCGACTCGGGAATGCCACGGGTCCCGACACGGGCCGTTACGTGTGCCTTCACTCCGCGATTTCCGCTTCGAAGCTGTCGACAAACACCATGCCGATCCCGCGCGTGAGAGCGCCTGCGGTAATGGCGGACGCGCCCAGGCCCCAAATGAGGCCGCCGGGAACGATCCACATCAAAGTCGAAGCCGCGGCAAGCCCGGCGCCGGTCGGCGCCGCGCCCGCGATCAAGGCGATAATCAGCGAGCGTGTCCGATCGCGTTGAAACGGCACGCCGTAAACCTCGCTGAGTTGCTTTACCATGCGCAGATTGACAGCGGTGACGCTCGCGATATTGGCGGCCGGCAACGGCACCAATCCGCCGACCGCTGCGTAATTCCGATGACGTTCGACGATCCGGCGCGCCAGCGCGCGCCGGCGCGCGGCTAACGGATCAGCTACGCGAGATTTTGACGGGTGCGCCGGAGCATCCTGACGGGTCGGCTTGATGGAAATGTCGGGCATGGAATGGGGCTCGGGCTCGACCGCGTCGAATGCGGTAAGGTGGCGGGGTACCCGACCCTGTTCATCCCTGGCAAAGCCCGCGGCGATGCCCCGCAAATTGGCGATCGACCGTGTAATCGCCTTTGGCAGCGGCTTGCGTTTCATGCGGCGGCCTGCTGGGCGCCAAGCACCATGTCGAGCTCGTCGGCAATCGCGGCGATCTCGCGTGCGGCCGGTCCCTTCCAGCTGATCAGGCTCGGCGTAGCCCCCCACAATGACGCTTCCGGATAGGCGACGCGATTGATCATTTCATTGTGCAGCACCGGCAAGCCGGCGGCGGCGAGTTCGGTGCGAATGTGTTTTGCGATAACCGACTCGCGCGTGGTCTGGGTGAGAATGCAACGGAACAGCGGCCGTCGGCCGTCGGCGTGTTCGGTCAAGATGCTCAGCGTATCGAGCATGCGATCGACGTCGAATGGGGATGGCTTGACGGGTACGAGCAAAAAATCGGCCGTAGCGAGACAATCGAGCGTGGTCTTGGAGCGAAAACCAGGCGTGTCGATGATCACCAAGCCGCCGGCGGCAGCGAGCCGCCGCGCCGTGTTCGAGGCCTCCTCCGTGGCGTCCTCGATCACGCCGACGCCGCCAAGCGCGCGCTCGCGTGCGGCAAGCCGGGTGATCGATCGCTGCGGATCGGCATCGATCAGGGTCGGACGCCGGCCGCGCAGATGCCAGTGCACCGCTAAGCAGCTAGCCAGCGTACTCTTGCCGCTGCCGCCCTTCATGGTGGCTACCGTGATGATCATGCGTCTCACCCCACGGTCTTGTGAAAGGCCCGCGCAAAGCGAATCAGCGCACAAACGGTATCGGATTCGCGGCAAACTGCCTATCGCGCCGTGGTGCCTGGTAGAGGGGTCACACGCTGAGCCGGTGAACCCCTTGTGCGCTCATGCGGACGAGCGGATCGCGACGGCGGCCGGCCGGCGTACAGCGGCCCTAAATAGCGGCTTGCGCGCGCGATAGCGCGGCACGAGATGCCTGACTAGGCCGAAACCGCCGAGCAATAGGCTCGTCCAGACGGCGACGCTGAAATAAAGCGACATCCAGGGAATCTCGTCCCGCCACTGCGCGATATCGTGCGTGACGACCCAACGGGTCGCGAGGTCGTGTAGTCCGGCCAACAGTCCGAGCACTTCCTGGCCGTTCGCCATTGCGCCGTGCCAACGCTGGACATACATCGGCACGTCGACCGTTGCCATGAACAGCACATAAGCGCCGGTGCCCGCGGCAGTGGCGGCGATGATCCATCGCGCCGCACCACGAAATCTTGCGGCAAGCCGGATGAGCGCGGCGCCGACCAGCGCGAAGGTGATCGTCCATAGCGAGTTTTCCAGCACATTGCCGAGGAAATTCGCCGAGATCACCGCATACCACGAACACGCTTCAGCGAGCGCAATCAAGGGTACGATCAGCGTCGCGATGTTTTTCGCGGTATCGGAATGCGCGATCCGCCCGAGTTCGCGCACAATGATGACCCACTGAAGCGCGAAGCAAAGCTCAGCCAGCGTCGCCACCGAACGGCCGATCAGCACGCTGGAGAGCCAGGTGTCGAACAGACAAATTCTCTCGACGTCGGCACGCGGCAGGAAAGAGCGGAACGCGCAGCCCAGGACATAAACCGCGGCGAGCAGCGCCAGCGGTTCCGCGGCAAAGACCGCATCGCCTGCACCGAAAGGATTTGCCCGGTAAGTGGCGCGCAAGCCGAGGAGTAATGCAATGTTCAAGGCACTAATGGCGACAAGAAAACTCCACCATAGTGCAACCGGGTTCGACCAATCCCACCAATCGAAATGCATTTGCCTAGCTCGACCCGTGTTGCCTCCCCCTCATCTGAAACTGTAACAGGATAGCCGGCATTGCACATATCCCCGTTTTATCGGCAAAAGTGCTTGGTTTTAAACGGGAATCCTGCTAAATTTAACCTGTAAGCCGTAAAGCCGGATAAACCCGTATAAACCCGATTTGGCTTCCCATGAGCTTCCCAGAGGCGAGGGATCGTCCATGAAACCAGTCAAACTCATTGGCACTAATCTGGCAATACTCGACGCCGACTTTGCCAGCTGCGGCAGGGATGATCGAATCTACTTCGACACCGAGATTGCCGGATTTGGATTGCGCTTCCGTGGCGGCGGTAAGCGTACATGGGTTTTGCAGTACAAAATTCATGGCACCGACCATCGCCTGACTTTGGGTCCGTATCCAGCCATCACCGCCAAGACCGCGCGGGCGATGGCGCAGGACAAGCTGGCGGATGTTTGGAAGGGGAAAGATCCGCAAGCCGACAAACGCGAAGCCAAGGCCAAAGCGCAAGCGCAGATCCCGTTGCGCATGGTCATCGATAATTTCCTATGCGACAGGCAGGGCGAGCTGCGGCCGGCATCGTTCTCGGAACTGCGGCGATACCTACTCAACGACTGGAAACCGTTGCACGGCTGGCCGATTGCCGAAATTCAGCTGCCGCAAGTCGCCGATATCCTCGTTCGGCTAAAAAAGGCCGGACCAGTCAGTGCCGCCCGTTCCAGATCATGCCTGTCGTCGTGTTTTAAATGGGCGATGGGCCACGGCTATGTGCAACACAATCTGGTCATCGGCACCATCAATCCCGATACGGGGGCAGCGCGCGACCGCGTATTGAATGATCTTGAACTGGCTGCGGTGTGGAGCGCCTGCCTCAATGACGATTACGGCAAAATCATCAGATTGTTGATTTTGACCGGCGCTCGCCGAACCGAAGTCGGCGGCATGGCGTGGTCGGAATTAAATTTCGATGATCGCACTTGGACAATTCCGGCAAATCGTACCAAGAATGGAAATGCCCATGTGCTGCAGCTGCCGCATACGGCTTGGGAAATCATTGAAGCAACACCGCGCCGGGCCGGTCGAGATTTTCTGTTCGGCCATAGCAGCGGCGGCTACCGAAACTGGGGCGCGTCCAAGGAAGCGTTGGACAAACGGTGCGCGATTCCAGCTTGGACCCATCACGACTTGAGGCGCAGCACAGCCACCGGCATGGCTGATACCGGCATTCAGCCGCATATCATCGAAGCGGTGCTGAACCACACGTCCGGTCACAAGGCCGGCGTCGCCGGCATCTATAACCGCAGCGCCTATATGCGCGAAGTGAAAACCGCGCTGGCAATATGGGGCGATCATGTCGCCAGCATTGTTGGCGGCGAAGAAAGGAAAATTGTGCAGTTCACGCCTCAAGCGGGATAAAGGGCGCAGCGGTCATGAAAATCCTGCTCATCCTGGCCTGGGCTGTCGTCAGCGTCGCCATCCTTTGGTGGCCCAGGCCGCCGGGCTTCAATACGCGCTGGGTTAGTATGCCGCCGGCTATGTCGTGGGAAATGTTGGCCCGCGCGCGCCAATCGGCAGAGCGGCCGGCCGCGATGACTTACACGCATTGAAAATGGCCGCAGTGCCGACTCAGCTAAGAGTGAGTCTGACGCAACCGCATTTCGCGGTCTTCCCCCGTTTTCCCCAAGCTTTGTCGTTTCGCCTGAAAAACGCGCCGCGAGTGTTCGTGCGGGCCACGAATCAGCGAACAATAATGCGTGCGGTGGAAAGCCGCGCCTTGGAAGCGCCGGAGGCTACCCCGCTAAGGAAAGACCTCCGGCTTCCATGCCCATTCAAACCACTGGTGTGATCGTCTTGGGCTACGGCATGCGAAGCAGATCATTTCTGATTTGGATTCTCAAGCCCACCTCCCTGTGGCGATCCCCGATCATCACGATCCTCACAGGAGAATTTTATGGGTACTGACTATCCGGCCAATGTTGTTGCGTGCAAGCTCTGGGGCTTAACCGGCAGCCCGACCGAATCCATTCTCACGCTCGCGCTCTTTGATAAGCTCTGTCATTTCTATGACGGCTGGACTTGCCGGGTGTACTCAGAGCATGAATGTCAACAAGCATTAGACGGAAAGATCGAGAGTGGCTCTTTTGTCCTGGTGCCCCAATGGTCGGTCAATGAGGTTGGACTTGTTGATTTGGCTGTTTTCATACCCGGTCTAGATCGCCGTCGGCCCATCGTCGTCGTGGAATGCGACGGTCACCACTTTCATGAGCGGACTGTAGAGCAAGCGAGCAAAGATCGAAGACGCCTGCGTATTCTTCAGCGTCTTGGTATCCCGGTGTTACCGTTTACCGGAACTGACGTGGTTCGAGGCAGCGAAGAGTTCGCACAGGAAATTGCCGAGTTCATCGATGCCCGCGTAAAAGGGATGGAAATGCGCTGGTTTCAAGATCGGCACATCGATCCTGAGAAGTCGCTTGCGAATGGCGTCAGCTTCGCTGTGCCATATCCCTGGCCGCGAACTCGAATCGATTCACTCGGGTTTTGAGCGCAACAACCGGAACAAAAGCCACGGCGAGTTGATGTCCGCTTTACCCCCAAAAGCGGACATCGTTCAGCGCGGTGGCAATGTCCGCTTTGTGCCAAAAGCAGACATCCATCTGCATTGTCGAAAACCTCACTGCCATCGACGGGTGCCCAGAAGAATGCCGTGCTGAAGTCCCGGCACATTGACGTCGTAGATTCGGAGATCGGTCCAATCGAACGCCGCCTCGACGGCCTTGAGCGCGGTTGGCTCGTTCACCTCATGCACCTCAGTGACATAAAGAACCGGCTGAGAGCCATAGACCTGCTCGAAATCCTGCACGATCTCGAGGATCGGCGGTTTGGTGCGGTCGAGGTGTAGGCCGGTCACCGGTTGGAGCGCATCACCCCACGGTGGACCGAGAAAGACAACCACGCGATGATCCGCAGGATGCTTCCTTGCTCCCACTAAATCTTTGTAGCTGCCTCGAACAAGCTCAATTGGTGCCTTGAGATGGGCGATGTTTCGGGACGTCAACTCAAAGACGGTTGGCTCGACCTCGAAACTGATACCCTTCGATCCAGGCAGACGTCGCACGATTGCGTAGAGCCCGTTGCATGAACCAGCGAATGGATCGACAACGCCAATGGGCCGCTTGCCAGAAGCACGCCCGACGACTTCGGCGATATCGTTCCCGATCTTGTCGCCGAGTGGGTCCTTTACGGCTTCGAGGCACGTACGCCCGAGAATGCGTACGCCTCGTTCGTACCACTCCTTCGGCTTCATGCCGTAAAGGTGGACGTGGTCTGGATCGCCAAAGCAGTCTCTCCCGTACTTCTCTACCTCCCATAATTCAATCAACTGATTCCGCTTCTCGGGACTAAGAAGGAAATCGCGATCATACTTTCGCGCCGAATGAGCCACGTCCGTCATCGTGCAATCCCCATTTGGCGTGGTTGCTGTCAATTTAGGAAGTATGCCGGGAGGCCCAAAAAGTGGAAAGCGCCCAGAGCGGCATTGGCTTTTGGGGTTTTGCTGATTTGCAGGTGAGAGGAATGTCCGCTTTGGGTCAAAAGCGGACATCGATCCGTCAGCTTCTGATGTCCGCTTTACCCCCAAAAGCGGACATCGATCCGTCAGCTTCTGATGTCCGCTTTGTGCCAAAAGCGGACATCATCTCATTCGATCACCTCGTCGGCTGTTTGCAGGAATGGCTCCGGGACGGTGAAGCCAAGCGCCTTCGCGGTCTTGAGATTGATGACGAGTTCGTATTTGGTCGGCTGCTGGACCGGCAGGTCTCCGACCTTGGCGCCTTTGAGGATCCGATCGACATAGCCGGCAGCTTGTCGGAACATGTCAGCCTCGTCAGGTCCATACGAAATCAACCCGCCGTCCCTCGCAAAG
>Ga0310910_10000018_pt1 | contig 58600 bp, 55 predicted proteins | sample GREbulkMGHF172_FD_203448 | JGI IMG/M metagenome (GOLD analysis project Ga0310910, IMG submission 203448) | Lab enrichment of tropical soil microbial communities from Luquillo Experimental Forest, Puerto Rico - GRE.bulkMG.HF172 | ecosystem: Environmental > Terrestrial > Soil > Tropical forest >... | reverse complement strand
ACGCGATTAACGGGGACCGGAATTTCGATATCGGGGTAATGGGCAATAATACATGCGGCGAGCTCCTCGGGCGAACCGAGGTCGGCCAACTTCATCCTTAGCTCGTTATCCATCAGATTTTTGGCCTGAGATGCGCTCGGCCATTTGCCAGAGTAGTTTCTTGTCGGCTTCGGTGAGGCCGGCGAACTCGCGACCGAAAATCAGTGCGTCGACGTCGGCACGCTCTTCCAGCAAGTAGGAGATCGGCACGTTAAAATGCTGAGCAAGCCGCTTTAGGAGGTCGAGCGAGGGGTTGGCCGTTCTATTAGACTCCAGCTCCCAAATGTGCGGTTTCGAGGCCCCGACGGCATCGGCCACTTGCTGCAGCGAATCGCCGTTCCTTATTCGCAGTTTCTTGATCCGAGCGCCGATGCTCATTTTGTTCCTTTCATTGTTCGTTAGATAAATCCATACGTCCGTCTTGACAAGCATCGATCCGGTTCCTTATGGTGAGGATATATCTACCCAGCCGTCTGCCACAAGCGGCGTCTGGGCGGCGGGACGAACCAGTAGGACGGATCAAAAGATGATGCACAAAGATGAATACATCAAAGATTCCGTAGATATCGCAGTGCTCGCGATAGCATCGATGCTGGAAATATTGTTATTTCTAGCGTCCTGGACCAAACTACTCTACACCACGCTTCCGGATTCGGCGCAATCCTTTATTGATTTACATATCCTGTACAACGTGCCAGTTTTATATTGGATGTGGTCGTGTCTGCCTAATGTTCATGATGATCCGACACTTCCTTTCGCGGTATTCATTAGCCCACTAGCAATATTTGCGTACGTCGTCCTCGCTTCCGGAATTTGGCTTAAGTACCAATTGAGGAATCTATGGGTAGCAATGGCAAAGGCGAAGGAACAAGAGCGAGTGGAAAGATTTACGGGAAGGTCCAGCTCTCAATCAATCGGGTTCGGCTCTATATTCAATACGGGTAGTGGAAATGTTAGTCTAGCGCAGACGATGGGCAGCCGACCACGCAGTACACCAGGGCGGCAGAACTTTGTGGAAAGCCCGGTTGGGAAGATTGGCATGATGGTTCCTGGCCAGCTTTTGGTATTGCTTATTACAAGGATAATATTCGGATAGGTAGATCGGCTGCCGGGGTGAAAGTCTAGGAAGTGTACGATGCCCGCAGAAAAGCCGTAATCGGGTGATAGATAGATAGTCGGACAGGGGTGGTGGGTGGCCACGACGATAGACGAGGGATGACAACCTTAACGGGAATTTGCTGCAGATTCGCTGCAGATAGCACAAACGGCAATTTTTTATACAATTTTTGATTGCGGACGTGGCCATCGGGCGGCTTGTCCTCGTAGCCCGGGTGAACCATTTTGGCCGGGATGAGCAACGACACCAGCGCCCCCGCCAAGGTATCTCCCCTCTCCTCCCCGCGGGACCCGAAACTGCGCCGCATGGCCAATGCGATCCGGGCGTTGGCGATGGATGCGGTCGAGCAGGCGAAATCGGGCCATCCAGGCATGCCGATGGGCATGGCCGATGCCGCCACGGTCCTCTTCACGCAATTCCTGCGCTTCGATCCCAAAGCGCCGGACTGGCCCGATCGCGACCGTTTCGTGCTGTCGGCCGGGCACGGGTCGATGCTGCTCTACGCGCTGCTGTACCTGACCGGCTATGCCGATATGACGCTCGACGAGCTGAAGCGCTTCCGGCAACTCGGCAGCCGAACTGCCGGACACCCCGAGCGCGGCCATGCCGCCGGCATCGAGACAACCACCGGACCGCTCGGCCAGGGGCTCGGCAACTCGGTCGGGATGGCCCTCGCCGAGCGCCACCTAGCGGCCGAGTTCGGCGGCGAGATCGTCGATCACCACACCTTTGTCCTTGCCAGCGACGGTGACCTGATGGAGGGCGTCTCGCACGAGGCGGCGTCGCTGGCCGGCCATCTCGGGCTCAACAAGCTCATCGTGCTCTACGACGATAATTCGATTTCGATAGACGGCCCGACCGAGCTGGCGTTTTCCGACGATCCGCTGCTACGCTTTCGCGGCTATGGCTGGGCCGCCGAACGGATCGACGGGCACGACCACGAGGCGGTCGCCGACGCGATCCGCCGCGCGCAGCAGAGCGACCGCCCGAGCCTCATCGCCTGCCGCACGACGATCGCTTTCGGCGCGCCGACCAAGGCTGGCACCGCCGCCGCGCACGGCGCTCCGCTCGGCGCGGCCGAGATCGCCGGCGCGCGCGACCGACTCGCCTGGCACGAGCCGCCCTTCTTCATTCCAGAGGACATCCGAGCGGAGTGGCGGCAGGCCGGGGCTCGCGGCGAGCCGCTGCGCCGCGCCTGGGAGGGCCGCCTGCAATCGCTTGTCCCGGAGCGCCGCGGCGAGTTCCTGCGCCGCCAGCGCGGCGACTTGCCGACTGGTCTCGACCAGGCAATCGCCAAAGTTTGCGCCGAATTCCGGGAGAAGAATGCGAAGATCGCGACACGGCAAGCCTCAGGAATTGTGCTCGACAGCTTGACGCATGTCGTCCCCGAGCTCGTCGGCGGCTCCGCCGATCTGACGCCCTCGAACAACACGAAGGCCAAGGACCAGAAGGACGTACGCCCCGGCGACTATTCCGGCCATTACATCCGCTACGGGGTGCGCGAGCACGGCATGGCGGCGGCGATGAACGGCATTGCCCTGCATGGCGGCCTGGTTCCTTACGGCGGGACGTTCCTGACCTTTTCCGATTACGCGCGGCCGTCGATCCGGCTCGCGGCGTTCATGGGGGTCCGCGTCGTCTATGTGATGACCCACGATTCGATCGGCCTCGGCGAGGATGGTCCGACCCATCAACCGGTCGAGCATCTCGCGGCATTGCGGGCAATGCCCGGGCTCAATGTCTACCGTCCGGCCGACCCGGTCGAGACCGCCGAGTGCTGGGCGCTCGCCTTGCAACGGCGCGACGGCCCCTCCTTGCTCGCACTGACCCGCCAGTCGCTGCCGCTGCTGCGGCCTGAGAGCGGCAGGGAAAACCGCTCGGCGCTCGGCGCCTATGTATTGGCCGAGGCCGAAGGCATGCGCCAGGTCACGTTGCTCGCGACCGGCTCCGAGGTTTCGGTGGCTATCGCGGCGCGGGAGATGCTGGCCAAGAGGGAATCCGCGCAGCTGTTGTGTCGATGCCCTGTTGGGAGCTGTTCGACAAGTTATCCAAAGACGACCAGGAGGCGGTGCTGGGCTCGGCGCCACGCGTTGCCGTCGAGGCCGCCGTTGAATTCGGCTGGGAGCGCTGGCTCGGACCGCGCGGTGCGTTTATCGGCATGACGGGGTTCGGCGCCTCGGCGCCCGGAGAGGCGCTGTTCCCGCATTTCGGCATCACCCCCGAAAAGGTTGCGGAGGCGGCCCGGGCGCTTCTATAGATCGGCGAGAGAGCTTCGGGAGGATCTAAAGATGGCGGTACGGGTAGGCATCAACGGCTTTGGCCGCATCGGCCGGCTGGTCTTGCGGGCGGCCTGCGAGCACAAGCACACCGAGATCGAGGTTGTCGGCGTCAACGATTTGGGGCCGGTCGAGACCAACGCACACCTGCTCAGATACGACAGCGTACACGGCCGCTTCCCGGGCGAGGTCACGAGCGGCGAAAACTGGATGGATATCGGTCGGGGCAAGATCCGCGTCACCGCCGAGCGCGATCCGGCGAAGCTCCCCTGGCGCGAACTCGGCGTCGACGTGGCGCTCGAATGCACCGGGATCTTTACCAAGCGCGATGCGGCGGCGAAGCACCTCGAAGCCGGCGCCAAGCGCGTCATCATTTCAGCCCCGGCCGATGGGGCGGATGTTACGGTGGTCATGGGCGTCAACCAGGAGGCGCTGAAACCCGAGCACCAGGTCATTTCGAACGGTTCGTGCACGACCAACTGCCTCGCACCGGTCGCCTATGTGCTGCACGAGGGCATCGGCATAGAGCGCGGCTTTATGACGACGATCCACGCCTACACCGGCGATCAGAGCCTGCAGGACACGTTGCACAACGATCTGCGGCGCGCCCGCGCCGCGGCGCAGTCGATGATCCCGACCTCGACCGGCGCGGCGCGTGCGATCGGCCTCGTCTTGCCGGCTCTCAAGGGCAAGCTCGACGGCACTGCCATCCGCGTTCCGACCGCCAATGTGTCGCTCATCGACCTCACATTAGATGCGGCGCGCGAAACCTCGGGCGATGAGATCAACTCGCTGATGGAAGAGGCAGCGAAGTCGAACCGGCTGCGCGGTATTCTCGGCATCAACAAGGCGCCGACGGTCTCGGTCGATTTCAACCACGACCCGCACAGCTCGACCTTCGACGTCACACAGACTCAGGTGCTCGACAAGCGTTTTGTGCGCGTGCTGGCGTGGTACGACAATGAATGGGGGTTCTCCAACCGCATGGTCGAGGTCGCGGCCTATTTCGGCGGGCTCAACTGAATCCGGCCTGCAACGCCAGCCGGTCATCATCGTCCATTCGCTGGCTCACGCGACTGCTGCGCTGACGGCAGCGGCCCGCGCCAGTCGGCCGGTCGTGCTAGCGAGCGCGCCGGACGCGGGCGGTTATGTCGGGCCGGGGTGGTTTTCAGCGCTCGTCACAGCGGCAGGGGAGGCAATTCCTGAGGCTCGGTTCTCAGCGTTCCTCGACTGCGGCGACAATGTCGGGGCGGCGCTGGCGGCGATCCGCGCCGAGGTCCAGGGCGTCATCTTCATCGGGCGCGCCGATGTCGCCCGCCGCCTCGGCGATATCGCGCAGCAGCACCGCGTGCGCTTTGAGACGAGCCGTCCGGACGGTGCCCTCGACCTTCGCGACGATTTCTTTGCCTCGCCAGAGAGCCTGGAGCGCCGCTGTGCCGAGTTTTTCCGCTAAGCGCTCGAACGTTGCTGCGAAGATCCCCGGTCGGCCGCGGCGATGGCTCGGACGCCGCTGCCGGCCATTAGCATCTCCGTCGTGAAGGCGGCGATCGCGCTGATCGTCGCGACAATCGCGATCCCGAAAGTAGTAAACAAAACTGATGCGACGGTGGCATTGCGCAAAGCCCCGACGAAAAGCGTAAAAACCGACGCGCAAGTGGAGGCCGCCGCAATCGCGCCGAGCACGACTGCAATATCGAGCACGATCGACCGCCGACGCAGATGCGAGAGCTGCTGCGCGAGTTCCACGCTCGCGTCGGACTCTCCCTCCGCAATCGCCTTCGTGATCTGCTCAACGCGGTCCGCCACACGCCCGAGCCGCGTCGCAAATACATTAAGTAGCGTCGCGATGCCCGACAGCAGGAAAATCGGCGTCAGCGCCACCTGAATGATGTGGGCGATGAAGTCGAGCGGCGCCTCGGGATTGATTAGGCCGGGCATCTCACTCCCGCTCGAGCGGGACACGATTGGCGAGTTCTGCGTAGAAATGAAATGAGTCTTTGAGCCGCCGGTCGAGCGTCGCAAAATCGACGTGGACGAGGCCGAACCTTCTGCTGTAGCCGTACGCCCATTCAAAATTATCGAGCAGCGACCACACGAAATAGCCGCGCACCGGCACGCCGGCGGCGATGGCGTCAAGCACCGCACCCAAATAACTGCGCAGATAGGCGATCCGCTGCTCGTCGCGAATCCGCCCGTCTGCGTCCGTGCGGTCGGCAAAGGCAGCGCCGTTCTCGAGAATATAGATCGGCAGATCGCCGCTGTAGCGTTCCTTCGCGTCGATCATCACTTGGCGGAATGCTTCGGGAGCGATTTCCCAGCCCATTTCGGTGACCGGCGTCCCCGGTTCCGGCGGCAGCGCGGTGGCTTCGAACGGGTGATCCGGGTCATAGCGCACCCGTGATCGCGTGTAGTGGTTGAATGCGAAATAATCGTGCTTCTTTTTTATAATGTCGAGGTCGCCCGGTTGCACGAGATCCACCATTTCGGCGGCGAGCGGCTCGGGATAGGCGCCGTGGATCTGCGGATCGGGAGAGGAGCGGTTCCAGAGCGCGTCGAGTACGAGGGCGGCGTGCTCGTCCTGCTCGCGTTCGCTCGCCGGCTCGCGCGGGTGGAAATTGTAGATATTGCCGATAAGGAGATCCGACCGCTCCGAGCGCATCGCGTCAACGCCGAGCCCGTGCGCAAGGTTCATCACATGGATCGCCCGGAGCGCGCTCTGCCGGCCACGAATGCCCGGGGCGTGTACACCCTCGCCGTAACCCAACACGGCCGCGGCGTTGGGTTCGTTGAACGTCGCCCAATGCCTGACCCGGTCGCCTAGGCGGCGCACCGTCACGCCAGCATAATCGGCGAACCAAGCAGCGACGTCCCGGTTCTGCCAGCCGCCGCGATATTCCAGGCTTTGCGGCAGATCCCAATGGTAGAGGCAGATCCAGGGCTCGATACCGGCTTCCATTACGGCGTCGACCAGCCGGTCGTAGAATTCAATCCCCCTGGGATTGGCGTTGCCTCGGCCTTCGGGGAGAATGCGCGGCCATGCGGTCGACAAGCGATAAGCGCCGATCCCGAGTTCGCGCATCAGCGTAATATCCTCGGGCCAGCGATGGTAATGGTTACAGGCGACGTCGCCGGTTTCCTCGCCGTGGATATTGCCCGGCAGGTGACAGAACGTGTCCCAGATCGACGGCTCGCGCCCGTCCTCTTTAACCGCGCCCTCGATCTGATAAGCCGATGTCGAGGCACCCCAGAGGAACCCGTCGGGAAACGTATCCGCCATGCTGACCTCTCTTGGATGTCCCAGGTCAGGCGTAAAGTTCCGGCGGCAACAGCGGTGCCGTCCGGCTGCGTGCGTGCAGATAAGCCTGCCAGAAGAGACAGGTGGCGACCGATCGCCACGGCCGCCACGCTTCGCCGCGTTGCCGCAGTTCGAGCTCGCTCGGTCGTGATTCCAGACCCAGCTGCTCGGCGATCCCCACCTGCAGACCGAGATCCGCAGCCGGCCAGACGTCCGGGCGCCCCAGAGCGAAGAGCAGATAGATTTCGGAGCTCCACCGTCCGATACCTCTGATCGCCAACAATTCCGCCAATGCAGTCTCGTCGTCGGCCGCGGCGAGCCGGGCGAAGTCGAATTTGCCGCTTGCGACCGAGGTGGCGAAATCGCGCGCATAGCCCGTCTTCTGGCGGCTGAAGCCGCACGACCGGAGTGTGGCATCATCCAGACCAAGGAAGGTCTCGGGCCTGAGCGGCTGGCATAAACCGACCAATCTGCGGTGCATCGCCGCTGCCGCGTCGATCGAGACCTGCTGCTCGAGAATGATGTGCAGCAAGGTACCAAACCCGTTACGACGCCGGCGAAACCGCGGCGGACCCGCCATCCGCAGAATCCGAGCAAAGACCGGCTCGGCGGCGAGAGCGGCAATCCCGTCGATGAGGCCGAGCGGCGCGTACAGCACATCTGCCTCGCAATGGCTCATCCAGTCCCCCCCTTTGCGCCGGCGCATCTTATGGCATAGTCACGCGCAAGCCTCTAGCGACGGCAGGGGGGAGACGTGCGCATTGGCCGCCGGATCGTGACGGCTGTTGTTGTAATCGTGTCAGGGCTGGCGATTTCGGGGATTGTGCTGCGGACCTATATGGGCCGGGAAGCCGAAGATCGCCTTGCGCGAGGCGAGGCGGTCAGCATCGCCACGTTGCGCTCGCCCCTGCCGCGTCCGAGTTTTCTGGCCTGTCCACCCGCTTACTGCTCGGCTGCCGAGGCGGTTCCCAGCCCCATATTCGGCGTGCCGCAGGACCGGCTGCACGCATTCTGGACAGAGCTGATTTCCTCCGAAAAGCGCATGGTACCGGTTGCGGCCGATCCCGACAGTCGGCGGTTCGTGTACATCCAACATTCGCCGGCTTTCCGCTTCCCCGACATCATTACGGTCGAGTTCGTTCGCGTCGGACCTGACCACTCGAGCATGGCCATTTACAGCCGGTCCCGATACGGCGAACTGGATTTCGGGAAAAACCGCAAGCGCGTCGAGAGATGGCTCGTCTTGCTGGAGCGGGTGGCGCGGCCGCCGACATCGCGCATGGGTCGCGTTCAATAAGATAGATTCTGTCGCGTTCAATTAAGATAGATTCTGCTGCATCCTCGACCGGCCAACCCTTGAGCCAGCTCATTGCCAGGGGCTGCGCGGGCGCGTGAAGCGGTGGCCGGCCTGCGGCACCGAGCCTCGGCGAGAGGCTCCATAACCCGCAAATGGCTGTGGGCGCGCGACGGCGAAAGCTTGACTGCGCGGCGGCTGCAGCATCGGCACGCCGCTCGGCCGCAATACGGTGACCAGAACCAAGCCGGCCACAAAACCGCCGATATGTGCCCAGAACGCCACCCCTGGTCTGCCGGGGGCGGCCATCAGGCCGCTTACGAGCTGCATTGCAAACCATAGACCGAGCATCATCCAGGCCGGAACGTTGACGATGCGGAAGAAGATTACGATCCAAACAAAGCAGCGCACATTGGCGCCCGGGTGGAGCAGAAGATAGGCACCGAGGACACCGGCGATCGCGCCGCTCGCACCCACCATCGGGATGTGTGAGGCGGGGCTCGAGAAGGCCTGAGAGAGCGCGGCCACAATCCCGCAAGCCAGATATAGGACCAGAAAGCGCCCGCGTCCGAGCACATCTTCGACGTTGTTCCCGAAGATCCAAAGATACAGCATGTTGCCGAGCAGGTGGAACCAGCCGCCGTGCAAGAACATGCTCGTCAGGATCTTCGCCCAAGGCGCCAGGCCCTGATAGGTCCTCGGTGGGTGCCAGAGGCCGAAAAGCTCCGCCGGTATCATCCCGTAAGCGAACAGGACCACGCGCTCATTATGCCCGAGCTGCCATAAGAACGCGCCAACGCATAGCCCGATGACGGAGTAGGTGACAACCGGCGCGCGGACAGTCGGATTGTCGTCAGAGAGGGGAACGGCAAAGATCATGCCGAGGGCTCGCGGCGCTCTCGGGCCGTTCGACGCGTCTCAGATCACGAGCCGATGAGACCGAGCTGCGGGCTCGATGGTTCGGCAAAACGCCGTCTCGGAATGCGGCCGGCAAGCCTGGCTAAACGCCCGGCTTCGACCGCCGCCCGCATCGCCGCCGCCATCCGGCGCGGATCGTGCGATCGCGCGATCGCAGTGTTGACTAGAACCGCTTCGCAGCCGAGCTCCATGGCGAGCGCGGCATCCGAAGCTGTACCGATCCCGGCGTCCAGCACAACCGGAACCGGGCTGCGCGAGCAAATCAACTCGATAGCCGCCGGATTGGCGATCCCCATTCCCGAACCGATCCACGAGCCCAGTGGCATAACCGCAACACAACCGACATCGGCGAGCTTTTGGCAGGTCACAGGATCTTCGTTGCAATAAGGCAGCACGGTAAAACCGCTCCGCACCAGTTCGTCCGCCGCACGCACGAGCTGCTCGACATCGGGGTAAAGCGTCTCGCGATCACCGATCAGCTCAAGCTTTACCCACGACGTGTCGAGCGCCTCCCGCGCGAGCTCGGCGGTCAGGACGGCGTCGCGCACGGTGGCGCAGCCAGCGGTGTTGGGCAGCAAGCGGTAGCGGCCTTCGAGCAGATCGACGAGACTCTCAGCATAGCCTTCAAGGCTGATCCGCCGGATTGAGACGGTCACCAATTCCGGCCCGGCGGTCTTGAGACAGTCGAGCAGCACTTGTTGGTTCGGATAGCCCGCCGTGCCGACGAAAAGCCGGGAAGAAAGTGCTGTACCGGCGATAAAAAGGGGATCATCCATCGAGTATTGTCCTGCCAGGATGGGTCAACCGCCAGAAAAGGGCCGCACGATTTCGATATTGTCGCCGGGCGCGAGCAGATTAGAGCTCCATTCCGAGCGGCGCACCACCGATCCGTTAACTGCGACGGCAAGGAACCGGGCTGTGGGCTCTACTCCGCGAGCCACAAGAAGCTCACTGATCGTTGTCACAGCCACGTCTTCTTCCTGCCCATTTACCTTGATCCGGGTCATCGCGCACCCGCGGCAATGGTACAGTCGGTGCCGATCGTCGATTGCGTTTGACCTTTGCGGAAGCGCTCTGGGGTGAACGGAGCAACCGCGTCGGACAACCGGCCTGTCAACACGTAGCCACTGACAGCGTGTGCCGTCAGTGGTGTCAGCAGGATGCCGTTGCGGTGATGTCCGGTTGCGACGACGAGCCTGTCGACCCCACTCGGACCGAGCATCGGCGCATCGTCGCGCGAACCCGGACGGAAGCCCACCCACATCTCCGCGAGGGGCAGTTCTTCGATCGCCGGCATCGCGCGCCAAGCGCTTTCGATCAGCGCGAACAAGCCCCCCGCCGTCAGTGCATCGTCGAACCCGCGCTCCTCGACCGTGGCGCCGACAATTAGCCGGCCATCCTGACGCGGCACGAGATATCCGCGCGGTAGCCAAACGACGTGCCGCAACAGTGGGGCGGCTGGATCCATCTGCAGGGCAAGCATCTGGCCCTTTATCGGGCGAACGGGCGGAAGATCGGTCGGCGAAATCCCGCCGATCTCGCGCGACCAGGCCCCGGCGGCGAGCACGACGACATCGGCGGGATCGCGGCCGTGATCGGTCACAACGGCACAGGCACGGCCGCCGCTGACCTCCACTTCCCGAACCGGGTCATGCTCGCGCAGCACTGCGCCAACGCCTCGCGCCGCCTGCGCAAGAGCGCAAGCGAGCCGACGGTTGTCGACCTGATGATCGCGCGGGCTGAGCACTGCCCCGGGAATACCGGGTCGGAGATGCGGCTCGCGACGGCGCGCCTCCGCGCCCGACAGCCACTCGATCTCCAGCCCCAGGCTCTTTTGAAAATCGTAGGTGAAGCGCAGCTGCTCGGCGTCGTCCCGGGTCAGCGCGACGACTATTGTCCCTTCGTCGCGATAGCCGAGCGAAGTCCCGGTTGCCGTCTCGAGTTCGCTGGCGAAGGCGGGCCACATCCGCTGGCTCTCGAGCGTCAGCGCCAGCAGCTTCTCCTCGCCGGGTTCAGTCTCGACGGCGGCGGCGAGCATTCCCGCGGCCGCCCAACTGGCCCCGTGCCCTGCCTCGGCGCGATCATAGACGGTCACTCTGCAGCCAGCTTGGGCGAGGCGCCAAGCAATACCCAATCCCATGACCCCCGCGCCGATGATCACAGTTTTGGGGCGAAGCGACGAAACGACGGGCGACGCAGTAATTGCGGACTCCCTTAACCGGGCACGCCCGGCCAGGTTCAGTGGGTCTGATCTCAGCCGATCGTCCTCGCTCGAGCCCTCGCGCGGACCACCCGGCACCCCAGCCTCACCGCAATGTCGGCCCAAGGCGTTGCGGATGCAAGCACTTTGTTCCGCGCAGCCGGCGTGCGGGAGCGTGACCCAGCGGTACATAGCCGGCGGGTCAGCGAGCCCGGCCCGGTCGTATAGCGCGAGCTTACCCTCCTGAATCTCAGGCAAGTCCATGCGCTTGCGGCGAGTGTAGCGTTCTCGCCACGTGAACCCTTCAAAGGCCGGCCGCATCGGCGAGATCGCGCCGCTGCAGGGGGAACGGACAGGTCGACCCGCCGCCGACCTGCCCCGTTGGCGAAGTCGGTCGAAGGTTCCGGGTTACTCGGCACGCCCGCGGGCGACTTCGACGGCGTAATCGAGTAATTCCCGTCCCAGTTTCCCAAAGCCGGCGCAATGTATGTTCCCGGCGGGATGCCGCCTGTAGCGATCGAAGAGTTGCACGAAGACGATTGCCGAGCGCAGCAGAGACAACACCCGATAGTAGGTAAAGTCGTCGACGGCACGGCCGGTGAGCCGATGATAGGCCTCGAGCACCTGCCGACGGCTCCAGAAGCCGGCTTGCGCGGTTGGCATTTGCCGCATGCTGTGCATGCAAGCCGGGTCTTCGGGTTCGGCCCAATAGCTGAGGAGCACGGCAAGGTCCCACAGCGGGTCGCCGCGCGTCCCCATATCCCAGTCGATCACCGCGACCGGGGCAAGGGTGGTCGGGTCGAGGATCATATTGTCTAGCTTGAAATCGGAATGCACGAGAGTCGGCGGCGCATCCGCCGGCACCCGGCAGCGCAGCCATCCTGTAGTCTCGGTGAGGGCGTCGGAACCTATCAGCTCGCCTAAGGCCGCGCCGCGTCGCAACCAGCCATCGAGGGTTCGGCCAAGAAAGCCCGCCGGACGCCCGAGCGTTGCCAGGCCGATCTGCGCCGCGTCGACGGCGTGGAGCGCAGCGAGGCTTTCGACCATCTGGCGGCTCAGCGTGGCCCCGATATCCGGACCGCCGGTCAAGCTCGGCGGCACCGCGTCGCGGATCGCGATACCCGCCCGGTACTCGATGATCTGAAAGGGCGCGCCGAGCACACCCGGCTCGGCACAGAAGAATAACGCCCGCGGGGCCAACGGGTAGGCCCGCCACAGCGACGACAAGATGCGGTGTTCGCGGCCCATATCATTGGCGCCGAGCGGTAGCGGCCCGCTCGGCGGCCGTCGCAAGACGGCCGGCTTGCCGTCGATCTCGATCAGATAATTGAGATTCCCAAAGCTGCCGGCGAACTGGCGCCCCGGGGTCGCACCCAGCTCTGCTCCCGAGCGTGCGAGCCAACGCGCGAGCGCCGCCCAATCTTGCGGCACGCTCTGCCCCGGCGATTTGAACTCGGCCCTGGGCAGTACTGTAGGGGTCATCTCGGTCATCACGATCGATCCGGGGCCATAGTACCGTACGGCTACTCGGAACGCCCGACCGCCGATGGGATGTGGCCGAAACCGAAGATGACGGTATGATCTGCCCGCGGTTTGTGCAGGAGTATCCGATGAACAAAGTCCATCCCGACGCCCACGCCGCGCTTGCCGGTCTGCTTCATGACGACATGACGATCATGTCGGGCGGCTTCGGATTGTGCGGCATACCGGAGCTGTTGATCGCCGCGATCCGCGATTCCGGCGTCACCGGCCTGACCGTCATTTCCAATAATGCCGGGATCGATGGCGCCGGCCTCGGTCTGCTGCTCGAGAGCCGGCAGATCCGCAAGATGATCTCGTCCTATGTCGGTGAAAACAAGCTCTTCGAGGAACTCTACCTTAAAGGCGAGCTCGAGCTCGAATTCAATCCGCAGGGCACCCTGGCGGAGCGCATCCGCGCCGGCGGTGCAGGGATTCCGGCCTTTTTCACCAAAACGGGGGTCGGCACGCTGGTGGCGGAAGGAAAGGAAACCCGCGAATTCGATGGGGAGACCTATGTAATGGAACGCGGCCTCGTCGCCGAGCTTGCGATCATTCACGCCTGGAAGGCCGACCGGGAGGGCAACCTCGTCTATCGCAAGACGGCGCGCAACTTCAACCCGGTGATGGCGACCGCAGCGCGGGTCACGGTCGCGGAAGTCGAACAGCTTGCCGAGCCGGGCGCGTTCGACCCCGACTGTACGCATACGCCCGGCATCTTCGTACAACGCATCATTCACGCCGAGTCGTTTGAGAAACGCATCGAGCAACGCACGGTGCGCATGCGCGGCAATTGATGGAGCTGGCAAAATGGCCTGGTTACGCGACGACATGGCGCGCCGCGCTGCGGCAGAGCTGCAGGACGGCTTCTACGTCAATCTCGGCATCGGCATCCCGACCCTCGTCTCAAACTTCATCCCGCCAGGGATTACGGTTCAACTGCAAAGCGAGAACGGGATGCTCGGCATGGGGCCGTTTCCGTTCGAGGGCGAGGAGGATCCCGACCTGATCAATGCCGGCAAGCAGACGATCACCGAGCTGCCGACGACCAGTTACTTCGACAGTGCGCAATCTTTCGGAATGATCCGCGGCGGGCACATCGACCTCTCGATCCTCGGCGCCATGCAGGTGGCCGAGAACGGCGACCTCGCCAACTGGATGATCCCGGGCCGCATGGTCAAGGGTATGGGCGGGGCTATGGATCTCGTCGCCGGTGTCAAGCGGGTCATCGTAGTGATGGAGCACACCGCGCGGAACCAGCCGAAATTGCTGCATCGCTGTACGCTGCCGCTGACCGGCAAAGGGGTCGTCGACATGGTGATCACAGATCTCGGCGTCTTCGCGATCGACGGGCATGGCATGAGCCTGATCGAGCTGGCGCCAGGTGCCTCCCTCGACGAGATCCAGGAAAAAACGGAGGCGTCCTTTACCGTCCGTGCCGGGCTCAGCTAAATCCCGCTACGTGCAGTGTGACGAGGACAAAAATCGGCTCTATCGACCCCAAATGGCCGACAACGACCCGCGCAAGTCGCAACGATGGCGTTCGGCGTCGCATCGACCCCGCCCTCGCGCTTGTGCTAATTTAATCTGCTGTAGTCTGGCTGCCGCCACCGCTCAGAGCGCATCGTGCCTGCATCATCGCGCGACCTTCGCCTCGACTTCTTTCGCGGGCTGGCTCTAATCTTTATTTTTATCGACCACATTCCAGAGAATGTGCTCGGCTATTTTACCATCCAGGCCGTCCAACTGTTCGATGCGGCGGAAGTGTTTATCTTCATTTCTGGTTATACCGCCGCGCTTGTTTATGGCGGCATACTCGCCTCGCAGGGGCCGTTGTACGCGACAGCGCGGATCTTCGGCCGCGCCTGGCAACTTTATGTCGCCCATGTATTCTTGTTTGTTCTATTTGTTGCGGAAGTATCGTACACCGTCGCGACGTTCAACAATCCCATGTACAACGACGAGATGGGGGTCGGCGACTTCCTCCAGCAGCCGCATGTCGCGATCATCAAAGCCTTGCTGCTCCAGTTCCAACCGACATTTCTTGCGATCCTGCCGCTATACATCATCCTGCTGGTGGTCTTCCCGCCGCTTTTGCTCGGATTACGGCGACAGCCTCTTTTAGTATTAATTCCATCCCTTCTTCTCTATATCTTCGTGCAGATCACAAACCTATCTGTACCGGCGTACCCCGAGGGTCAGGTCTGGTTCTTTAACCCCCTGGCGTGGCAATTCTTGTTCATCGTCGGGGCGGCCTTGGGTCTGCCCGACAGCAGCGCGTGGCGGTCACGACAGTGGCAGCGGTCGATGTTGCCGCCAGCGCTGTTCGTCGTCGCCGCCGGCTTCGTGATCAAATTCACCTGGATGCTTCACGGGATCTGGGATCCGTTTCCCGCGATCCTTCTGAGAGAGCTGTGGCCAATCAGCAAGAGCAGTTTATCCCCGGTCCGGCTCGTCTCGTTTTTTGCGATGGTGGTCATCGTCGCCGTACTGATCCCCTCGGGAGCAACATTTTTGCGGTCGCGAGCCGCAAGACCGGTCGTGTTATGCGGCCAACAATCACTTGAGATTTTCTGTCTAGGCATTCTGCTGTCGGCGCTCGGCCATTTCGCCCTTTCGGAATATGATTCAGCAATCGTGATACAACTTGCCGTTAATCTTGTGGGAATCCTCGTGATGTGCCTTACTGCGGGCATGATCAACTGGTATAAAACCAAAGGTTGAGCGGTGCCGCCGCGGACTGCCTCCGCCAAGTCGAGCGCAATCAACCTCATCGACCGATGAAATCGTCTTGCCGCTCCGGTTTCCGGAGGTTGCGGGCGGTGCTCGCGACAGGTGTCGTTTTGGCGGTGCTGTTGCTTCCGTACACTGTTCGGACCGATACCTTGGCTTGCGATGTGCCGGATGAGCTGATGCAATTCGACGAGAAGCTCCCCCACCTCGCGGAGCGGCTGCGCGCGGCGGACCCGGTAAAGATCGTCGCGATCGGTGGGGCTTCGACGACCGGCCAGGCTGCGGGATCCTCAGATCTGGCCTATCCTCATCGTCTGCAGGAGATCCTTGCTCGCTCGTATCCGTCCCCAATCACCGTCGTTAATCGCGGCGTTCCGCGGCAAACGGCGCGACAGATGTTGGAACGGTTTCCAACCGACGTCATCCCCGAAGATCCCGTGCTGGTGATTTGGGAGACGGGCACCACCGATGCAGTGCGCGGGGTTGATGTGGATGATTTTGCGGCCACGCTGCAAGCCGGCATCGACGAGTTCAAGGCGCGCGGCATCGATGTCATGCTGGTCGACATGCAGTTTTCCCACAGCACAGCCACCGTCATCGATTTTGAGCGCTACCTGAACGCGCTCCATCGCGTCGGCGACGTGAACGATGTTAATATCTTTCCGCGTTTCGAGATGATGCGCTACTGGAGCGAGCAGAACGTGTTCAATTTCGATGGTGTCGCGAAGGGCGAACGGGCTGGCCTTGCCGCCAAGGTTTACGAGTGCATCGCCGGCAAGCTCGCGGAAGCCATCCGGATTGCCCTCCGGTGATCAACGCCCTCGGTGCGTCGCGTCTCGGCGCGGTGTTGTTCGTTGCCGTCGCGGTGAGTGGTGCGGCGCTGGCCGACCCTGCGACCAACCCGGGCTCGGTGAGCTGCGCCACCCCGCCGGCGCTACTGGCAATCGATGCCGTGCTCGATCGCGCCATTGCCGGCCTCAAGGTCGGCACGCCGCTGACGATTGATGCGATGGGCTCCTCCTCGACCGAAGGGAAAGGGGCGAGTGCTCCGGCGATGAGCTATCCTAGCCGCCTCGAGCAGGAGCTGAAGGACCGGTTCCCGGCCACTGAGATCAGAGTGATCAACCATGGGGTCGGTGGTCAGGATGTTCCGGAGGAACTGATCCGCCTCGACCGTGACGCCATTGCGGTACATCCCGATCTGGTTATCTGGCAAGTCGGCACCAACGCCGTCCTTCGGCGCGACGATCTCTCCGCCGATGAACAGTTGATCCGGCGCGGCGTCGACTCGATCAAAGAGCACGGCAGCGACGTCGTCCTGATGGATCTGCAATACGCCCCGAGAGTACTTGCGCGGCCGGCCTGGGCGGAGATGGAGCGGCTGATCGCTGATATCGCGCGAGAGGCCCATGTCGGCCTCTTTCGCCGCTTCGAAATCATGCGGGAATGGGACCGCACCCGACAGCTTTCGCCCGCACCGATGATCGGTCCTGACGGGCTTCATATGACCGATGCCAGCTATGCTTGTTTGGCGAACCAGCTGGCAGAGGCGCTGGCGTGGAACTGGTGGTCCCATGCCAAGCTGGCGGCATCGCCGCGCCGCAGTCCGGAACAGGCCGCCGGCATCCAGGATTCGCGCGGCGGCCGCGGAGATTCGCGACAACGGTAAGCCCCAGGGTTGGGACCGTATCCTCGCCCCGGCGGATCCTCTCGAAAACGCGGTAGTTGCCGGATTCGCATACGTTCTGCCGTACTGCGGCAGAACGCCGCGGAGCGCAAGCCTTGCAGCGGCGCCCGCCGCCGCCACGTGGAGGGGTTGCGTCGGCAACTCGCCGAGGCCGGGGATGTTCACCTATATTTGTATTGGGTTTTTGGGCGGACTGAATATATACTGAGGTAGGTCGTGGAGTTGACCACAAGATGTTGTCGACGGACGGGTATCGACGCACAGGGAAGCACCGATCCGAAAAACGGTCGGCGAGATTGCAAGGCTTCGTAACAACGTTCGTACTCTCGCCACAAATTGCTGCCACAATGGATAGCAGTGTCAGTCGATGCTGGCCGAGTTTGGGGTAGGCGGCTGTGCGAATGATGTGCGAGGTGGAAACGTTGTGCAAAGGCTTAGCCTCTAAGACGGGGATTTGGAGCGACAGCGAAACCAGAGGATACCGACTTTTACAACGAATTACACGATTCCGGCGAACTGTCCGTTCGATGCAGTCGTTAATTGTGGCCGGCGAACGCGAAGCTACGGGGTGAGCGCGGGTATCGGTTGAGGTGAGAAATGAAATTCGATCAAGGGATTTTCGAGCTCTATTCAAAGTTGTATGACAACCGGAGAGAGGTCGAACTCTCTCTCGAAGAGTATCTCGGCAAGTGCTCGGATGACCCATCCTACTATGCGGGCGCGGCCGAGCGCATGTTGCGCGCGATTGGCGAACCGGTGATGGTCGATACGAGCCAGGACCCGCGTCTCGGCCGTATTTTTATGAACCGCACGATCAAGGTCTACCCCGAATTCTCGGATTTCTTCGGGATGGAGGAGACGATCGAGCGCATCGTCGGTTTCTTCCGGCACGCTGCGCAAGGGCTTGAGGAGCGCAAACAGATCCTCTACTTGCTGGGCCCGGTGGGTGGCGGCAAATCCTCGCTTGCCGAGCGCCTGAAGCAACTGATGGAGAAGGAGCCGGTCTATGTGCTGAAGGGCGGTAATGAAATCAGCCCGGTATTTGAAAGCCCGCTTGGTCTGTTCGACCCGGCGACGCTCGGTCCCGAACTGGAAAAGCATTACGGCATCCCGGTGCGGCGCCTGACCGGCACGATTTCGCCATGGGCCGTCAAGCGGCTCGAGGAATTCGGCGGGGATATTACCAAATTCACCGTCGTGCGGATGCAACCCTCGCGCCTGAAGCAGATCTGCATCGCGAAAACCGAGCCTGGCGACGAGAACAACCAGGACGTGTCAAGCCTCGTCGGCAAGGTCGACATCCGCAAGCTCGAGTTCTTCAGCCAGAACGATCCCGATGCTTATTCCTTCTCGGGCGGCCTGAACCGCACAACTCAGGGCCTGATGGAATTCGTCGAGATGTTCAAAGCGCCGATCAAGATGCTGCATCCGCTGTTGACCTCGACGCAGGAGGGAAATTACGTCGGCTCGGAAAATATCGGCGGTATTCCTTACCAGGGCATCGTACTCGCGCATTCAAACGAGGCCGAGTGGCAAAGCTTCAAAAACAACAAAAACAATGAAGCGTTCATCGACCGTATTTCGGTAATAAAGGTGCCGTATTGCTTGCGTTCGACCGAAGAGCGAAAAATCTATGAGAAACTTCTGCAGAATAGCGAATTGGCCAACGCCGCCTGCGCGCCGTCTACACTCGACATCCTAGCGCGTTTCAGCGTGTTGTCTCGAGTGAAATCGCATGAGAACTCCAACCTTTACTCCAAGATGCGAGTTTATGACGGCGAGAGCCTGAAGGACACCGATCCGCGCGCGAAATCCGTGCAGGAATATCGTGACGCAGCCGGCGTCGACGAGGGTATGGACGGCATATCCACCCGCTTCGCGTTCAAGGTGTTGTCGAGCACCTTCAATTTCGACACGCAGGAGGTCGCAGCCGATCCCGTGCATTTGATGTACGTGCTCGAGCAGGCCATTTGGCGCGAGCAGTTCCCCGAGGACGCCGAGAAGAAATACCTCAACTTCATCAAGGCCGAACTGGCGCCGCGCTACGCCGAGTTCATCGGCAACGAAATTCAGAAGGCTTACCTCGAATCCTATTCGGATTACGGGCAGAACCTGTTCGACCGGTACGTCGCCTATGCCGACGCATGGATCGAGGACGTGGATTACAAGGATCCTGACACCGGGCAGCTGATGAACCGCGAGCTGTTGAACCAGGAGCTCTCGAAGATCGAGAAGCCGGCAGGCATCGCCAACCCGAAGGATTTCCGCAACGAGGTCGTCAAATTCGCGTTGCGGGCCCGTGCTAACAATGCCGGACGCAACCCGTCATGGACCTCGTACGAGAAGCTGCGCGAAGTCATCGAGCGCCGCATGTTCTCGCAGGTCGAGGATCTGCTGCCGGTCATCAGCTTTGGCACAAAGAAGGACACCGAGACCGAGAAGAAGCACGCCGAGTTCCTCGATCGGATGGTCGCGCGGGGCTACACCGAGCGGCAGGTTCGGCGCCTCGTCGAGTGGTACATGCGCGTCAACAAGGCGGGGTAGAGTCGTGCCCCGGCTAGAGCACAGCCCATGAACATCGTCGACCGGCGGCCGAACCCGAAGGGTAAGAGCCTCAGTAACCGGCAGCGTTTTCTCGCACGGGCACGAGCGGAGGTCAAATCGGCGGTCCAAGAGGCGCTGCGCAAGCGCAAAGTCGCTGATGTCGGACAAGGCGAGAAGGTCGCGATCCCGACGCGCGGGATCGCCGAGCCGGTTTTTCATCATAGCCGCCGCACCGGGCGGACCGAGCATGTCGTGCCCGGGAACAAGGAGTATGTGAAAGGCGACGAGATTCCGCGGCCGCCTGGCGGCGAGGGACGCGGCGGCTCTCAGGGAAGCCCGGACGGGTCTGGCGAGGATGCTTTCGAGTTTACATTGACGAAGGAAGAGTTCCTCGACATGTTTTTCGAGGATCTTGAGCTTCCCGACCTCGTAAAGAAGAGCCTCAAGGAAACCTTTGCGGTAGACCTGCAACGTGCCGGTTACCAGGTTACCGGCAGCCCTGCCAACCTCAGCATTCGGCGGACCATGCGGAACAGCATGGCGCGGCGGATCTCGCTGCGGCGGCCCAAAGCATGGGAGCTGGACGCGCTGAACGAGGCGATCGAAAACGCACGCGCCCGCGGCGCCGAGGAAGAGGCCGAAAGGCTCCAGCTCGAGCTTGACCGGCTCGAACACCGCAGCAAGATCATCCCGTATATCGATCCGCTCGACGTCCGCTATAATCGGTATGAGCGCGTTCCCCGCCCGAACACCGAAGCGGTCATGTTCTGCTTGATGGACGTGTCAGGATCGATGACCGAGGCCATGAAAGACCTTGCCAAAAGGTTTTTCATGCTGCTGCACGTCTTCTTGATCCGACGCTATCGGCATGTCGACATCGTCTTCATCCGGCACACCAGCACTGCCGAGGAAGTCGACGAAGAGACTTTTTTCTACAGCCGCGAAACCGGCGGCACGGTCGTCTCGACGGCGCTCGAAAAGATGTTGGAGATTGCGCGGGCGCGCTACTCGACAGACCGTTGGAACATTTACGCGGCGCAGGCCTCCGACGGCGACAATTACGGCGCGGACAGCGGGCGGTGCGTGGCGTTGCTCGGCGGCGAGGTGCTGCCGCTGTGCCAATATTTCGCTTATGTCGAAGTCGGCGACGGGATGGGCGGGAGCTTGACCGGGCTGTCGCGCGACAGCGACCTGTGGAGAGCCTATAGCGAGGTGGCGCCAGTCCATCCTCATTTCGTGATGCGCCGGGTCAACGACCCGTCGCAGATTTTTTCGGTGTTCCACGAATTGTTCGCCAAAGGGGGAATCCGTGCCTGACTCCGGACTGCGGCTCGACGCCGCGACCCCGCTGTTCACCGGCCCGAATTGGGATTTTCAGAGCCTGCGGAGGATCTACGACGCGATCGAGCGGATCGCGCTCGATGAGCTGGGGCTCGACGTTTATCCCGTCCAGATCGAGGTGATTACCTCCGAGCAGATGCTCGACGCCTACGCGTCGGTCGGCCTGCCGCTGATGTATCGCCACTGGAGCTTCGGTAAACGGTTTGCCTTCCACGAGACCCTCTATCGCAGGGGATTGCAAGGGCTCGCCTACGAAATCGTCATCAACTCCAATCCGTGCATCTGCTACATCATGGAAGAAAACTCCATGACCATGCAGACGCTCGTCATGGCGCATGCCGCCTTCGGGCACAATCACTTTTTCAAAAACAACTACCTGTTTCGGCAGTGGACCGATGCCAACGGCATCCTCGACTACCTGAGTTTCGCGCGTGACTATGTTCAAAAATGCGAAGAGCGTCACGGTACCGAGGCCGTCGAGCGCGTGCTCGACGCGGCGCACGCGCTGAAGGACCACGGCGTCAACCGCTACGCCCATCGCACCAAACCAAATCTCGCCGAAGAGCAGCGCCGCGCCGAGGAGTGGCGAGCGCATTTCGAGGCGACCTATAACGATTTGTGGCGCACCGTGCCTGGCGCCGAAAAGGAGAAAGAAAACCGCGACGGCGAAGAAGCTAAGCTCCAGGAGATGAAGCGCGAACTTGGCCTACCCGAAGAAAACCTGCTTTACTTCATCGAAAAACGCGCGCCGCGGCTTGAGGATTGGCAGCGGGAATTGGTGCGTATCGTCCGTTTGATCTCCCAATATTTCTATCCGCAAAAACAAACACAGATGATGAACGAGGGGTGCGCGACCTTCGTGCATTACGAGATCATGCGTCGGCTGCACGATAAGGGGCTGATCAGCGAAGGATCGATGCTCGAATTTCTCCACTCCCACTCGAGCGTCGTCTTCCAGCCGGATTTCGACGATCCGCGCTTCGGGGGCCTCAACCCCTATGCGCTCGGCTTCGCGATGATGAGCGACATCCAACGGATCTGCGCGGAGCCCACCGCGGAGGATCGCGAGTGGTTCCCCGATATCGCCGGGTCGGGTGATGGTTATGGCGTGCTGCGTCAGGCCTGGGCGAATTACCGAGATGAGAGCTTCCTGCTCCAATATTTGAGCCCCGCGATGATCCGCCGCTTCCGGCTGTTCCACGTTTCCGACGACAGTACGAAGCCGGCGCTGCGGGTCGAAGCGATCCACGACGATGTCGGTTATCGCAAGATACGAAGCGCATTGTCTCGGCAATATGATCTGTCTCGGCGCGAGCCCGACATTCAGGTGGTCGACGTCGATTTGAGGGGTGATCGCTGCCTTGTTCTTGCACACTATGTCCATAATGGTGTGCTGCTGGAGGAAAAGAGCTGCCGCGCGGTAATCCGTTACGCGGCGAGCTTATGGGGATATTCCGTCAAGCTCCTCGAAGTCGACGCGGCTACAGACAAGACGTTGAAGACCTATGAGGTCGCTGCGCCCGGCTGAAAACCGGGCGTACGTGGGTGCGAGGCCGGGACCAGGGTTGCGGCCGACGGCGATCCCTATGGTTGTTCTCGGCATCGAAACGAGCTGTGATGAAACGGCTGCCGCAGTCGTTGCAGCAGCCGGCTCCGGCCCGAAGATCCTCTCAAACCTGATCCAAGCGCAGCTTGCCGAACACACTCCGTACGGCGGGGTCGTGCCCGAAATCGCGGCGCGGGCGCATCTCGACCACCTGGACCGCTTGGTCGTTCGTGCCCTCGCGGAGGCGGGGGTCATGCTTGCTGAGATCGATGGCGTTGCCGCCGCCGCCGGACCCGGTTTGATCGGGGGTCTGATCGTCGGTACGATGATGGCAAAGGGCCTGGCTTGGGCGGCTGGAAAGCCGTTTCTTGCCGTCAACCATCTCGAAGGTCATGCGCTGACGGTGCGTCTGACCGACGAAATCGACTTCCCTTATCTTCTTTTGCTCGTTTCCGGAGGGCATTGTCAGCTCCTCGTCTGTGCGGGGGTCGGCCGCTACGTCCGGCTCGGGACGACGCTCGACGACGCTGCGGGTGAGGCTTTCGACAAGGCGGCGAAGCTGATCGGGCTCGGCTATCCTGGTGGGCCGGCAATAGAGCGGGCCGCCAAGCGGGGAGACCCCTCCCGTTTCGTTCTGCCGCGGCCGATGAAGGGCAGGCCGGGTTACGACTTTTCGTTCTCCGGATTGAAGACGGCGGTGCGTCAGATTGTGTACGACCACGGCCCGCTCGACGCCAGCGACATGGCGGATCTCGCGGCTTCGACGGAACTCGCGATTTGCGACGCGCTTGCGGATCGGACAAAAAACGCTATTGCTTGGTTCCGCCGACATTACCAGGGGGGACAGACCCTCGTCGCGGCCGGGGGCGTCGCGGCAAATGGCCGACTGCGCCGACGCCTCGCCGAACTCGCCGAGGATGCTGGGCTCCGCTTCGTGGCGCCGCCGCTACCGTTGTGCACCGACAATGGGGCGATGATCGCCTGGGCGGGACTCGAACGACTTCGACTTGGAATCGTCGACGGTCTCGACACGCCGCTTCGGCCGCGGTGGCCGCTCGATCCTGCGGCGCCGTCGCGATCGGGAGCAGGGGTGAAGGCGTAATCTGGTGAGGCGCTTGGTGATCATCGGCGGCGGCGCTTGGGGCACGGCACTTGCCGCCGTAGCTCGCCGTGCCGGCTCCCTCCCGGTCCTCTGGGCGCGCGATCCAGATGTCGTGAGAGCCATCAATGAGCAGCATCAAAATCCTCTCTTTCTTCCGGATGTGAGGCTCGATCCGGCGATCACCGCTACCTCCGATATCGGCGCAGCGATGGACGGTGCGGAGGCCGCTTTGCTCGTCGTACCGGCCCAATTCCTACGGAACGTGTTGAACCTGCTGGCACACCGCTTTCGACAGGCAGTGCCCGTGCTCCATTGCGCCAAGGGGATCGAGGCGCATTCGCTTAGGACGATGTCGGAGGTCGCGGCCGAGATCCTGCCGGGCTGGCCGTGGGCGGTGCTGTCAGGACCCAGCTTCGCCGCCGAAGTGGCTTGCGATTTGCCGACTGCCGTTACAATCGCGAGCCGCGATGCAACGCTCGCCCGCGCTTTCATGGCCGCGCTCGGAAGCGCGAAGTTCCGACCCTACCTGTCCGACGACGCCACCGGCGTCGAATTCGGCGGCGCGATAAAGAACGTACTGGCGATCGCCTGCGGCATCGTCGTCGGCCGTGGCTTGGGTGACAACGCCAGAGCGGCGTTGATCACTCGCGGACTTGCCGAAATGATTCGTCTGGGGGTCGCCAAAGGGGGGCGCGCCGAGACGTTTCGCGGGCTTTCCGGATTGGGCGATCTCGTGCTGACCTGCAACTCGACAAAATCGCGCAATTATGGGCTCGGTCTTGCCCTCGGCGGCAGTGAGAAGCTCGATGCGGCGCTGCACCGCAGCCGATCGGTCGTAGAAGGGGTAGCCACCGCCACGGCGGTGGCACGTTTGGGGGAGCGGTTCGCAATCGAAATGCCGATCAGTCAAGCGGTCGACGCCGTGCTGCACCGCGGCGAATCGATCGATGCTATGATCGATCTGCTGTTGCGCCGGCCCTACCGGACCGAGTAGTCAGCAACAACCCTGATCGGCAACTCGGGCTGAGGGGCGGAAAACACTTTTCTGGGCTGGCCGAAAGCCAATATCATTGGACAGCGGGCAGCGTTATCGGCTCGGACCAAAATGAGCGACAACGGAAAGCGCGGAGAAGAAGGGCCGGGTACGGGCGTCGTCGTCAAGACAAAGCCAAAGACCAAGAAGCCCTCTATGTACAAGGTTTTAATGTTGAATGACGATTACACTCCGATGGAGTTCGTCGTTCACATTCTCGAACGGTTCTTCAACAAGAGCCGGCAGGAGGCGACTCGCATCATGCTCCACGTGCATCGCCGCGGTGTCGGAATCTGTGGCGTTTATACCTATGAGGTTGCCGAGACCAAAGTAACCCAGGTCATGGATTTCGCTCGGCAGCACCAGCACCCGCTGCAGTGTACACTGGAAAAAGACTAGTCTCAGGAAGGACAGGCACGCGTGCTGTCACGCAATCTCGAAAAGTCGCTACATCGGGCTCTCGCCCACGCCAATGAGCGCCACCACGAATATGCGACGCTCGAACATCTGCTGCTGGCGCTTACCGAGGATCAGGATGCTATCGCCGTATTTCGCGCGTGCGGCGTCGACCTCGACCGCCTGCGCCGCGAGGTCCTGAATTATATCGACAACGAGCTTGCCAATCTCGTCGCCGCCCATGGCGACGACGCAAAACCGACCGCCAGCTTCCAGCGCGTGCTGCAGCGCGCGGCTATTCATGTGCAATCTTCCGGTCGCGAGGAGGTAACCGGCGCAAACGTCCTGGTCGCGATGTTCGCGGAGCGGGAAAGCCATGCGGTCTATTTCCTGCAAGAGCAGGACATGACGCGGTTCGATGCCGTCAATTACATCTCTCACGGTATCGCCAAGGCACCGGGGCGCTCGGAAACGCGCCGGGTGCAAGGCACCGAGGAGGACGATCGCAATGACAAATCGCAGAAGCGCAGCCACGACGCGCTCGACGCCTATTGCGTCAACCTCAACAAAAAGGCCAAGGGCGGCAAGATCGATCCGCTGATCGGCCGCGAAGCCGAAGTCGAGCGCACGATCCAGATCCTCTGCCGGCGCGCCAAGAATAATCCCCTGTATGTGGGCGAGCCCGGCGTCGGCAAAACCGCGATCGCCGAGGGGCTGGCGCGCCGGATCGTGCAGCGCGAGGTCCCCGAGGTGCTGATGAGCGCCACGATCTACGCGCTCGACATGGGCGCGTTACTCGCTGGCACACGCTACCGCGGCGATTTCGAGGAGCGGCTGAAGGCGGTATTGTCCGAGCTCGAATCGCAGCCCGGTGCGATCCTGTTCATCGATGAGATCCATACCGTGATCGGGGCCGGGGCGACGAGCGGCGGGGCGATGGACGCCTCGAACCTCCTGAAGCCGGCGCTCGCCGGCGGCGTGATCCGTTGTATCGGCTCGACGACCTACAAGGAATACCGCAATTATTTCGAAAAGGACCGCGCCCTCGTCCGCCGATTTCAGAAGATCGATGTCAACGAGCCGACGATCGAGGACTCGGTCAAGATTCTGCGCGGCTTGAAGCCATACTACGAACGGCACCACAAGGTGCGCTACACGAGCGATGCGCTGCGCGCCGCAGTCGAGTTGTCACACCGCTACATCGGCGACCGCAAATTGCCCGACAAGGCGATCGACGTCATCGACGAGTCCGGCGCGGCGCAGATGCTGGTGCCCGAGAGCCGCCGCCGCAAGACGATCACCGCCAGGGAGGTCGAGGCGGTCATCGCGACGATGGCGCGCATCCCGCCGAAGAGCGTGTCGCGCGACGACCGCGAGGTCCTGAAGAATTTGGACCGCGACCTCAAAACGATGGTATACGGCCAGGATCCGGCGATCGAAGCACTGGTGGCGGCGATCAAAATGGCGCGCGCCGGCTTGCGCGATCCGGAGAAACCGATCGGCTCCTACCTGTTCTCCGGTCCGACGGGCGTCGGCAAGACCGAGGTAGCGCGCCAGCTTGCCCGCACCCTCGGCATCGAGATCACCCGCTTTGACATGTCCGAATACATGGAGCGGCATACGGTGTCACGGCTGATCGGTGCGCCGCCCGGATATGTCGGTTTCGATCAAGGCGGCCTGTTGACCGACGCGATCGACCAGCACCCGCACAGCGTTCTGTTGCTGGACGAAATCGAAAAGGCGCATCCCGACCTGTTCAACATCCTGTTGCAGGTCATGGATTACGGGAAGCTGACCGATCACAACGGCAAGTCCGTCGATTTCCGCAACGTCATCCTGATCATGACGACCAATGCCGGGGCTTGGGATTTGGCCAAGCCGGCGATCGGCTTCGGCAGCGTCGTCCGCGAAGGCGACGACCAGGAAGCGATCAACCGCATGTTCACGCCGGAGTTTCGCAACCGGCTCGATGCGGTGATATCTTTCTCGCCGTTGTCCCCGGAGACGATCGGGCGCGTCGTTGACAAGTTCGTCTTGCAACTCGAAGAGCAACTCGCCGATCGCAATGTGACGATCGAGCTGGACGATGCCGCCAGGGCCTGGCTGTCCGAGAAGGGCTACGATCGCCTCTTCGGCGCACGCCCGCTGGCCCGGGTGATCCAGGAGCACATCAAGAAACCGCTCGCCGAGGAACTCCTGTTCGGGCGCTTGGCAAGGGGTGGGGTCGTTCGGGTGACGCGTCAGCCGGACGGGGACGAGCTCTCCTTCGCGTTCGAAGAGCGACCGGTCGAATCGGTCCCACGCGAGCCTGAACTGGTCGAGTAACTAATCCTCATGCCGGAACGGAGAAAATTCCGCGAGGCCTTCCATTTTGTGCTCGATCATCTGGCGCTCGCGCGCGAGGAATTGGGCGACGGCCCGGCGAAAGCCGGGGTCGGGGATCCAGTGAAAGGAATAGGTCGGCGCCGGTAGATAGCCGCGCTGGATCTTGTGCGGGCCTTGTGCGCCGGCCTCGACGCGCTTCAAGCCGTGCGTGATCGCAAATTGGATCGCTTGATAATAACAGCATTCGAAGTGAAGAAATTTGTAATCGCCGTAGCTGCCCCAGTTACGGCCGTAGATCGTCTCCTTGCTGAGCAGGTTGAACGCCCCGGCGACATATTTGCCGCCGCGGCGGGCCAAGAAGAGCACGATCTTCTCCGGCATTCGCTCGCCGATCAGCGCGAAGAAACGGCGGTTGAGGTAGGCCGAGCCCCATTTACGGTCAGACGTTGCCAGATAGAATTCGAAAAACGCGTCCCAGTGGCGCGGCTTTAAATCCGACCCGGTCAGCACCTCGATGTCGAGCCCCGGCGCGAGCGCCTCGCGCCGCTCTTTTTTCACCGCCTTGCGCTTGCGCGAGTTGAGCGCGGCGAGGAAGTCGTCGAAATCTCGGTACCCGTCGTTTGTCCAATGAAATTGCTGGCCGAGGCGCTGCAGAAAGCCGGCTTCGATCATCGCCGCCGCATCGGCCGTCTCGGGAAAATTGACATGCAGCGACGAGATTTGGCGCCGGTTGACGAACTCGACCATTCCGGCGAGCAGGTGTTCGCGCGCTTCAGGTGGTGTCCCCGGACGGATCAGGAGGCGCGGTCCCGGCACCGGGGTGAACGGTACCGCTGATAGGAGTTTCGGGTAATAGCGCCCGCCGGCACGCTCGAACGCGTCGGCCCAGCCGTAGTCGAAGATATATTCACCGTAGGAGTGCGTCTTGGCATAGAGCGGCACGACACCGATGATCTCGCCATCCGAGCCCTCCAGGGAGAGATGGAGCGGTGTCCAGCCCGTGCGTTTGGTCGTCGAGCCGCTCTCTTCGAGCGCGTTCAAAAAGGCGTGAGAGATCGTCGGGTTGATCTCGCCCGCGCAGGCATCCCAGGTCGCGGCCCTTATTTCGGCGATCGACGCATGCAGCCGGACGGTGACGGTATCGGTGACGTCGTTCATCGCTTGGCCAGCGCGCGGCCTTCCGATATGCACACCTTGATCGTTAAAATCATTACCGCTGCCCCGTCTCAACCGTAAAGGTTCGCGCGTGCAAAGATAGGCTTTGCGGCAGTCCTGTCCAGCGTGCCGCGAAACCGCCTTATTGGTTGCCTACCGGCGGCGCAACTGGCGAGGATTGAAATGCGCGTGCGTTTTCGTCTGATCGCAATCCTGCTGGCGATGCTGTCGCCGATCACCGCGGCCGCCTTGGCCGAGACGCTGGGCGACGCCCGTGTGGGCTTCAGCGCCGAGCGTGTCCTGGTCATCGACGGACAGAATTATACCGGCAAAATGTGGCATATGCCTGGCGAACAGCGTCATGAGCAGGCGTTGCCGGCGCTCAGGCCGGTTTTTATCCTTCGAGCCGGCAGCGCCGTCGCCGATGCGATTCTCCCGCAACTCCATACCGTCGTCGAGTTCGCGGTTCCGAAAGAGTTGTCGTTGCTCGGCGACCCCAATCTGCTGCGCCAGCCTGTCGGCGAGGAGACCGTCAATGACATCGCGACGACGAAATATGCGGTCGACGAGAACAGTCCCTCAGGCCGCGCCACGGGCGTGCTCTGGCTCAGCCAGGACGGTATCCCGATGAGGTGCGATGCCAAGTTCGTCGTGAAGAACGGGAAGGCGTCGACAATCCACTGGGAGCTGCGGCACGTCGAAATCGGCAGGCAGGACGCGGCGCTGTTCGAGGTGCCGCAGGGCTACGCGAAACTCTCGCCGGAAGCGGCTGCGCCTTTGCTCGGGATGCGCCTGGCGCGGCCGCCGTCTCATTGAAGGACTTGCACGTTATTCGACGACGACCTGACCATACATCCACGGGTGCGGCGTGCAGATGTAGAAATAAGTGCCGGGCCGGCTGAACGTGATCTCCTTCGATTCGCCCTTGGCCAGAGGGCCGGTATCCCAATCGCCGATTTTACCCTTATCGAACGCCGTGGCGGTGTGGGGAATGTCGCCGACATTCGTGAAGGTCAGCGTGGTTCCTGCCTTGATCCGCGTGCGGGCCGGCCAATAGGCATATTCGACATTGTTGTCGCCGATCTTGACTTTATCCGCTCCGTCGGCGATCGCCCCGCCGGGCCCGGCGACGGTCTGAGGCGGCGGTGGCGGCCATAGCGGGCCTAGTTGCCCTTTCAACGAGAAGGCCCACACCGCGTCGCCATAGGCGCTGCCCTGGATCGAATTACCGCCGGTCGTGAGTGCGATGTACTCGTCGCCGTCGACCTCATAGACCATCGGGGGTGCATCGGCTCCAAACCCCGTCTGAAATTTCCACAACACGTCTCCGGTCTTCGCGTCGACGGCGACAAAGTTGCCGTCAGGCTCACCCCGCAACAGCAGACCCCCGGCGGTCACCGTCGAGCCGCCGCCGCCACCCATGCGATAAGGCATCTGGTGCTGCCACGCGATCTTGTTGGTTTTGCTGTCTATCGCCGTGAAGGTGCCGCTCAAGGCCGAGCCGATTGGCGGTGCCTGCGTCCCGTTCGTATAGCGTAAGCCTACTGTGTATTGGCTGGGAACGCGCGAGAACACGCTGGTGCGGATCGTGCCTGGGACGTAGAGATACCCGGTATCGGGATCGTACGGCATCGGCGACCAGTTCGTCCCACCTTGCCCCGATGGCTGTATCAGCACCGGTTCGTCCCAGAACGCCTCGAAGATACAGCCCGCCTTCTCGTAACCTTCCATCGGCCGCGCGCATAGTGGCACCGTCGCATCGCCGATCGGGTAGGGTTGTGTCTTTGCCGTCTTCTGGCGCGGTTCCTGCGGCACCGGACGCTCTTCAATGCCAATCAGCGGCTTACCGTTCGTACGATCGAGGATGTAGACCCAACCTGTGCGGCCGGCCTCGGCGATCCCCTTGCGCGGCTGACCGTTGATAACGGTGTCGAACAGCACCACCGGGCTCGCTGCGTCATAATCCCATATGTCGTGATGCACCTGCTGAAAGTGCCAGACATGCTCGCCGGTCTTGGCATTCAGCGCGACGATCGAGGTGCAGAACAGATTGTCGCCCTCGCGCATCGAGCCGTCGTAATCGGGCCCGCAATTGCCGACGGCGAAGTAGACGAGGCCGAGCTGTGGGTCGAGCGCCGGGGTGTTCCAGATCGACGCCCCTCCGCGCTTGTAATCATCGGTGCCGGCTGGCCAGGTTTCGGCGCCGACCTCGCCCGGACCAGGCAGTGTGTAAAAGCGCCACAGAATCTTGCCGGTCTTGGCGTCGAGCGCCGTCAAACGGCTGCGCACGCCAAATTCGCCGCCGGTGTTGCCGCTGTAGACGATGCCGTCATAGTAAAGCGGCGCGTTGGTTACGCCGTAGCCGTTGCGCCAATCCTCAATCGGCGTCTTCCACACCTCCTTGCCGGTCTTTATGTCGAGCGCGCCGACATTGGCGTCGAGCTGCCCCAAGAACAGCATCCCCTCGCCCATCGCCAGGCCGCGGTTGAGCCAGCCGCAGCACACAGTCGAGATCTTCTGATCGATCCCCGACCAGCGCTCCCAGAGGATCTCTCCGGTCTTGGCGTTGAGCGCGAAGACATCGTCGTTGCCGGTGACCATGTACATGATCCCGTCTTTGACGAGCGGCGTCGCCTCGGCCGAATACTTGCCGCCAAGTCCGGAGCCCTTGAGGCGCGTCATCCACGCGCCCTTCAGCTGTTTCACATTGCTGGTGTCGATCTGCTTCAGCGTCGAGTAGCGCTGATTGGTGAGATTGCCGCCATTGGTGACCCAGTCCTTGCCGACCGGGCTCTGGAGCAGGCGATCGATCTCCGGATCGGCCGCGCGGACCTGCGCTGAGCCCCAAACGACCATACTGACAGCCAACACCACCGGGACCAGTTGTCGTGCGCGACACCGCATGGCATTCCCCCGTTCGTGGAGCTTATTCCACGATGACTTGGCCGTACATCCATGGGTGCGGGGTACAGATGTAGTAATAGCTACCCGGCTTGTCGAAAGTGACCATCTTCGACTCGCCCGAGTTCAGAACCCCGGTATCCCAGCCGCCGAATTTGCCATTCTCGAAGGCTGTCGCGGTGTGAGGGGTGTCGCCGGCATTGGTAAAGGTCACCGTGGTCCCGGCCTTGACCCGTGTGCGCCTCGGGAAATAGGCATATTCGACATTGTTGTCGCCGATTTTAATCGTATTCTCACCCTCGGCGATCGGTCCGGTCGGTCCGGCCACGGTCGCCGGCGGGGGTGGGGGCCACAGCGGGGTCAATTGTCCCTTCAGCGAGAATGTCCACACGGCGTCGCCATTGGCGCTGCCCACGCCCTGATTGCCGCCGGCGGCAATAGCAACGTATTCGTCGCCGTCGACCTCGTAGACCATGGGAGTAGCCTCGGCGCCAAAACCGGTCTGGAACTGCCAGAGCAGTTCGCCGGTCTTGGCATCACGGGCCACGATCGTCCCACTCGGGTCGCCGTGAAAGACGAGACCGCCGGCCGTCGTAGAAGAACCGCCGCCGCTGCCGACGCGGTACGGCACATCTTTCTGCCAAACGATCTTGTTGGTATTGCCGGCAATTGCAGTCCAGTTGCCGCTCATTTCGGAGCCGATCGGCGCCGCCTGAGTGCCGCCGTTATATTGCTTGCCTTTCTTGTAGGTATCGCCGTAACGCGCGAAGGCGCTCGTGCGGATCGTGCCAGGCACGTAGAAATACCCGGTATCCGGGTTGTACGACATCGGGGACCAGTTGGTGCCGCCAATCCCGGAAGGCTGGACTAACACCGGCTCTTCCCAAAACACCTCGAAGATACAGCCGGCTTTTTCGTAGCCATCGAGCGGTTGGGCGCAATGCGGCACGATCGCGTCGCCTACCGGGAAGGGTTGTGTTTTCGCTGTCTTTTGCCGCGGCTCCTGAGGCACCGCACGTTCCTCGATGCCTATCAGCGGCTTGCCGTTGGTCCGGTCGAGGATATAGACCCAGCCGGTGCGTCCCGCCTGGGCAATCCCCTTGCGCGGCTGGCCATTGATTACTGTATCGAAGAGCAGGGACGGGCTCGCCGCGTCATAGTCCCAGATGTCGTGATGCACCTCTTGGAAATGCCAGGCATATTCGCCGGTCTTGGCCTTCAATGCGACCACCGACGCGCAGAATAGGTTGTCGCCCTCGCGCATCGCGCCGTCATAATCCGGCCCGCAATTGCCGATCGAGAAGTATACGAGCCCGAGCTGCGGATCGAGCGCCGGCGTGTTCCAGATCGTTGCGCCGCCATGCATGTAATGATCGGTGCCGGCCGGCCAGCTCTCGCCGCCGACCTCTCCGGGCGCAGGCAGGGTGTACCACCGCCATAAAATCTTGCCGGTCTTGGCGTCGAGCGCGGTCAACCGCCCGCGCACGCCATATTCACCGCCGGTGATCCCGCTATAGACGATGCCGTCATAGTAGAGCGGGGCGCTGGTGATCCCATAGCCGTCTTGCCATACCTCGATCGGCGTCTTCCACAGCTCCTTGCCCGTCTTGCTGTCGAGCGCGACGACATTGGCGTCGAGCTGGCCGAGGAACAGCATTCCTTCGCCCATCGCCAGTCCGCGATTGTCCCAGCCGCAGCACACGCTCGTCAGCTTCTGGTCGATGCCCGACCAGCGTTCCCACAGGAACTCGCCGGTCTTCGCATTCAGCGCAAAGACATCATCGTTACCGGTGACGATATACATGACCCCGTCTTTGACGAGGGGCGTCGCTTCGAATGAATATTTTCCGCCCACGCCGGAGCCCTTAAGGCGAGTCATCCAGGCTCCTTTGAGTTGTTTGACGTTGCTGGTGTCGATCTGTTTCAGCGTCGAGTAGCGCTGATTGGTCATGTTGCCGCCGTTGGTGACCCAGTCTTTACCCACTGGGCTCTGGAGCAGGCGGTCGATCTCGGGATCGGCAGCCTTTACTGGACACAGCGGTAACAAGCCCACAGCCGCGACCATTGCCACCACTCGCCATACGTCGCGCCGCATCATCTTCCTCCCCTTTTTCAAGTCGTTTTCGAGCCCAGCGTAATCCGAGCCTGGGCGCTTTGCCATCTCTTTAGTTAAGATTTTTGGTGAGGTTCAGCGGAGCGCGCGCCGAACCGCTTTGGTCAGGGTGATCAGATGAACGCCGTCCTCGCCGGTCGCCAGGCGCTCCCCGCCGTCCGCAATATCGGCCGCAAAACCGTCGATTTCGGCTCCGTAGAGCTCGGTGGCAGGCAGGATTTCGTCGCTCGTGCCGGTTGCAGTCGTCACCGTGATCCGGTGCTCGTTCACCCAGCGGAGCGGACCGGTTCGCAGCATGCCGGCCGTTCCGACCACCGCCAGATCGTTACCGGCGAAGGGTGTCTCGCGTGAAACCCGAAGCGTCGCCTGCACGCCATTGCGAAGCCGCAGCAGCATCGTGATCGTATCTGCCGAGTGGCCGGTTGGCGGCTCGGGGGTGGCCAGAGTCGAGATTGCTGCGATCTCGGTCACGAGGAGCCGCGGGATCAAATCGAGCAGATGCACCCCGACATCGAACAAGATGCTGCCGCCCTGCGCCGGGTCGGCCCTCCAAGGCACGCGTTCGCCAGGCGGCGCCGTGCGTTCCATCGAAATCGCGCGCGGGGTGCCGATGGCGCCGGATCGCAGGATCTCCGCCACCCGCTGCAGGCTACGCTCAAATCGCAGATGCAGGCCGACGCGCAGCTGCACTCCGGCGGCGCGGCAGGCCGCCACCATCGCGCGACCATCCTCGACTGTCAGCGCGAGCGGCTTTTCGCACAGGATGTGCTTGCCGGCGCGAGCCGCGGCGAGCACAACTACCGCATGAAGCGCATTCGGCGTGCCGACAAAAACCGCGTCCACATCCTGGTCGTGCACAAGTTCTTCGAAGGTGTCGTAGGCTCTGGGTATTGCGAAGCGCTCGGCAAAGGCACCGGCCGCGGAAATGTCGCGACTTGCGCAGGCCACGATTTGCGCGGTTGCCGAGCATTGGATGGCCGGCGCGATTTCCTCGGTGACGTGTCGGCCGAGGCCCACGAGACCCCAGCGCAATGCCGGGCCGGATGAGTTCAAGCGTCAGCCTCCTCTAATGCTCGCGAGATAAGGTCGTCCAACGAACGTAGCGGACCCTCTGCGCTCGCGTATAGTGACGAAGCGACCCCAGGGCGGAAGTTCGGAGCACAAATGCCAATGATCACTTTCATCGATGCCTAACGAGCATCCAGAATTTTGACATATTCGTATGATATTTATCGCAATAAAGGGATCACGCGGAAGAAGTTAATGCCTGTAGATTCCCTGCAGAAACAGGCGCGCCAGCGCCAGGGGCGCGAGTTCGGGTTGATACAAGCCTGAGATTTGGCACCGGACCCGATGACATCGAGATTGCGTCGCTTCGCTCGCAATGACACCGCAAGCAGCTGTCATTTCGAGGAACGGAGCGACGAAGCAACCTCGACGGGAGTTTGGTTTCGATCAGTGCTAGCCCGATTCTCGCACGTTGCCGAGGCAAGCTGGCAGCTGCTTGCCATCAATCCGTTCGCGATCCTGGCCGGCGTTGCTCTTATCTTCGCCCTTTTATTGACGGCGAAAAACGGGCTTACCATCACCCATCTGTTCGAAAAGAATTATAATGAAGGCTGGAATATTTATAACGCTCAGCGTCTCATCAACGGTGAACACATTTATGATGACAATTACTGGCGGGTAAATAATTATCCAATCGGCTCATTTTTAATCGTCACCGGCGTCAATTTGCTGATCGGCGATCTGCTGTTGAGCGGCCGGATCGTCGCCCTCATTTCATTTGTGGCGATAGGCGTGTTGGCGGCATCGGCAACCCGGAGCCTTGGCGGCAAGGGCACCGATGCGGTATTTGGCGCCGCCTGCGCCCTCGGCTTCTGCTATCTGGTCGCGCCCGGCTGGATCGTCGCCGATGATCCGCAGACCCTCGGCGAAGCGGCGGTGCTGGCCGGTCTTGTCAGCTATCTCTCGCGGCCGCCGGACAACCTCTGCCTCCTGCGCACCGCCTTCTTGATCGTGATGGGCGGCTTCATCAAGCACAACCTTCTCGCTATTCCGGGCGCGATAACCCTCGACCTGGCGGTCCGGTCACCGCGGCGACTGCCTTTCTGGTTCGCCTGCTGCGGCGGCTTCGCAGCGGGGTTTCTCGGCCTGACGCAACTCGTCGGCGGCGGGGCTTTTATCGATCACCTCCTGTCGCCGCGGATATTCACCTGGTACGGCGTCCGCTATCACCTGCTCAAGTATTTGCGTCTGTTTAAATTTCCGCTGCTGGCTATCGTCCTCGGGTGCCGCCTGGCTTTCCCGGCGCCGCGCTTCATCCTGGCTGCCTGGGGCGCGAGCTCGATAGTCCTCGCGGCTATTTTCTCGGGCTTCGAGGGGGCCTCTTACAACATGTTTCAGGATGCCGCGGTTTTTCTTGGCGTCGCCGCGGGAGTTTTGTTCTGCGAGCTGCGCAAAGCTGTCACCATCCGCAGCCGATTCGCCAAGCTCCTCGCCGGGGCCGCGGCACTGCTTCTCGCCCAACCGATTTTGACACGCGCCCCTAACGCCCTACTGCAATTGTCTCGGACCGGGGCCGAATTGGAGTCCGACCGTCAAGCGGAGGCGACGTTCTTGACCGACGCCAGCTATATAGCCGCTCGCGGTCCGGCAATTTGTGAAAGTCTGCTCTTGTGTTACGTGGCGCGGCAGCCCTTCATCCTGGACCCCTTTAATTCTCGCCAATACATTCTCGCTGGCAAGCTCGACGAGGCGCAGCTCATCACACGCATCACCGCGCACGAATTCGGGGTGATCCAACTTCGCGGCGATATTTGCGACGACCCGGCAACGGCCTCGTGTCACATTCTGCATTATCATCAAAAATTCAATCGATTTACCGACGAAACTCTTTATGCAATCGATCGTTACTACGAAATTGGGCGACGCTCTCGTTACGGCACGTTCTATGTCCCAAAATAACCGCTGCCGCCCGCCGCGTCGGGTTGCGATCGCTCGCCTCCGGCGATAGGCTCGCCGCGGACTGATCGGCCCGATTTCGTGAATTATATCAGCACCCGCGACCCGCGCGCTCCGCCGCTCGCGCTATCTTTTACCGACGCGTTGCTTGCCGGGCTGGCGGAGGATGGTGGGCTCTATGTGCCCGAGCGGCTGCCGCAGGTCGCCAGCGATTTGCCCAGCTTTGCCGGGTTGCCATATGCCGAGATCGCCGCCCGCCTCGTTTCTCTCTTTGCCGGCGACGCCTTTCCTGCAAGCGAGCTGCGATCGCTCGCCGCGGCGGCTTACGGCAAGTTTCGCCATGCCGCGGTGGCGCCATTGGTGCAGCTCGATGAGAAGCTCTGGTTGCTGGAGCTCTTTCACGGGCCGACGCTTGCGTTCAAGGACTTCGCACTGCAGCTGGTCGGATTGATGTTCGACGCGGTGCTGGCTCGCCGCCGGGAACGCGTCACAATCGTCGGAGCCACCTCGGGAGACACCGGCTCCGCGGCGATCGAGGCGTGCCGCGACCGCGAGGCGATCGACCTCTTCGTCCTCTATCCGCACAATCGAATCTCCGATGTGCAGCGCCGGCAAATGACGACCGTCGAATCGCCCAACGTCCATGCGATCGCCGTCGAAGGGACGTTCGACGACTGCCAGGACCTGGTAAAGTCGCTGTTCGCCGATGTCGGCCTGCGGCGTGACCTCAACCTCTCGGCGGTGAACTCCATTAATTGGGCGCGCATCGCCGCCCAGACGGTTTATTACTTTGCCGCCGGGGTAGCGCTCGGCGCGCCGCGAAGGCCGGTCTCGTTTAGCGTGCCAACCGGCAATTTTGGCAACGTCTATGCCGGACACGTCGCCCGCCGGATGGGGCTGCCGGTCGAGCAATTGGTCATCGGCACCAATCGAAACGATATTCTGGCCCGCTATTTTGCAAGCGGGCACATGACCCTCGCTACTGTCGAGCCAAGCCTCAGCCCGAGCATGGACATCCAGGTTTCGAGCAATTTCGAGCGCCTGCTGTTCGAGCTCAAGGGTCGCAACGGGGCTGCGGTCCGTAGGGCGATGCGGCTCTTTCGGCAGACCGGTACCTTGCCCGACGATGACCAAGCCTGGCGCATGGCATGCCGCTTGTTTTCCGCCCATAAAGTCGGTGACACTGAGACGATGCAGACCATCGCCCAAACCCATGCCCAAACCGGGATTCTGATCGACCCCCATACAGCGGTTGCGGTCGCCTCGGCGCGAACCGAGATCGCGGCGGGCGGCAACGCCGCGCCGATGATCGTCCTCGGTTGCGCTCATCCGGCCAAATTCCCTGAAGCGGTCGAGCGCGCCACCGGCATCCGCCCCGATCTGCCGGCAGGCCTTCCCGAGCTTCTCGAACGCCGCGAGCGGACTGTCTTGCTGCCCAATGAACTCGACATCGTTACCCGGTTCATCCGCGCTCATTCGCGGATTGGAGCGACGAGATGAAGACCCGCCTTTCGACCTTGACGAACGGATTGCGGATCGCCACCGACCCGATCGACACCGTCGATACGGTGTCGCTAGGCATCTGGGTCGATGTCGGCACGCGGCACGAACCGGCTGCGTTCAACGGCGCAGCCCATTTCCTCGAACACATGGCGTTCAAGGGCACCGAGCGACGCAGCGCCCGCGCGATCGCCGAGGAGATAGAAGCCGTTGGCGGCCACCTCAACGCCTACACTGCCCGCGAGAGCACGGCCTACTACTCAAAGGTGCTGAAGGAGGACGTTCCGCTCGCCCTCGATATCCTCGCCGACATTTTGCAGCATTCGACTTTCGACCCGGAGGAGCTCGAACGCGAGCGCGGGGTCATCCTGCAGGAGATCGGGCAGGCCAACGATACGCCCGACGACATAATTTTCGATCATTTTCAGGAATGCGCGTATCCCGACCAGGCGATGGGCCGGCCCGTGCTGGGGCGGCCCGAGATCATCCGCGAGCTCGGGCGCGACGCGGTGATGGCTTATCTGCGCGACCATTATGGAGCACGGCGAATGGTGCTCGCGGCAGCCGGAAACCTCGAGCACGAGCGCCTCGTCGACCTCGCCGACAAGCTGCTCTCAAACTTGCCGGCCGAGCGATCTGTCAGCACGGAGCCTGCGCGCTACACTGGCGGTGATCATCGCGAGGAGCGGGATCTCGAACAGTTGCACCTCGTCGTCGGCTTTCCCGGCGTGGTGATCGGTGACCCCGACTATTACGCTGCCTCGGTGTTGTCGACTGCGTTCGGCGGCGGCATGTCTTCGCGCCTGTTCCAGGAGATTCGTGAGGAGCGGGGGCTGGTATATGCGATCCACTCCTTTACTCACGGCTATCGAGACGGCGGGTTGTTCGGCATCTATGCCGGGACCGGCGAGAGCGAGGCGGCCGAACTGGTACCGTCGCTGTGCGAGGAAGCGATGAAGCTGCGGGACGGATTGACCACCATCGAGCTCAATCGAGCTAAGGCGCAGATGAAGGCGGGTTTGTTGATGTCGCTCGAGAGCACGTCGGCGCGCTGCGAGCAGTTGGCGCAGCACCTTTTGATTCATGGGACACCCTTCGATCCGAGCGAGATGGTGCGTCGCGTCGAGGCGGTGGACGAGGCAGCGATCGGCCGGATAGTGGCGCTATGGAGTTCGGCACCGCCGACCCTTACAGCGCTTGGACCGTTGAGCCGGTTGGAAGAATACGACAAATTTCGGGCGAGATTGGCCGCCTGACTGGCCCGAGGAAATGGCGCCGCAGCGAAAATCCTTTCCGCGACTGTTCCCGGCGCGCACGGATCCGCACCGCCTGATCGGGGATCGTGTGTTCCTGCGCGCACCGGAACGCGCCGACTACGAGGCGTGGGCCGGGTTGCGCGCCAATTCGCGGGATTTCCTTGTTCCCTGGGAGCCGAGCTGGCCGCCCGACGCGCTGAGCCGCTCCAGCTTTCGCGCAAGAGTAGCCCGTTACGCCGAGGACTGGCGCACCGACCAGGCCTATAATTTCTTCATTTTCGCGCACGGCGAGACATTGGTCGGTGGGATTGGGCTGTCGAACGTCCGTCGCGGGGTTTCGGAGTCGGCGAGCCTCGGCTATTGGGTCGGCGAGCCGTTTGCGCGGCGAGGCTATATGACGGCGACGCTCCCCCTCGTCATCGACTTTGCCTTCGAACGCCTCGGTCTGCACCGGCTCGAGGCCGCTTGTCTGCCGAGCAACATCCCCAGCCAGTCGTTGCTGCTCAAAGCCGGTTTCCGTCAGGAGGGGTGTGCGCGCGAATACCTCTGCATCGCCGGCAAATGGCAGGATCACCTGCTATTCGCGATCCTGCGCGCCGACCGCGCCGGGTAACGGCCCTGATCCTTCCCGTTATCGCGCTGCGACGACCTCGCGAGTCTCTGGCCCATCGGCGGTGCGAGCTGATGGAACCGTAGGGTCAGCATCACGGCAACGGCGGCGAGGCCGAGGGCAAGGCCCCACCATAGGCCGACAGCGCCGTAGCCGAGTGGAAAGGCAAAGAGCCAGCATCCCGCGAATCCGACGGCCCAATAGCCGAAGGTGGCGAGCAGCATTGGGATCATTGTGTCCCTGTAGCCGCGCAACGCGCCGGCGGCGATCACCTGCATCCCGTCGAACACCTGAAAGATCGCGGCAATCGCGATGAGACGCCGCGCGATCTGCACGGTCTCGCGGTTGGCCGGGTCGGCGATGTCGACATACACCCCAATGATAGCGTCGGGAGCGGTCCACAGCACCACTGCCGCGGCACTCATGAAGCCGATCCCGAGCGCGAGGGCGACAAAGCCGGCTCGCCGGGCCGCGACTGCCCGGCCGCGGCCGAGCTCATAGGCGACCCGCACCGTGGCGGCCTGCGACAGACCCAGCGGCACCATAAAGGTCATGCCCGCGCAATTGAGAACCAGCTGGTGAGCCGCGAGCGCCGCCGCACCCAACAGACCCATCAGGATGCCGGCGGTCATGAAGACACCGACCTCGATCCCCCTCATCGCGCCGATCGGCAGACCGAGACGAACGATCTCCGCCATCTCGATCCGCCGCGCAGCGAAGGCGTGGCGCAGCACCCGCAATGCCCCGAGGCGCGGCATGATGCGGATGCAAAGCACCAGACCTACGAGCATCAGCCAGTGGTTGATGGCGCTCGCATAGCCCGAGCCAGCCATGCCGAGGGCAGGCGCTCCGAGATGGCCGAAGATCAGCGTCCAGTTCAGCGCCGCGTTGCCGGCGACGCAGATGAGGAGCACCGCCATGATCGACCGAGTGTGCGACAGCGCGGCGAGGAGGCTGCGCAGCACTGCAAAGCCGAGAAAAGCCGGCGCACCCCAGGCAATCGCCCGCAAATAGCGGCCGATCTCGGCGGCGAGCGCGGCATCGTAGCCGAGCGTCCGGAGCAGCAGATCCAAACTCGTCAGCGCGACGACAAAGGGCAACGCCAACAACATGGCGAGCACCAGCCCGGCGCCGGCGATCCGACCCGCAGCTCGGCGATCGCCGGCGCCGAGTGCGTGCGCGGCGAGCGGCGCCACGGCGGAAAGGACTCCCTGAAGCGTGACGCCGCCGGTGAAATAAAGCATCCCGCCGAGCCCCGCGGCGGCGAGCGGCATGGCGCCGAGCCGCCCGACCATCACCGTGTTGGTCACCGCCATCGCCATCTGGGCGAGATTAGCTGCGGCCAGCGGTCCAGCGAGCGCAAGCGTCGCCCGCCATTCCAGCCGCATCCCAGTAACCGGCTCCATCTGGTTCTCTTTCATCTCCGTCACGGCGCCGCCGATGCCGGAGGCCTCTCGGAAAAGGAAAGGCCCCGACCGGTACCGGCGGGGCCCCGAATCGTCGCGTGTCGGTTGTGTTCAGTGCACGCGCATACCCTCAGGCCCTACGGCAACGCCGCGCGAGTCGGCGGTCTTGACGAGGTATGGGAGTGCGCGAATCATGGGCCGTTTGTAGATGAGGAACACGCGGCGGTCAACGGCCCGCGTCACGCCCTATACTTCGGTCTTGGCGCCGGTGCGCTCGGTAATCAGGCGATAGTGCTCGATCCGGCGGTGCTTCTCGAAATTGAAGATCGTGCGCCTGATGTAGTCGCCGAGATCGAGGTCGAGCGTTGCGGTGATGACCTCGTCGTCCTCGCCTAGCGTGCGGGCGGCGATCTCACCGGTCGGCGCGATGATCGCAGAGCCGCCGATCAGCCCGAACCCGTCCTCCTTGCCGGCCTTTGCGGCGGCCAGCACCCAGGTCCCGTTCTGATAGGCATTGGCCTGCATCGTGATGAGATGGTGGAACATCCGCAGATGCATGGGCTCGGGATGGTGGATGTTCTCGGTCGGCGTGTTGTAGCCGAGCGCGACGATCTCGACGCCCTGCAGCCCCATGACGCGGAACGTTTCCGGCCAGCGGCGGTCGTTGCAGATGCACATGCCGACGACGGCGTCGAAGGCGCGCCACACTTTGAAACCCTCGTTGCCGACGTCGAAATAGCGCTTTTCGAGATGCTGGAACGGCGCGTCGGGCAGATGCTCGGAATGCCCCGGCAGGTGGACCTTGCGGTAGCGGCCGATGATCCGCCCGTCAGGCTCGACGAGGATCGACGTATTGTAGCGGCGGGCCTCGCCCTTTTCCTGCGTCAGCTCGGCATAACCGAGATAAAACCCGACCTCGAGCTCGCGGGCGAGCTCGAATAGCGGCTGGGTCTGCGGCCCCGGCATCTCGCGCTCGAAAAAGCGGTCGATCTCCCTCTGGTCGGTCATCCAATAGCGCGGGAAGAAAGTCGTCAGCGCCAGTTCAGGAAACACAACAAAGCGCGCCCCGGCCGCGTGCGCCTCGCGCATCATCGCGATCAGCCGCTTAACGACGGCATCCCGGCCGTCGGCGAGATGGATTGGGCCGAGTTGCGCGACGGCGGCTTTAAGATTTCGGGCCACGTTCGGATCTCCTCTCATGCCGTGGACAATGCTATCAGGACGGAATCCGCGGCGCGCATTCTAAGCATCGTAGTGTCTCGCAGAGAAGCTGCGGAATACCCAAATCATGGCAAACATTGGCGTCGCCTGAATGGGTCGACGCTGATTTTTTCTCACGGCGGCGGCGTGGTGTATAGTGCGCCGCCATCGGAAAGGAGGGCCGATGGAAATTCGGCAAGCGCTCACCTTCGACGACGTCATGCTCGTCCCGGCGGCATCGGCGATTATGCCCGCCGAGACAGATACCCGCGCCTGGCTGACCCGCGAGATTGAGCTCGGCATCCCGCTGGTCTCGGCGGCGATGGACACCGTGACCGAGAGCGCGCTGGCGATTGCGATGGCGCAGGCTGGCGGCATTGGCGTGATCCACCGTAACATGTCGATCGAACAGCAGGCCGACGAAGTCCGCAAGGTCAAGAAATTCGAGGCCGGAATTGTCGTGAACCCGGTCACGATCCACCCCGACGAGACCTTGGCGGACGCGTTGCGGCTGATGGCCGATCACAAGATTTCTGGCATCCCCGTCGTCGAGCGCAGCTCCGGCCGTCTCGCCGGAATCCTGACCAATCGCGACGTGCGATTCGCCGACGATCCGCGCCAGCCGGTGTCGGAACTGATGACCCGGGACGGCCTGATCACCGTGCGCGAGAATGTTGCGCGTGAGGACGCCAAACGCCTGTTGCACCAGCATCGCATCGAGAAGCTGCTGGTCGTCGACGAGGCGTATCGCTGTGTCGGGCTCATCACCGTCAAGGACATCGAGAAGGCGCAGCGCTATCCGATGGCTTGCAAGGATGAGCACGGCCGTCTCCGAGCCGCTGCGGCGACGGGGACCGGCAGCGAAGGCATCGAGCGCGCCGAAGCGCTGTTCGGCGCCGGCTTAGACGTGCTGGTCGTCGACACCGCGCATGGCCATTCCGAGCGGGTATTGCGGACATTGCGCGATGTGCGGCGGCTGTCGAATTATACCCAGGTCATTGCCGGCAATGTCGCAACGGCGGAAGGAGCCCGCGCTTTGATCGAGGCCGGGGCCGATGCCATCAAGGTCGGCATCGGCCCCGGTTCGATCTGTACGACACGTATGGTGGCGGGGGTCGGTGTGCCGCAGTTTACGGCGGTCGTCGATACCGTTGCCGAATGCCGCAAATCCGAGATGCCCGTGGTCTCGGACGGCGGCATCAAATTCTCCGGAGACCTTGCCAAGGCAATCGCGGCAGGTGCGGATTGCGCAATGCTGGGCTCGCTTTTCGCCGGCACCGACGAGAGCCCGGGCGAGGTTTTTCTCTATCAGGGGCGCAGCTACAAATACTATCGCGGCATGGGTTCGATCGGAGCGATGGCGCGCGGCTCGGCCGACCGATATTTTCAGCAGGAGGTGACGAGCACCTTGAAGCTCGTGCCCGAGGGCGTGGAAGGCCGGGTTCCGCACAAGGGGCCGGTCGGCAACATCGTGCACCAGCTGATCGGCGGCCTGCGCGCGGCCATGGGATATACCGGCAACAGCACGATCCGCGAGATGCAAACGAATTGCAACTTCGTGCGGATCACTCCGTCGGGGTTGCGCGAAAGCCATGTCCACGATGTCGCGATGACCCGTGAGGCCCCCAATTATTCCCAGGACCGCTGATTCTGCTCGCTGTGAACGCCCCTCACCCTACCCCTCTCCCCGCGCAAGCGGGGAGAGGGAATCTGCCTTTTGCCCCCCTCGCCCCGCGACGGCGGGGAGAGGGTCGGGGTGAGGGGCTGGACGCAAGGATAACAACAGCAGCTTGACACCCGGAGCACAGGTCGCTGCAGCGATTGAGATTCTTGCCGCTATCGACGCCGGGGATCGGCCGGCCGACGATGTTGCGGCCGATTACTTCCGGCACCGCCGATATATCGGCGCCAAGGACCGGGCGCAGATCTCCAGTCATACTTATACTGTGCTGCGCCACCGCGCCTCGCTCGACTGGTGGATTGCCCGCTGCGGGGTCGCAATCGGGCCGCGCAATCGCATGCTGAGCTACCTGGCTTTGATCGAGCGGTGGCAGCGCGAAAAGATGATGACGTCTTTTGACGGCGGCCGATTTCGTCCACCACTGTTGTGCCAAGCCGAGGAACGGTTGGTGCGCAGGCTCGCCGGGCATAGCCTCTACCATCCGGAGATGCCGCGGGTGGCGGCCAATGAAATACCGGAATGGCTGGAACCTTATCTCCAGAGCGTCTTCGGCAAAGGTCTGGAACGCGAAATGGCGGCACTCAACGCGACCGCCCCGACCGATCTGCGCGTAAACCTGTTGAGAGCCGATCGCGAGATCGCGCGGCGCGCGCTTGCCGCGGAAAGCGTCTGCACCGAGCCAACACCGCTGTCGCCGATCGGGCTCAGGCTGCACGAGCGGGTGCCGCTCGGCAATCTCGCAGTGTTCCGGGAGGGCATCGTCGAAGTGCAGGACGAGAGCTCGCAGATCGCCGCCCTCCTCGCCGATGCCAAACCGGGCATGCGCGTCGTCGATTTTTGCGCTGGGGCGGGCGGGAAGACCTTGGCATTGGCCGCCGGGATGGCCAATCGCGGCAAACTCGTCGCCTGCGAAGTGTCATCATGGCGCCTCGAGCGTTCAGCGCGCCGGCTGCGCCGCGCCGGGGTCAATAATGTCGAGCGCCGAACGCTCAGCGGCGAGCGCGACAAGTGGGTGAAGCGTCACGCCGGCAGCTTCGACCGGGTGTTTGTCGATGTGCCGTGTCTTGGCACCGGCACCTGGCGGCGCAACCCCGACGCCAAATGGCGCATGCGCCCCGAAGATCTGAGCGAGCTTATTGAACGCCAGCAGCAGATCCTGCGCAGCGCCGCCCGGCTCGTACGTCCCGGCGGCCGGCTGATTTACGCGACCTGCTCGGTGTTGCGCGAGGAGGACGAGATGCAGGCCGAGGCCTTTCTTGCAGCCGAGCCCGACTTCTCCGCGTACCCTGTAGCACGTGCATGGGAGGAGACGATCGGCGGCGCCTCGCCGGCCGGCGAAGATTATCTCCGCCTCACCCCGGCGCGGCACGGCACCGACGGCTTTTTTGTAGCGATCTTCGAACGTCTACAAACATGAAAAACCAAAACACCCAACGCAAAGGACGCAAAGATCGCGCGAAGGACGCCAAGGCGCCGATACGGTTGAGGGACCATTGCGCCCTCTGCGGATCCTCCGCGTCCTTTGCGTTAGAGAGTTTTGTTTTCGCGTCCCAGGGCCAGTGCCAATGACCGATAAAATCCTGATCCTCGATTTCGGCAGCCAGGTCACGCAGCTGATCGCCCGCCGCGTGCGCGAGAACGGAGTCTATTGTGAAATCCACCCGTTCACGATGGCCGAGCAGAGCATCCGCGATTTCGCCCCGCGCGCTATCATTCTGTCTGGCGGTCCCGCTTCGCTGACCGAGACTACCTCGCCTCGCGCAACCGAGATCGTGTTCCGGATGGGCGTGCCGGTGCTCGGCATTTGCTACGGCATGCAGACGATGTGTGCGCAATTGGGCGGCCAGGTCACATTGAGCGAGCACCAGGAATTCGGCCGTGCCTTTATCGACATCCTCGGCGAATGCCGGTTGTTCGACGGGCTCTGGCCAAAAGGCGGGCGCGAGCAGGTATGGATGAGCCACGGCGACCGTGTCGATGCGCTGCCGCCCGGCTTTCGCGCGGTGGCGGCGAGCGAGGCGGCGCCTTATGCCGCGATCGCCGACGACAGCCGCCGGTTTTACGGCGTGCTGTTCCATCCCGAGGTCGTGCACACGCCGCAGGGCGGGCTGCTGTTGCGCAATTTCACGCACAACGTCGCCAGCTGCGGCGGCGACTGGACGATGGCGCTGTTCCGCAGCCAGGCGATCGACAAGGTCCGCCGCCAGGTCGGCAAAGGGGGCGTCGTCTGCGGTCTCTCCGGCGGCGTCGATTCCGCTGTCACCGCGGTGCTGCTGCACGAGGCGATCGGCGACCAGCTGACCTGCATCTTTGTCGATACCGGCCTGTTGCGGGCGGGCGAGGCCGAGGAAGTCGTGCAGCTCTTCCGCGGCCATTACAACATTCCGTTGATCCATCGCGACGCGAGCGGCCTCTTTCTCGACAAGCTGGCCGAGGTCACCGACCCCGAAGAGAAGCGCAAGACAATCGGCGCCACGTTCATCGATGTCTTTGACGAGGAGGCGCACGAGCTCGGCAATGTCGAGTTCCTCGCGCAAGGCACGCTCTATCCGGATGTGATCGAGTCGGTGAGCCCGCTCGGCGGCCCGTCGGTCACGATCAAATCGCACCACAATGTCGGAGGCCTGCCGGCGCGCATGAAACTGCAGCTCGTCGAGCCGCTGCGCGAACTCTTCAAGGACGAGGTGCGCGAATTGGGCCGCGAGCTCGGCCTGCCCGACGGGTTCGTCGAGCGCCACCCCTTCCCCGGCCCCGGTCTGGCGATCCGCATCCCGGGCGAGGTCACGCGCCCCAAGCTCGACATCCTGCGCAAGGCCGACGCGGTCTTTCTCGAGGAGATCCGCAACGCCGGCCTTTACGGCGCTATCTGGCAGGCCTTCGCGGTATTGTTGCCGGTGCGGAGCGTCGGCGTCATGGGCGACGCCCGCTCCTACGATTTCGTCTGCGCATTGCGCGCGGTGACCTCGACCGACGGCATGACCGCCGACTACTTCCCGTTCCCGCACGAGTTCTTGGGGCACACCGCGACCCGCATTATCAACGAAGTGCGCGGCATCAACCGCGTCGTCTACGACATCACCTCAAAGCCGCCCGGTACGATCGAGTGGGAATAGGATTCGGACCTTTGGAAGGTCGCAAACGTATCCTTCTCGCGACCCTGATACCACGGTCTCCGCGGGGGACCTCTGCACCCGCCCACCGATTATTCCAAGAAGTCTTTAACCTTGAGCGCGAGGTCGTCCGAATCTCGCGCCTCGCATTCCCAAATTATCAGCGATTGCCAACCTAATTCACGTAGGCGATCAGTATTCCTTAGGTCGCGGGCCTTATTCCTCGCAATTTTTTCCACCCAATATTTCGCATTCGTTTGAGGTTGCCGATCGCCCCGAGCGCAACTGTGACCGTGCCAGAAGCAGCCGTGTACAAAGATTACCTTACATCGCATGGGGAACACTAGATCCGGACACCCTGGCAGATCGCCTCTGTGCAAGCGATATCGGTATCCCATCGCATGGACCGACCGGCGGACCACCAATTCAACTTTAGTGTCCTTCCCGTGGACACTGCGCATGACTGCACTGCGTTTCTCTGAGGAGAACACATCTGACATTGCTCAGCGTCTCCAAACGCTCCCACGGATCAATTTCGCGCTTGCCGATAAATCAATTCTGCCTTCGCGGCAACGCGTCTGCAGCGAATGAGTTGTTAGGCGACAAGATTTCTCCCAGCTTGCTAGTCTCTTTCATCTTACCCGGCCGCCGAGCGGGGTCAACAGCGGGTGCTCGATCAGGTCGATGCGGGATGTCAATTCAAGTGCGAAGCTGAGCAAGATCGGTCTTCGTCGCGACGTTGTCGTGGATCTCGGTCGCGATCCGCTCTGCGACCGGTCGATCGATGCTGGCCGCTTCGCGTTGGCGAGCGATAGGCGATCTGTCGCCATGGCTCAATCGCTCCAAAGCCCTTCAAATCGATGCGCCGACATTTTGGTGTAGCGACGCGTATTGCTCAGTTGCCGGTGCCCCAGGTACGCCGCCAGACTGAGCGTATCCATCCCGTCGTTCACCAGCTTGAACCCGCACGCATGGCGCAAGAGATGCGGGTGAACCCCATCGATCCCAGCCTTCGCCGCAGCCTTGGCGAGCCGCTTGTAAAAGCGGTTCCGGGTCATCGGGCCGCCAAGCCGGGTGACAAATACATATCGCAATCCCACCGGCTGCGATCGTCGCAGCTTGCGCAGCCAGCGGAGAGCGCGACCGCCCAGCGGCTGCACGCTGTCGTCCGATCCCTTGCTGCGCTTTACATGAACGCGCCCCGCGTCGAGATCGACCATCCGCCACTCGAGCTTGATGAGCTCGCTCACCCGATAACCATGACGGTACGCCATCAGGATCATCGCCTTGTCGCGATCGCCATCGGCGCAATGCACCAGCCGCTCGACTTCGTCCTCGGTCAGCCACTGGCGTTTCGGCTTAGTATCCAAATCGGTGCTTGGTGCCGGTTCCGTTCCAACAGCGGCGAGCGCAGGATTGCTCATCACTGAATGTTCTCTAGTATCCAAATTAGAGCAGAATGGATACTACCGGGCAGTTCCCAACGCAAGCAAAATGCGAGGGTTCGTGCTCTGATTTATGACGCGGTGTCGCTATCGGAGCTACTGTTGTCCAGTTGCGGTCTTTCCGCAAATGCCTCCAGGATCGCCTGGCGAGCTTGCTCTCGGCGCTGCTGCTCGGTCAGCCCCGCCGGCGACGAGACGCTTGCCGCCAGCTTTGCAGAATCGATACGGATTTGATTGGAGATGACCGACTGTGCCGTGTCACGCACGAACGTCGCCAGCTTAATGTCTGTGCCCTCAAGCCCGTCCCGCTCGAGTATCTGCGCGCCGTCGTTGAGGATTTTCGCTATGATATCAAGAGACACGCCGGTTTCCAGGGCGAGCTTCTCTGGATGGCTCAGTTCTGACCACGGCTGCTCCAGCAGGGGCGCAATCTCCTGATCCGCCATTGCCTTCGCCTTTTCGATAATTTTTTGCGCGCGTCGGATTGTGGGATCCTTCGACAGCCGCGGCAAGCCTTTCGCACGACGCCCGTTCGGGAAGCGCTCGATCTGTCCCGCTACCTTCGCCGCCTGCATGCGCGCGACCCATCGCCGGCGACCCTCCAGGCGAGCAGCGCGGGAGTTCGGATGCTCAGGCGTGCCAGGAGGTCGGCCACCTGCCGAACCGTGAAGATGACACCGGATGCCGCTGGGCCGGACAGGCTTGCGGCATCTGCTCCCGGTAGAAGTACATGCTCCGCAGCTACGAAAAACGGTGAACATCGGCATCCGTCCCTGGCAGGGAAATGGTGCCTGGAACCGGTATCTCTATAGGGTTTGTATAAAATTGGCTGGTCAGGGTGGTTGGGGGTTTGAGCGTGAAAAACTTTTCTAGAAAAGAATATGATTGCGGAGACGTGTTTAACACCTCGCGCGTGCAAGGGTTATCATAACATGACCACCCTGACCACCCTGACCAGAGAGAAGGATAGGCAAGGAAGCTGAGGCATTGGGTGGTCAGGGTGGCGGCGGAGGCACCCTGACCGAGCTCGGCATCACGCGGACCACTGTTGCGCATCGGCGACACCATGCTGCACCTGCACAATGGAGTTACGAGTATCCATCCACACTTAACACGGTACGATTGCGCGCGAGTAGGGGAAGCACCCTGACCGCCTGACCGAGGCGAATTACGCTGCCGCGCCGCTATTCTTGGGCGATATCGGCGAGGGAGAGGACGGAGAAGCCGGAGGCGGCGAAGATTGCGTGGACTTGGTCAAGGAATGCGCCGTCTGCAGCAAACTGATCGAAGACGAGGATGCCGTAGCGGCCCGATCCCTCGGATGTGTGACGCCAATTGGCTCTCATTTGTCGCAGGACGGCTGGGTAATCGTCCCCGAGCGATGGCTTGATTTCAGATATTTCTGTCGAGAATGTACTTGTGGCTCTCATCAGGAAAGCCGGCACGGATGAGCACGTCCCAGCCGTGCACTTCGAACTCGGTGCTGATCTTGATGGCCTTGTCGGTAATATCGATGACGGCGCGAAGGAGATTTTGACAGAGCTGCTCATCGAGGAATCTGGCTTGCAGCGCGTTGTGCTCTGGCGTCTCGCTTGGCTCGGTAAAATTATTGACGATGAGGGTATAGACATTCCCGTAGCGTTTCGCGGAACCAGGCTTGGGCCACAAGCCAATCGCAGTAATCGCGATCATTGGCGAGGGCCTCGATTGGTTGGCCGCGATATTTCCCGAACGGCACGATATTGTTCACGCCTTTTTTCCTTTTGCTGTGTAGAGATCGAACATGATGGGGGTAGTCCAATCCCCGGTGACGCCGCGGATGTCGGCGAAGCGTGCTCGGGCTTCGTCAAGGGAATTGAGGGTATAGCCGGGAGGGCGGCCGCTAGTCTTGATGATGAGTTCGTGTTTGCCGAGGCCTGGGGGCCAGGTTTCCACTTCGCCGATGATCTGATCGCCTCGCGGCCGGCCCGGCGAGTACATTTCGTTCATGCGGACGCCGAGGGCGACCCGGCTATCCGGGCGCTGTGCGCGCGTCTCGGCACACCATTGCAGGTAAGATCGCTCAAGCAGCTCGGTGGCGCAGAACTCGAACCAGGTGCCGAATTCGTCGATGCCAAAGCGACTGCGCCAGATAAAGCCGCGCTCGAGGACAGTGAGCCACCAACGATCGAGGGTGTCGAGGCTTCGCCGGTGCTGATCGGCGAGGGCCTCGGTCTTTGGCACGTCGCGGGGATCGAAGCTGCTGATGTTTCGCTCGTTCAGCAGGGCATAGATCATTGCGGCGAGACCGCCTTCTTCCATCTGCTTATAAAGAGCGTTGAAATACAGCCGATCGCCGAGGTGCGTATCGAGCACATCGAGGACGAAATAGCGTCGTTCGTCGTAGCTGGCTGGCACTACCCAATCAGAATTTGACGACATGTAGACGTGCAGCATGTTGCGCACAAGGACGACGTCCATGTACTTACCTTCGACCGGCAAAGTCGGTTCGGTGATGAGGCCCTTGAGCACGCTTTCGTGCTGGCGATCGCCGGCAAAGAACGCTTCGTCGGCAAACAGCATCACGCAGTCGCGCAGGTGATTATTGAAGTTGCCGACAAGATGTTTGGAGTTGGTGATGTGAGCTCCGTGCTGCCCCCAGGCCTTAACGAGGCTTGCGCAGAACACGCCCTTGCCGGCGCCTTTCTTCCCGCGCAGGACGACGGCGGCTTCGGCAGGTTTGGCTGGCTCCTGGAACATCCGGGCGGTCGTGTTGAGGAGGAAGTCGAAATGGTCGCGGTTGCAGCGGCAGACGACCTTGAAGAGGTGGTCGTGCATAAGGCTCCAGTCGCCGGGGTTTGGTTCGACACCGAACCCGCTCCACAAATTCCAGTAATCCGGGCCGACTTTGCCGGTAGGATCGAAGACCACGCCGCGGAGGTATTGACGCCTCCGGGGATGCTCGAGCCAGAAATCCCCTGCGGATTTGTTTTTTAACGACCCATCGGCACACCGGACTTCGACCGACAGATTCTGATAGAATTTTCGGAAGTCATCGAAACGGCTGCGGATCAGCACGAGTCGATTGAGCATAGGGTCGCGCACCCGCTCATAAACCATTGCCTTCCCGGCCTCGCTGACAACGGCATACTGCGCGTTCGGGAGTTCCGCAAACCCGGTCGACAACAGAGCGCTCAAGCAGCTGCCCGGCGGCGCCGATCATCATCCAACCCAAGCCTTTGAGCCAGCAGCGCTCGTGGAGCGTCTTCAGGAACCGTTCGATATCGGAGCCGTCGGCGACGAGGATATACACGTGTCGCCCGCCGTTGCCGTCGAACGGCTCGCCCGTGGAGGCGTGGAACAGTCCGGCGCTAGTGGAGGCACGCTCGAGGCGTTCGACCCCAGCCAACGGCGGGCAAACCGACACGAGAGCCGGCCATAAGCCGCCAAGCGCATCCATTGCCGCACCTTAATGTCGAAATCGATCGGTGCAAGAGCCGGCTGCCCAGGCCGGTAATCGATGAAATCCTTGCTGCGCGCAATCACCCCGGCATGGTCGGCGCCGTTCAGCTTGCGCTTGGTGACGACCTGCACGACCTCGGGTAGATCTGGCCGCAGAGAACCGCCAACAATCGCCTCATTCGATCTGAGCGCGATTAACAGATCGGAGTACTGCGACATTGCCGTAAAGCCAAACCGGCGCGCGCTTCCTTTCGCCATAACACACGCCGAGCCGTCGCTTTTGACAGTGCCGTCCGGGGCGAGCGAGATACGCTTGGTGAGCGGCCCGTCGTCCTTGGTAAAGACGGTAATCTCCAAGGGGGCGCTCAAGCGGCCGTGCCCTTGCTGGTGATAGTGATCCGCTCTTTGGCGCGGAAGATGGCCGTGTATAACCAGCGAGTACGGTCATCTCGGAAAGCGGCGCTCTTGTCGATGAGGAGCACTTTGTCCCATTCGGAGCCCTGCGCCTGCGTGGTGAGGCAGTAGCCGTACGCGGCGACGGTGCTTTTGCCGGTGCCGGCGAGGCCGAGAATTGCGCAGTTCTGGCCGGCAGAGATGGCGCGTCCGATGCCGTCGGCGACCGCTTGTTGTTCGTCGGTCAGAACCGGTTGCGATGGTTTGCCTAGGCTTTCCTGCAAGCCGCCGTAACGGATCAGACACTCGTAGTCGTCGAAGTGGACAATGGCGTCATCGGCCAGTGTCAGCCTCTCACCGGCGCCGATTGGCAGGCCGCATCCGGCGCTTTGCGCGGTCATTGCCCATGTCCTTTGAGTGCGCGGCGAGCGGCTTTGTGGATTTGCTCGGGTGACCAGCCAGGATAAGCAGCCGCGCTGCCGTTTATGGTTCGCAGGAAAATGACGTCCTTAACCCTGCGGACGAGCACGGTATGACCGTCCTTGCGCCGGGCGCGAAAGCGCCGGTCGCGGTGCCGATCGAACCATGCGCCGTCATCGATGGCATCGAGATCGGTGACGACCGGGAAGGACTCGGCGGCCTGAACCGGCTTCACGCTCACGGCGCGCTCACTGCGGCCACTCCCGCACGCGCAGATCGGCGTCAAAAAGCGCCGGGTTGGTGTTGTGCCGCAACCCTCCCAGCTGTTTCATGAAGAATTTAGCGCCCGTACTACGACATTGCCGCAGTAATTGCCGCGCCCAATCCTGATCGAACTGGCGTGGCGTATGATCTTTGTGTTGCTTGCTCTCGCCGCCAACAATCACCCAATCGATCGACGCGACGATCACGGCGGGACCGCTCTCGCCCCGTGCAAATCCATGGCCGACGGGTCGGCATCGACGAGAGCTTCGAGCCGGCGGTCGATCCGGATCTCCTCGCCGAGTTCGGCCTCGAGCAGGTCGAGCATCGCGGCGAAGCGGTTCGCGATCATTCGGCTGCCATTCGTGCGATGATCGCCTGCTGCAACTTCTGGCGTACTGCTGCGAGGCGCTGGCGATAGTCTGAGATGGCCGTTTCCGGCACATAGCGAAGAATTGCCTGCCGGCAGAGTTCACGGCCGGCTTCGGGACGAGCGACTAAGGCGTTGGCTTCGAGCTTCCGCGCCCCGAAGCGCCTCAAGTAATCCTGCACATACAGTTTGAGGTAGTCGCGGTGCTTGTGATCAGCGAGGTTCTTGCCGCTGCCGGTTTCGAGATTGTCGATCCAGGTCAGGCCGTTGGCTTCGATGAAATCGTAGTCGAGTCCGAAGCGGTCGATGATGAGGCTACCGGGCATCCATCCGACGACGGCGCCGAGTTCGGCGAGGTTGCTCCGCAGGTAGCCCGAGATATGCAGCCCGCCGGGGTCGTGATCGCCGCAGTACAGCAGAATGCATTGCTTGCCGCGCTCCTCCCACAACTTAAATCGCTGCATCATGCCGGCGCGGACATTGAGGTCGGCCCACCCGCCGACATTCTGGATCGGAATGTGAAAGGGTTGGGCAACCCGCGCGAAGAGCGATTTTAGGTCACCCTTCTCGACCGCGATCTCCATATAGACGTCGAGGTCAGCCCAGAAACTGAAGGGCGTGTAGCTGAGGTGCGCGCTGTCGATATAATCGATCACCGCGTCCGCCTCGTCCTCGACATCCGTGCCGTCCAACCTCTCGATGCCGTCCGCGGCGCGCTTACCGTCTTCAGCACAGATATCGAGGGGCAGGTTGCCGTCTTTACGACAGCGCGTGATCAGGTTCTCGCAGGCGTCGAACTCGCCCTTATCGATGACACGCTCGCCTTCGAGCAAATAGCACCAGCCGCGGGTCCCGACCTCAAAATCGAGTCGAGACTTGATTTTGAGGATGCGGTCGCAGAATTCTTCGAGAGAGGCCTGATAGGCGGCCTCAGCTGAGCCGTTGGGGCGCCCACGCGGACGGCGAGGCAGCGCGACGCTGCTGCTCTGGGGTCGCCCGGTCATGGCGGTAGGTGGCCGGTGATGAGCCCCACAGCATTCGCAAGCGCGGTGGGGTCAAGATCGATCAGGCGGCGCAGCCGGGCGTCGACGTGGAGGTCGCCAGCGTCGGCCTCGAGCAAATCCAGCAGCAGCCCGATAGCCGGTGTGCCATGTTTCGCGAGAGCGGCGGCTAAAAGATCAGAACGCTGTGCGCGGGCTCCGGAAAACGGTTTACGCGTGGCTTGCTTGACAACGGCAATTTCTCGCCGCACTTGTTTTGCGTCCATGGTGATTCCTCGTTGCTGTGGATTTGCTGAGTGCTGTTGCTGCCCGGTGTTGCTGCCGGGTACGAGATGAGCCGCCGGGGTTGCTGCCCTCGGCGGCTTTTCGTTTTAAGCAAAGGGTTACGCCCCATCAGGCCGCGTCGTCGCCGGCGGCGAGCGTTTCGCTATCGCCTCGCAGCAACCGATCGACGCTCCATGGCCTGATTAGCAACGTATGGCCAAGCCAAAACCCGTCTAAATCGCCCCGCTTCACGGCCTGCCGGGTTTGGTAGTCGGAAATTCCGAGCCTTCGGCTAACTTCCGAGACCCGATACGGAGGCCGAAACGCATCACTCATCGCGGTTCCTATCAAACGTGTGTAAATAAATTACCACGTATCATAATTTTCTTGCAACGCCTTCCGGAGGCCCGTACCGTGCGGGATGATGGAGTTTTGCCAAAACTGCGTAGAACAAAGAAATACCGGTTATATTTCCGCCGGCATGGACGCCCGGATCGTCGCGGAAATCGCCGGCCTAGAACTCGGCACGTTGAACGCGTGGTTTCATCGCGGCTGGATACCCGGGGCAACTATCGGCCCCCGGGGCCGCCGGCGAAACATCGACCTCGTGCTCGCGGTCCGCGTGCTGGTTATTGCTCAACTTGTGCGATTTGGCCTCAGCCCGCAGGTGGCCGCGATGGCTGCTAGTAATTTGCAACCATCTTATAAGCGCCTGCTTGTTGTCACTCAAGTCGCAATACCTGAAATTCGGATCGATAAAGAAAAACCTACTATTAATGCGGCACGCAAATTTTACGCACAAGTCCTTAGTGATGATTTTTCGTCAGAAGACGAAATACCGGCTCTGCTTGATAAGCATTTCGCCGACCGCCCTCCAAGCGTTTACGCGGTCGTTAACGTTGAGCAACTTGCGGAAGTTGCCCGCCTGGCCGAGCAGAAGTGGGAACAGGCGCGCGAGAGCAAAAAGTGACGGCCGAGCGCTACATAGCCCCTCCGCTCACTATCTGCGCCGCCTTAATGGTCAGATAAATGTCGCGCGGCCCGGTCACCTTTAAACAGCGCGACCTTGCCGCCGCCATCCGTGCGGCGGTGCAAGCCGGCCAGCAGGTTGACCGGATCGAGATCCGGCGCGACGGGAGCATCGTGGTGATCTTGACGAATAGCAAAGAACAGCCACAGCCGATCGCGAAGCTCTGCTGCGCTAATGAATGGGCCGATCTCACGTGACCCGCTTCAGGCTGAAGTATTGCCACGAGTTTATCGACCGGACGGGCAAGCTCCGGCGCTATGTTCGCCCGCCTGGGGTTAAACACGCGACACCGTTGCCGGGGGCACCCGGTAGTGCCGACTTCATGAATGCCTACCATGCGGCGCTTGCCGCTGCCGCGGCGCCCGCCGAGATTGGCGCGGCTCGCACGATCAGCGGATCCGTTTCGGCGGCGATCGTCAGTTCCTATCGTGATGTGCGTTTTCTAGCGATGGCGCCGGGCACGCGGAAGATGCGCCGCGCCATCCTAGAGCAATTTCGCGCTAGCTATGGCGATCGGCAGATCGGCGGCTTGCAGCGGGTCCACATCGTCAACCTGCTCGGATCGAAAAAGCCCTTTGCCGCCCGAAACTGGCTGAAAGCACTTCGCGGTCTGATGCAGTTTCTCGTGGTCACCGAACAGCGTCTCGACGATGCCACCGCCGGTATCAAGCTGCCGAAGGCGCGCGCGGGCGAGATCCACAGCTGGACGGAAGCCGAGATCAGGCAATACGAGGCCCACCATCCCGTCGGGACGAGGCCAAGGCTCGCCTTGGCGTTGCTGATCTTCACCGCGCAACGCCGCTCCGATGTCGTCGTCATGGGGCGCCAGCATGTGCAGGACGGCGCGCTGGTTGTGCGCCAGCGAAAAACGGGGAGGGTGCTCGAAATTCCGATTCACCAGACGCTGGCCGAGGTCTTGGATGCCACGTCCGGCCAACATTTGACGTTCTTGACCACTGCGAACGGCAGGCCCTTCTCGCCCGCCGGGTTCGGCAACCTCTTCCGGAAATGGTGCGAGGAGGCGGCCTTGCCCAAGCATTGCAGCGCTCACGGGCTAAGAAAGGCGGCATGCCGGCGCCTGGCCGAAGCTGGCTGCACCGAGCACCAGATCGCGGCGATATCGGGGCATTTAAGCCTGTCCGAGATCCAACGCTACACGCGGGCGGCAAGTCAACAGAAGATGGCTCGCGCCGCGATGGCGACCGTCAGTCGGGCGTACCCACAGATCAAAGAGTGAACCTAAATTTGCAAACTTTCGGACCCGATTTGCAAACCGGCGCACAAGTATCTGAAATTACATTCGGAAAAATCGAGATGGCGACCCCGGCAGGATTCGAACCTGCGACCACTCGCTTAGAAGGCGAGTGCTCTATCCAGCTGAGCTACGGGGCCGTCGGGTCGGCAATTTAGGGATCGGCCGAGGATCAGCCGCGGACGCGATCGTAACGGAAATTATCGGCATAGCTCTTCGGCTTTTCGGTACTTTCCTGCGGCCGGATAACCGTGTAGGCGAGATTTTGCTTGGTTGCGAACGCGATCGCCTCTTGCATCGTATCGAAGCGCAACCACACCTCGTTCAGCGTGTCTTCCGCGCTCGACCATCCCATCAGCGGGTCGGGCTGGCGTCGGCTCGCCGGTTCATAGGCGAGCACCCACCGTCGCGTCCGCGCGCCGGATTGCATCGCTGTCTTTGCTGGTTTGAAGATTCGCGCCTGCGCCATCGACGTGCTTTACCGATCGAGTGAAACCCTCTTGGATCGTCCTCGCGGTGGTCGGGGCGAGAGGATTTGAACCTCCGACATCCTGCTCCCAAAGCAGGCGCTCTACCAGGCTGAGCCACGCCCCGCCACGCGGGAGAGCGCCGGTTCTAGTCGTCTTTGTCATCGACGAGCAAGAACCTTGCAGCCAGGCCGCTTCGCGTGCGGACCCCGAATTGGGACGGCTATGCTGAGTTTGCAAGGGCAGCGAGCGTCGTCATCCATGATTGACGCGTTACAGGCGGGAGCCTTATCTTGGCGTCCCGCCACGAGCCCGTAGCTCAGCCGGTAGAGCAACTGACTTTTAATCAGTAGGTCTCGGGTTCGAATCCCGACGGGCTCACTTTAAGATCAAAAACTTACAGGAGAGTCACCTAAAAAGTCGAGAAAATTATCCGTATCACGTCCGTAATCTATCGGGCGGAAGCGGGCGGGGTCTTGCCCTTGGTTAAGCGCCTCGTCCCTTGGCGCGGCTCCGATGATGAGGCCCCAGGCGTGAACGAGGTGATGCTTCGGGCCGATGCCGCACGACTCGCCGTGGCGATAGGCTTGGCGGGGCAGGGAGTATGAGAGGGCGTTGGCGATCGCCGGATATTTGCGGGTCCAGTCAGGGCCCGTGCGGGTGAGCAATTCGACACCGGCGTGGTCGAGCCGCGCATGCATGCCGTGGTCATCGAATTTGATTTCGTGCCGCCGCGCGTCGCCCTCCGGCGCTGCGTCGACCAGCTGGGTGAGCTGCGGCGCGATTCATTTCGGCAGCGCGGCCGTGCGTGGACGGCGCGCTACGAGGCGCGCCATGCCGGAAACTGGAAGAGGTTACCCGGCCGGCGCATGCGCCTCCTCCAGATGATCGATTTTGCCGCATGGGCTAGAATCGGATGCCCTTGCGATGTGGGCAGGTCGGAAAAGCGCCGGCCCTTCGTCACGATCACCGCGGCGGCATGTCGGCGTGCGCCGG
>Ga0310910_10000012_pt1 | contig 62767 bp, 65 predicted proteins | sample GREbulkMGHF172_FD_203448 | JGI IMG/M metagenome (GOLD analysis project Ga0310910, IMG submission 203448) | Lab enrichment of tropical soil microbial communities from Luquillo Experimental Forest, Puerto Rico - GRE.bulkMG.HF172 | ecosystem: Environmental > Terrestrial > Soil > Tropical forest >... | reverse complement strand
TCCGCTCTCTATATCGCTTTGTCCGTCGGCATTTGATCTAACGCAAAACACGATCCCTGGAAAAGTTTTTCACCGTTGGTCGACGTTCTTGTTCTTTGCAAGCAACCGGAAGTATCTGATTAGTGCGAACTCGGAAATGCCAGCGACGCCTCAAAGCCGATGCCGCGTCATCTGGTCGCTGAGAAGAACTCCTGGCATCATCACTCCCGCGCTGGCCCGAGCATCGTAGCGGCTAAAGCTGGCAATTTGAACGGGGATGGCCGCGCTTTGATGGAGCCCTATTTTGTGCTTGAACGGCGCGTACCAAACAATTCAGGCGATGTGCGCGTGGGGCGTCACAGTGCAATTTTACTTTGGTAACCATAAACTTGACGCCGACCGAAGAGAGCTGCGTCGCGGATCAACTCTGGTTGCAGTCGAGCCGCAAGTGTTTGACCTGCTCGTGTATCTCGTGAAGAACCGTGACCGCGTCGTCACCAAAGACGATCTTATCGCCTCGGTCTGGGCTGGCCGAATCGTGTCCGACTCGACTCTGTCCAGTCGCATGAATGCCGCGCGTCGGGCGATCGGCGACAATGGAGACGAGCAAAGGCTGATCCGCACCATACCGCGTCGGGGCGTGCGCTTCGTCGGGGAAGTGTCGACAGAATCGGTTCAAAGCGAAGCGACGCCTGCGCCCGAGCCGCGCACTCCCGCGATTCGACCGAGCCGGCCTGCTGTCGCGGTTCTTCCCTTCGTCAACGTGAGCGGCGAGCCGGAGCAAGACTATTTTGCGGACGGCATCAGCGAGGACATCATAACCGCACTGTCCAAGGTGCGCTGGTTCCTCGTCATCGCTCGCAATTCCTCCTTCGTCTACAAAGGCCAGCCGATAAACACGAAACGGATCGGCGAGGAACTCGGGGTCAACTATCTGATCGAAGGCAGCGTCCGCAAGAGTGGCGATCGCGTGCGCATCACGGCACAGCTCAATGACACCGCGATCGGTAATCAGCTTTGGTCGGAGCGCTACGATCGCCAGCTGGCTGGTGTCTTCGACGTGCAGGACGAGATCACTGAAGCCGTCGTTGCAGCTATTGAGCCGCAGATCTACGCTGCCGAGAACTTTCGCGCGCGGCGTAAGGCTCCTGAGAATCTCGATGCCTGGGGTCTGGTCATGCGGGCCCTGTCGCATTATTGGAGCGTGACCCGCGAAGACAATCTCAAGGCTCAGGAATTGCTTGAGCAGGCTATCGCCATCGATGCCAACTACGCCCAGGCACTTGCCGTCCTTGCCGTCAGTCACACCTTCGGCGCGCACATGGGTTGGGAGGATGTGCCGACGGCTGTTTCGATCGCCCAACGCACCGGATTGGCGGCTGTCCAGGCTGACAGCGAAGATCCTTGGGCGCATCTTGGGCTTGCCACGGCTTACGTGTACTTACGCCGCTTCGAGGACTCGCTTGCCGAGTTCGAATTGGCTTTGCGCCTCAATCCGAACTTCGCGCTCGCACAAGGCTACTACGGGCTGGGCCTGTCATACGTGGGGCGATGGCAGGAAGGCTCCGAAGCCGCCCGTCATGCGCTGCGTCTGAGCCCGCGCGATCCATTCTCCGCTATCTACAACGGCGTCGCGGCTTATGCGGAGTTCGTCGGGCGTAACTATAATGAGGCGATGCGGTTAGCGCGCGAAGCGATCCGTCAGCGTGCTGATTTCGTCAGCCCCTATCGATTGCTCGCTGCTGCGGCCGCCATGACGGGCGACAACGATCTTGCCAAGGCCATGATCCAAGAGGTTCGCCGTGTGCAGCCCGACATCACGCTGGCCTGGATGGAACGCCAGATGCCGGTCAACGAAGCCCAGCGCGAGCACTATGTAGGAGCGCTGCGCCGGGCGGGCCTTGATTAACTCAAATCGGTTGCACGCGCGCTTGCGGAGCGCGTTGATCGATCGGCCGCTGACACAGGCAAGCGACCGCACCGACGGCCAAAATCGCGGCTGAAACATTCAAGGCATATGACAGGCTGCCCATCCTGTCCGTGATGATGCCGATCGCGATGGGGCCGACCATCTGTCCAACGCCGAACGCGACTGTCATCATAGCAATGGTTTTCGCCCATGCTTCGCGCGGATAGTTCACTCGTATAAACGCGGTGGTCGACGATACGACGGCAAAGAACGCGTTGCCGAAGATCAGTGCGGAAACACCGAACAGTATCGGCGACGTGCCAAAGAGCGGCAGCGCGGCTCCAATAGCGCTAATCCCTGTCAGCAGTGCCGTGCCACCACCGCCGCGGCTTTTCGCCATCAACTTCGACCATGTCCAGGGATGGGCAAGCGCGCCAACTCCGATGCAAGTCCAGAAAGCGCTCTGTGACAGCGCGCCGCCGCCGACATTACGCACATAGGCAATCATGAAGGTCATGTACGCGATATAACCTGTACCAAACAAGAAGTAGCCGATGAGATAGAAGAGCACAGGTGTTGGTCCGATGTGAGCCTTTGCTGTATTCGCCGGTGCCACCGAGTCATCGACACGCGCCGTCAGTAATAGAACTGTCAGCGAGGTCGAAATCGCGGCCAGCACTCCCCAGGTAATCCACCAGGATCCGGCCCCGTGCCACTCCAAAAGGAACGGTGCAACGAATCCCGAAATCAGAATTCCAATGGCCGGGCCAAGGTAAAACAGGCTCAGATAGAAGGCCTGATGCTGCCGTTGCGCCTGTGCGATGCCGGTCGCAATGGCACTTCCCGCCACCATGGCGAATGCTCCAGTCACGCCGGACAATAACCGAACGCAACCGAACAGGATCAGGTCGCCCGTAAGCGCGGACATTGCAAGCGTGAGCACGGAAACAATGGTGCTGACGCGAATTGTCTGGAGCATACCAAATCGTCGGATAACGACATTCGCGCCGAGCGCACCCGCCAGATAACCGGCGGCGTTGATGGTGTTCATGACGCCAGCCACCGAATACGACCAGCCGAGGCTGTCGCGCATGTCGGGCAAGACGAGCGCATATGCAAAGCGACAAATACCAATTCCGATCGCTGGCGCGATCGCAAGAAACATGATTTGCCAAACCGGAGAGGTACCGATCGCTTGATATTTTCTATTCGATTCCAAGATGCACTCCTGAGCGCTTTGCCACTCAGCGAAGTAGGTCAGCGCTAATCTTGCTGCAACCATTACGGCGTCTAGGAAACCTTTATTTATTCTTCAGGAGTGCTTGAGACATTTTGAGCTTCGTAAAACACTGTTGGAAACAGCCTCATGTCGGCTTTTGATTTTGATTGATATGTGAGCGACGAATGACTGCTCCGCTGTACGCGCAAAGCGGACATTTGCTGCAATCGACACCGCATCTTTTGCAGTGGCCCAAGACAACGTCGAGCGCTACAGTCAAGCCGACTTGACCAAACAACGGGGGGCGTTTGGTGCAACTCACAACTCTCCAAAATTTGATTCGTGCTGGCTTTATCGCCGTTGCCGCCGCATGGCCTGTTGCTCCTGCGGCAGCGGACGACGGCGAGGTTTGCGTGCGGGGATCAGGCGAGGCCGCAATCGAGGCTTGCACGCGCGCCATCAAATCCGGTCGCTATGACCGACGCAATCTTGCGCTCATCTACAGCAATCGCGGCAACCAGCGTGAGCGCGCCGGCGATTTCAAGAACGCTATCGCGGACCATGACGAGGCCATCCGCATCTATCCGACCTACTCCGCCGGTTACATGCATCGCGGCAATGCTTACGCGCGTCACGGCGATTTCGATCGCGCCATCGCCGACCACTCGGAGGCAATCCGGCTCAGCCCCAACGATGCCGACGCATTTTACAATCGGGGCTACACCTACGGCCACAAGGGTGATCACGAGCAAGCGGTGGGGGATTACACAGCGGGCCTCGCACTGGATGCCAACAACTCGCGCCTGTGGGGCCAGCGCTGCTGGTCCCGCGCGGTGGTCGGCAAGCAATTGCGGGAGGCGATCGAGGACTGCGATAAGGCGAACAGTCTCGCCCCGAAGATTCCGCAGATCCTGGGCTATCGCGGATTGGTCTATTTGAAGCTCGGGCAATTCGACAAGGCCGTTGCCGACTACGATGCAGCGCTGACGTTGACGAAAAATCCCAACAATTCCGAATGGCTCTATGGTCGTGGCGTCGCCAAATTGAAAAACGGCGACAGCACGGGTGGCAATGCCGACATCGAACGCGCAAAGACCATCAAGGCCGATATTGCGGAAGATTACGTTAAATACGGATTTCGGTAGTCGATGCCGAATGAGAGCAATTTTCAACGATTTTTTCAGAACAAAGCCGATCGATTCATCGTCGCAGGCGTGGCGATCGTCATCCTGTTTGTTTTCGTATCGAGTTACTTCTGATGAAATGTGCTAGTCTTCGGGCTTGCCCGTGGAGGCTGCATATGGATTTCAGGCCGCTTGCTCTTTGTGCCGTTGTTACAATTGCACTCTCCCCGAACGCCATTGCCGACCCACTCGTGACGATCTCATGTGAAAAGCCTGAGGGCGTGAGCATGGCGTATGGCGTCTCGCTCGCCGAGCGCATGAATGCCCCTGCCGGCGGTCAATCGGGAAAAGTCGAACCAAGTCTGAAAGGTCCGACAAAAGACGAGTATCGCGGGAAGCCAACCTTTGTCATCGACTCTGACAAAAAGGACGTTGCCATTTCGTGGACCGAATTTCCCGAGGATCCGGAGTTGCAAAAACAGGCAAAGGAATCTGGGTTGCCTCACCTCCCGCCGGTGCCCGCCTCGCGGGGCAGCGTTGTCGGGTTCTTCGACGAGCAGATCTCGGCCGTCCAGGCGGAGCCCTGGTCGATAATGACGTTCTCGTTCTTTCCGAAACTGGGCATAGCATTCATTAGCCAGCAGGCGATCAGCCTGGCATCAAAAAACACTCACCAGGTGGCGTCGTTCGCGCGTTGTCAATTTTCTTGGACGCGTCCCCAATAGCCAAACACCGGGCGTCGGCGACTATGCCGGCACTCCGCTATCTCATTTGGCTGGTTGCTGGCTGGAATCCTGTTTCGGCGCATCTGGATTGATACAGACGCCGCGATACCAGGTTGCTGCCACCGACTCCGGATGGCCGTCGTCGATATAAGCCTTGTCCTCTTTTACCAGATACAAAAACGGCCGATCGCTGACGCTTTCGCCCGCTTTTTTCTCTTTTACGCGACCGCAAATGCTGTCGACAGGCTGGCCCGACATGCCGTTTCTCATCGCCCGTTTCATATCATCAAACTCGGCGGATTCCGGATCAGCCAAGATCGAGGCGGTCGTGGCCTTCGCCTTGTTCATGACGGCTTCGGACGTCTCATTGGACTGACCGGGCACCGGAATGTCGGGCGTCGGACTGATCACTGGAGCTGCATTTTTTCCGATAAGGCCGATCTGGTCGGTCGGTTCAGCTGATTCCGGCTTCGCCGGCGCCGGAGCCGTTGCGGATTTTATATTTGTCGGCGCGGGGCTGGTCTTGAATGCCACTCGTTTAATTTCAGTCTGCAGTTTGGCTGCGGTTCTTTGCACACAGCCTTTCGTGGTGCATCGTTCGAGCGTCGCCTGCGGCGGAGTACGACAGCAGCCCATTAAGGACGCGATTAGAGCGCCGACGAGCAGCGTCCTCATGCAATTCACTCCCCTTCCGCAGAATGTGCGGCCCGCTTGAAAAAACCGCACGCCCGTATGGCGAAGTTGGGGGCGATATTGGGCGACAAAGTGATAAGAAATTGGAAGTGGTTACAGACCACCATTGTGCGCGCCGATCGCGCGCGTGGAGATCGTCGTCGTCACTTAACTCGTGGCTCGACGTATCGCTTGTAGAGCCACCGGCCCTGGTCGCGGCGGCGCCACACGGTGCCCCATACGAGACGGCCGGTGATTGAACGTCTGGGAAGCGTGACCGTCCACACGTGCCAGGCGCCATCATCGAGACGACGGCGCGTTGCAGTCCTCAGGACCTGTACGGCATCGCGGGTATAGGACAATCTTTGCAGCATTGGTGGACCCAATGCCCACATGAGCCAAAAGCGATGCATCGACAACTGCGGCCTGTCGTTATGGTAAGCAAGAAACCTTAACAGCCGCGCACGACAGAATAATTACACCGACGTAGATACCGTTTCGCCGACCTACTGCGAGAAGACTGGCTATTCAATCACCTCGTCGGTCGATCAAGCCGTCGACGCGCAAGTATTGCAGGTCGGAATGCGAGCATTGGACCTATTCGATCACCTCGTCGGCGGCGATGAGGGTCGAGGGCGACACGGTCAGGCCAAGGTCCTTGGCCGTTTTGGCATTGATGAGTAGTTCGAACTTTGAAGCCTGCACCACAGGCAGGTCGGCGGGCTTCTCGCCTTTTAGGACACGGCCGACATACAGGCCGGCCTGACGATAGGATTCCGTAAAACTAGTGCCGTAGCTGATCAGCCCGCCCACAGCCGCATATTCACGCCAAGGATACACGACAGGCACAGAATAGCGTTTCGCGAGCGCCACGATTTGATCGCGACGTCCTTCGTAAAACGGATTGGTGGTGACCAGCAGCGCGTCCACGCCCCGCGATTGCAATGAGGAAAAAGTTGCTTCGAGGTCAGCATCACTTCCCGCCTCGAGAACGACAAGACGCTGACCATTCGTGTCCGCGGCAGCCTGCATGTTCGGCAAGTCTGTCAACGCCGGACTCTTTGGATTTGCAAGAACCCCGACGGTTTTCGCGCGGGGAACGAGATCGTGCAAAAGTTGCAGGCGTTTGGCATCAAGCGCCATGCCAAGCAGACTCACGCCCGTGACGTTCGCGCCCGGCCGATTGAGTGACGCGACGAGCCCTCCTTTCACCGCATCGGAGCTCGACGTGAACACAATCGGAATTTTTGACGTCGCGGCTTTTGCGGAACGGGCCACACCTTCGCCGCCGGTGGCTGCAATGACAGCAACGGGAATTTTGACCAGCTCTGCAACCAGCACGGGCAACCGGTCATAGTTGCCGTCTGCGGAGCGGTATTCGATCGCCACGTTTTGCCCGATGACAAAACCGGCTTCTTCCAAGCCTTGGCGGAACGCCGCCACCAGCGTCGGTCGCTCGTCCGGCGCCGTAAAGCTGAGATAGCCGATGACTGGCTTCGCAGGTTGCTGCGCATGCGCCCCGAGCGGAAACGCCGCCGCACAGGCAACAATGACCGTGATAAAATCCCGTCGCCTCATGGCCGCCCCCGACACTCAAGGCGCAACTTGGGCCGTCACGTACAGCGGCGGCCTACAATAAAAAAATAATAAAGGCTGTTTGGAGCGGTCGCAATGCGATACCCGCGATAGTTTTATGACAGTGCCGCCGCAGGGATGCGACATTCGTGGATCCAGCCGAAATGTCCGCCAAGGGCCTGTAGCGGCAATCGAACCAATCACGAAGTGGCGACGCTCGAATAGCGCCGGTCGGTTTGCGTTCGCGCCTTCAGTGTTTCATCCAGGGCGCCATCGCGTCACTCCATGCCTTTTGCCACTGCTGCGCGACCTGCATATAGAGCCCGAATGGATTCATTTGCGAGTTGCCCGCGCCTGGCCAACTGGCCATCGGGCTGAAGGGAGACAAGGACTTCAACTTCGACAGCATCGCCGACGCCGCGTTAGGCGTTTTGATTTGCTGCTCCCAGGCGTCCATCACCTGGTCCATCAGTTGAAGCTGCATCTCGTTCATTGTTTCCATTTGCGTACGGGTGGCATCGACGATTTCCTCGGGCCATCCCAGTGCTTTTGCACCAGCAGCGACCTTGTCGATCACCGCTTCGATGTTTTTCTCGTTATTCACGATCTGCGTACGCCAAGTCGACATCGCATCAAACGCGATTTTCACCGCTTTGCGGGCCTCATCCGGGAGTCCGGTAGCCAACGCCGGATCAAAAGTACGGGGGGACTTGCTCGGCATGACATTGGTTCCTTTGTGACATACGAACTGCACTCAAACCGCTGCAGTTTGTGAGCATTTTGGGGCGAACAATCAATTGGCCTATAGGGAAACGATAACCCGGAAAACGACCTCGACCGCAAGGTTTGGCTAAGTGTGGTGACGGAGGTCCGAACCGGTGCAAATTTATATTAGCACCGGTGAGATAACCCTTCTCAAATCATCCGCGCCACCACCAAAGCGAAAGGTTCGATGGCTGAGCCGACGTCCCGCGTCTGAATTGCTCAGCTCACAAATGGTTCACAAGACCGACCTTTAACGCCTGATGTAAAGCCGCCTTCACAAGGGAGGCTTGGATGGCCACGCTTGTCATCGCTTTACTATTGGTGTTTGCAGGAGCTTTGCTGGGGACCGCGCTTCTGCGGCCCGACGTTGCGCCTTGCGGCAGCAGCCGCCCCGCTGAGTTTCGCCTTTACTGACAGGCTCCGACATATTCGCCTTCGAGCGTCATCTGTGCATCCGAGATTTGCTGATCCCCTATCCAGCCTTTCGTTGAGATGACAGCCGTATAGCGGAGTGGACTGAAAAAGGTGAACTCAGCAGCAGAGTCCATATTGAACTGTCCCCTACACTCGAGCCGCCACGTCAACTTCTGCTCAGACTTCGCATACTGGGTTTGTTGACACGTCGTATTCATGCCTCCGAACCGCGGAGAGAACGTGTCGGCAAGATCGTTGGCCTGCTCGGCGGTCAGGCAACGCGTATTTGTCTGAGGCGGCAGCTTCATTCCGTTGTTTAACGCCATGGTCGTGATTTTCCATAGACCCGGCGCAATGCCATCCGCCGCCATCAATGGCACCGTTGTCAGACCAACCCAAATAGCCGCCACCGCAAATTCAGCCTTCATAAAGCACACGACCCCCAATGTGGCGCCAATCCTGATCGGACGGTCAGCGGTTGGAAATGTCCTCGTCAAGAGGATTGCTGACATACCCCTTGGCTATTGGCAAAACCTCGACTCGCATTGCATGGTTCCGACAACGTAGATTTAATAGCGGAATTGCTGTCGTTGTCCCCCAACTGGGGCAATTGGGGGGATGTCTGTCATGGGGTTCAATCGCTGGCAACTCTTCAGGACGTTGGCCGCGGTCGTTGGCGTCGTCGCGATTGTTTCACTTGCCTTGATTCATTTCATTCCCGCGCCGCCGTCAAAAGTCGTCATGGCCACGGCTTTCAAAGGTGCGTCATTCGAGTATTACGGCCGGCAATACCGGGAAATATTCGCACGCTATAATGTCGACCTGGAATTGCGCGAAACCGCGGGCGCGGTTGAGAACGTCAAGCTCCTGCAGGATCCAAATTCGGGCGTTCAAATAGGTTTCGTGACCGGTGGCGTTTCCGACGCCAAGCGTGCGCCCGATGTTCTGTCACTGGGCACTGCCTACAACCAGCCCTTCTGGATTTTCTATTCCTCGAATCAGCCGCTTGATCAACTGTCGCAACTCAAAGGCAAGCGGATTGCCGTTGGGCCGCCGGGAAGCGCGACGAGGTTCACTGCCGAACAGATTCTAGGCAAAGGCGGCATAACGGCGGAGACCGCGACGTTCCTGCCCTTCGCAGGTTCAGCGGCCGACAAGGCGCTGAATGATGGCGCTGTCGATGTCGTTTGGATCATCGGCGTGCCCGAGGCGACAGCCGTGCAATCGTTCCTGCGCAATCCCAAGGTTCGGCTTATGAGCTTCCCGATGGCTGAAGCCTTCACGCGCATCTTCCCCGATCTCAATCGCCTCATTTTGCCGCACGGTGTCGTCGATATCGACAAAAATATCCCACCCGCCGACATCCAGCTGATTGGCACCACATCCAAGATTTTGATTCGCAACGACCTGCATCCGGAAATTGTCCAGCTCCTCTTGCAAACGATGAAAGAGGTTCACAGCGGGTCGGACATTTTTCATCGCAACGGTGAATATCCCAACGGGACCGATGCCGAATATATCGTCGCACCGACCGCTATCGATTTCTACAAGAACGGTCCTTCATTCATGCAACGCCACCTGCCCTTGTGGCTGTCCGTGCACGTGCAGCGGGCGATCGCGGTGCTCTTAACCGCGTTAGCGATCGGATTTCCGTTGTTCCGCTTTCTGCCCCAGCTCTACAACTGGATGACGCGCCGGCGCCTGTTCTATTGGTACGCTCAACTCAAATCATTGGAGGCTTCGTTCGACGCCAATTCGGACGACAAGCACCTCGCCGAGAAACAGGCCGAAATCGACCGTATCGAGGACGCCCTAAGCCATATCCGTTTTCCGCTGGCCTTCTCCGATCAGGTGTACAACCTGCGCAGTCACATCGAGATCGTCAGGCGAAAGATCGTAGCGCGTGCTCATGCCTTGGCACGGGCGCCTGCTGAATAGTCAGCCTCAGTCCAGCTTGTATCCTATGCCGATCGCATAGGCGCCCTGTTCCTTGAGGTGCTGGTCCTTGCGCAGCGTCACCAGCGCGCCGGTGGCCATCGTCAATGCATTGCATATCGCGCGGGCCACATCATCTTCCGGCCAAACGCTCAATCCGTCCGGCACTTCAACCATGTTTGTGTCGCGCGTCGCTTTCCAGCCAATTCGGTTGAAGGCATCGACCAGGTCGCGGGCCAAAAAAACCGAATCCCTGTCCTGCGGCACGACAGAAATGACGTGCGATCCTTGTGAGGCGAGGATGTTTTCAAAATCCGCCACTGCCGCCGGTGCAAGTTTCGGCCATTCGCGGTTCTTGAGACTGACCACCTGCCCTTCAAGGCTTTCCATTCTGGCCCTGGCTTGATCCGGGCTCGCGCCGTTAAGTCGCGCTTTGTACAGCGCTATGATACCGTTGCGATGTTCGATCATTTTGGCATAGCGCCGTCGCAGGGTCGCCCAGATGATCGCGCCCAGAAGCAGGACGCCCACCGCAAAGGCTACCGGTGCTTGCGCGACCAGACGGGCTTGATCCACGACAATTTGAACGAGTTGCTCAAGCATGCCGCATAGTAACAGAGAGCCTCGAGTCGCTATGCGTCGCCGGTTACCTCAAGGCTGAGGTGACTTTAGGGGAAGCCGAGTTCCCGAGCGCTCGGCGGAACTCACGTGTCATGCATGATGCTGGTAAAGCCGGGTTCCGTTCGCGTGCCCTGGTGCGATGGCTGATCCGTGATGACCAGGGTTGAACCGGGATGCATCAGCGCGCTCGCGTGCTGTGCCGTTTCGAACGCGAGACTAACGCGATTTATTGTTTCCGACGCAAGAAGCGCCGAAAGTGCAACGACATTTGTTCTGGCAGGCAATCCGACCGCAAGCCATTTGAGATGACGTCGGGTCTGGATCCGACCCGGTAAGCGTGAAAGCGTGGGTGCCGAACGGCTTATCGGGCATTTGAATCTCCACCGGAGCGACGAAGCTTTTCTGCCGACCGCTGTGCGCATCGGCCCGATGTAATTGCGCTATCGCGTCATGCACTCGGTTACGAATACTCTGGACGGCAAGAGGCCGCGTCGCGCGGCCTCTTCTGGTCTGCGTATTTCAAATCGCTCGGCGGTTTCAGCAACGCGCCGGGATCACATCTTCTGCGCGCTCAACCAGGTATCGATGTCTTTTCTGACCTGGTCCTTCGCGATGCCGTATCGCTCCTGGATTACGCCCTCGAGCTGATCGCGACGACCACCGACGCGGTCCAGATCATCGTCGGTGAGATTGCCCCATTTCTCCTTCACACGGCCTTTCAACTGTTTCCAGTTTCCTTCAACGCGATCCCAATCCATGAAATACCTCCTGTGTCATTTGACGCGCTGGGACATGACGCGCGGCCATACCCCCTAACCTTTTCGGACCGCGCTCGTTCCTCCCCTGCTTCAAAATGACAATCGATCCTCCATTGCTGCTGATTTTTTTCGAGCAAGCTCAAAACGGAATCCGGCCCTTCAAGCGGGAACACGATACGGATACGATGTCCGGCCTGTAGCGTCGGGTGCTTCAATGAGGCGGCGCGAGTTCATCGGATATGTTGGCGGCGCCGTATCGGCTTGGCCGTTCGGCGCCCTTGCGCAGCAACGCGATCACCTGCGCCGCATCGGCGTACTGATGGGTTTTGCCGAAACAGACGAGGTTTGGCAGACCTATCTTCGCGTCTTCCGCGAACGCCTGCGCGAGTTCGGCTGGACCGAAGGGCAGAACATCAAGTTCGAATATCAGTTTGCCGGCGAAAGTGTCGAACGCACACGGCAGGCCGCCGCCGAACTGGTTGGCAGCAGGCCGGATATGCTCTTTGTCACGACGAATCCAGCGCTGTCAGCGCTGTTGAAGGAAACCCGCACGATTCCGATCGTGTTTACATGGGTGTCCGAGTCTGTGGGAAGCGGTTACGTCAGCAGCCTTGCCCATCCCGGAGGCAACGTTACCGGCTTTCATAATTTCGAGCCCGCGGTTGGAGGGAAATGGCTGGGCGTTCTCAAGCAGATTGCGCCGCAGGTTCGTCGGGTGGGCTTCGTCCACGTTCCGGAGATCGCCGCCAATGTATCCTTCATTCGCGCGGCCGATGCGATTTCCAGCCCGCTGGGCATGTCCGTCTCCGGGCTCGGCGTTCGTGACGCCAGTGATTTCGAGCGGGCGCTCGCGGAATTTGCCCAGGATGGGAATGGCGGATTGATCGTAACACCGAGCCCGCTTACTGCGACGAAACGAGACGTGCTCATCAGCGTTGCCGAAAAGCTCAAGCTGCCGACGGTGTACCCATTCCGCTTTTATGTGGCGAGCGGCGGGCTGGTATCCTACGGAATTGATCAATTGGAGACTGTGCGTGAAGCGGCGTCTTACGTTGATCGCATCTTGCGTGGCGCAAACCCAGCCGACCTTCCCGTTCAGCTGCCGACAAAATTCAGTCTGGTGGTGAACCTGAAGACCGCCAAAGGGCTCGGCCTGACGGTCCCCGAATCGTTCCTGTTGTTCGCCGACGAGGTCATTGAATAGCGCGTCAAACGCGGGGTAGCTGCGAACATCATCCTCGTTTCTCACAAGTTCGTTCGAGTACAATAGTGATCAACCAAGGCTGCGAAAGAATTCTGGGGCCTTTCGATTCCACCTGCAGCAGTCGCTCGCGCCGACAAGAGCAGGTGCTCGACGGACCGCCCAGAAGCCCCTGATCGAATTAGTTCATGACCGAGCGTCCAAATAACTGTCACATAAATTCATGCCGAATTACCCTTTAGGGCACTTGTCGGCGCGCAGCGCGACCTGCGAGCCTGTATCAAGAATTGTTGGTCTTTCATTCGGCACCAGCTGGCCCAACGCGGGGAGGTTGACTAATGCCGAACTCCTCAGCCGAGGCAGCCCCTACGGCTCACAAATTTTTTCCAATCATCGACTGGTTTCCTGCGTATCGACGCGATTGGTTGTTTCCCGACTTTCTTGCCGGAGTGGCGCTTTGGGCGGTCATGGTGCCGGAGGGCATGGCCTACGCCGGTATTGTCGGTGTGCCACCGATCATGGGTCTTTACACAATAGTCCCGGCGTTGGTCGCATATGCGCTGCTTGGCACATCGCGACAGCTTGTCGTCGGACCGGACACCGCAACGGGTCTGATCTCCGCGCTCACGATCGGTGCCATCGCAACACAAGGCACGGCGGAATTTAATACGCTCACGTCCACACTTGCGGTTCTGATCGGCATATTTTTCTTGTGTTTTGGACTCATGCGCATGGGATGGGTCGCGAGTTTCATCCCGGCGCCGGTTATGCGTGGGTTCATCGAAGGTCTTGTCTACGTGACCATCATCGGGCAAGTGCCCCACCTGCTCGGCATCAATGGCGTATCGGGTAATTTTTTTGCAAAGCTGTGGAATGTCCTGGAGCACCTATCTGAGGTATCGCTCGCGCCGGCTCTGACCGGCATTTTCTCTCTGGCGGCGATGCTGTTATTTCGCTTTCTGGCGCCCGGCATACCTGCGGCGCTCGTCGTCCTTGCGGCAGCCACAATTATAATCGGCCTCCTCGGCGGCGAGGCGACCGGGGTGCACGTGGCTGGCCACATCCCATCGGGATTGCCCCATCTCAAAGTACCAAGCTTCGAACCGTCAATTTTGTACGAACTCGCACCCGGCGCGCTCGCGATTGTTCTGGTCGGGTATGCGGAGGCTCTCGGGGCAGCAAAAGCGGCCGCAATGCAGAGTGGCGGTGACATCGATCCAAATCAGGAATTGATTGCGCACGGACCGGCAAACATCCTGAGCGGACTGTTCGGAGGCTTTCTCGTTGTCGGAAGCCTTTCGAAGACTTCGGTGGTTACAGCCGCGGGCGCCCGGACCCAAGTCGCCAATCTTGTCGCGGCAGTCTTTTGTCTCGTCACGTTGCTTTGGCTGACGCCCCTTTTTCGGAACATGCCGCAACCGGCGCTCGCCGCAATCGTCATTGCCGCGATGTTGCATCTAACCAAACCCAAATATTTGTTGGATCTTTTTGCCCGAAGCCGTTGGTCATTTGCCAACACCGTGATTGTGATCGTCGCGGAGCTGACCCTGGGCGTGCTCCAAGGTATCGCCTTGGGCGTCGTGTTGGCCTTGTTGACCTTGATCTATCACGCCAGCCATCCAAGCGGAGCCGTGCTCGGCCAGCTACCGAACAGTGAAGCGTACCGCGACGTTCAGCGTCATCCCGAGGCTACTACATTTCCTGGCCTGCTGATCTGGCGGATCGGCGGAGACCTTTTCTTCGCAAGCATTGGTTACGCGGGCCAGACGCTGAGAGCGACACTGGATGCACGACCGGACGTCAAGCGGGTGCTCATGGACTTCAGCCAGGTCACCTTAATCGACATTACGGCAGCCGACGGGTTGTTGAACCTTGTCAAGGAGCTGAAAAATCGGGGTATTGCCCTGGCTTTTGCGCGTGTCCGCGATGCAGTCCGAGACGACATGCGGATTGCAGGGATAGAGACGATTGTGGGTCAGAGCAATTTCTATGAACGCATAACAGATGGGGTACTGGCAAGGCACTCATAATCTCGTCTGACCTGCGGCGCAAAAAGCGCGTCGCTGCGCGAATTCGGACCTGAGGAGTGGCGCATGAAGCTGCAATCAATCGACATGAACCAAGTTACCCAAATAGCGTCTCCTCATAGTGTCGCCCACATCCCTTCCCCGGACGAACGGAAAGCGGCTGGAAAGCTCCTGCGCGAGAAGGTCCCACGAAAGCAACAGGGCAAGTGGAAAGACGTGAATGGGCGACCAAATCCGATCGACATTTTGCAGAAATCGGACGCCGGCCGACTGAAAAGGCTCGTTGCGATCCGATATGGCCGGATGCTGGAGTCTCCTTTTGCCTTTTATCGTGGGGCTGCCGGAGTCATGGCGTCAGACTTGGCACGGCTGCCGATCACTGGGCTGAATGTGCAAGCGTGCGGTGACTGCCATCTCATGAATTTCGGTGGATTCGCAACACCGGAACGCAACGTCATCTTCGATATCAACGATTTCGACGAAACTTCCCGCGCGCCCTGGGAATGGGACGTCAAACGGCTTGTTGCATCTGTCGTGCTTGCCGGCCGGGCGAATGGTCTGTCGGACAGTCAAGCGCGTGATTGTGCTGTAAGCAGTGCGCGAAGATATCGTGAGCACATGCGTGAGTTCTCCGAATTGGACCCGCTCAGAGTTTGGTACGCGAAAACCAGCGCCGCGGACTTTATCGAGTCCCTTCCCAAAGCCTTACGGGCAAGCGTCAGAAAACGGATCGAGAAAGCTGCGACCCGCAGTGGCTCAGAACTGGATTTTCCCAAGCTCGCTGGGTCCGTTGGCGGGCAAATTCGGATCAAGGACCAACCGCCGCTTATCTTTCACCCAGAAGCAATCCACGACCCCGACGGTGAGGCAACAATTGAGCAATTCATGCACGTGTACCAAGACTCGTTGTCTGACGACCATCGCACCCTGCTCGATCGGTATCAGCTGGCGGATGCGGCTATTAAAGTGGTCGGCATTGGCAGCGTTGGTCGGAGATGCTGGATTGCCCTGATGATGTCGGAGGGAAACGATCCATTGTTTCTCCAATTCAAAGAAGCGGTGAACTCGGTCCTCGAACCCTATGCTGGGAAGAGCGCGTATAAACATCACGGGCAGCGCGTCGTGATGGGACAACGTTTGATGCAACCGGCGTCGGATATTTTCCTCGGATGGGCCACTGCTCCGAATGGCCGGCAGTTCTATGTTCGGCAGCTGCACGATGCAAAAATCAAGCCTCTGGTTGAAACGTTTAACGCGGAAATGCTGGATGTCTACGCCATGGCCTGCGGTTGGGTGCTCGCACGCGCCCATTCAAAGGCCAGTGAACTGTCCGCAACCATCAGCGGGTATCTCGGTGTTTCAAACGATCAGTTCGACGTAGCGATGGGAAAGTTTGCCTTGGCATATGCGGATCAAGCCGAAGGTGATTATGCCGCGCTCAAGGCCGCTGTGCGAAAAGGCAAGATTGTCGCCATCCAAGAATAGCCGGCGACACTGAAGAGATGAGTATCCGCTTTCGTGGACAGAACGGTTCGGAAGTCAGTCACCAGCTAAAAAAACTGAGCCCATAAAGAATACCGATGCCCGCAGCTGCGAATGCCAACCAAATAAGGACGCCGATCGCTTTCTGGTAAGCGGTTGACTGTCTTAGCGCTTCCGGTTGCGCGGGTTTTTCTCCGATAAGTTGCCTTTCACGAAGGGATTTGTCTCAGGTGCTTCGCGAGTATTGAAGCATTCCTCGAGACGTTCAAATGCCGTCGAACTGCCATCAAGCGGCACCCGCAGCGTAGCGCCCTCGGCTTGCACCAGGAGCTTATTGACGGATCGAAGCTTTGAATTGAGCCGGCTATCCGCAAGAGTGATGCTCACTCTCTTCATTTCCGCCATCGCTTTGGTCTCCACGGACCGAGAGCCTGCAGTGAGACGAACGGGATAAGATTTGCCCCGGTCAAGCTTCCACTTTTGCGACTCGAGGATGACCAAAAGCCCGTCCTGCGCACGCACGAAGGTTATTCCGGGCTCGCTATCGGAACGGCTCATCGTGCAGCTTTGCAACTTATTTGTCTTGTAGGTCGGTCCGATTGTCCAGTGGCCCGCGGCGATCGTCTGGTTTTCTGGCGGCCGGGGCTTATTGAGTCCGGACCTGGCGGCCAGCCGCGCTCGGCCACGCGCGACTTTGGTCGGCGGAGGCGGTTCACGCACATCCCATTGGCAAATGCGGGCTCCCCTGTGCCGTTCGAGAATGTCGAGATGGATATGGTTATTGTGGTGGCTGTCAGCGCCAGGTCCCAGCACCGTCGTAAATCGATGACAGGCGGAATCTCGCATATCATCACGAAGCGGCTTTGAAACCTTCTCATCCGTGAGGTCGATGTGGCGACCACCCGCCATGACCAAGGCATGGACATCGATGGCGTTGCCTTTGCCGTGTTCGCTGAGTTTGGCGTCGGCAATACCATTACGGCCACGGCACTCGTATGACCCGAGGGTATCGACGCTGCGAAGCGCATCTCCAAGCGTGGCGGCGTGACTGGAAGCCTCGTCGCGGACCCAGGCGGCAAATGATTCCGCCATCGCACAGCGCAGGACAGCGGTAGGATTGATGGCGACACGCTTGCGGTTGGGCAGCAATACGGCCTCTAGCCTAATCATATCGCGACCGCCGCAGTCGCCTGGACCGATGAGCCTGGGCAGTAACTCGATCGTAGCGATCGCCGCCAGTCGCTGATCACAATCGCTCAATGCACTGGTGACATTCGCAGTATCAAAACCGGGGCCCGCGGCTTCGGCAAAGGAATGAGGTTCGGGCCAAAATGCCGGCCGCGGCCGCGGTAACGGAACGTCACCGACAACCGTATTCGCGGCCGCGGGCGCGCCCTCTTCGGATTTCGATCTTGCCTTATCCCGCGGTGAGGCTCGCGAACTCTCGCTTCGCCGATGTGCTTTTCGGCGGTGTGGTTCCCAACCGAGCGGGCCGAACAGGCTCTCGCGATATTTGTCCGACCGAAAATGTGACGCGTTGAACCGGAACCAGTCATCTGAAGATTGCGCTGGAACGTTGGCCGTACCAATGCATTCGGCTACCACCAGAACGGCTGCCGCCCTGAGCCAAAGCGAAACTCGGCTCTTTGCCCGCATGTGCGAATGCACAAGTGCATTCCCAGGCAAAAGTTCCTTCCTTGATTCGTCCGCCCTTGGCACGAAGACGTCTTCAAGGATAGGCGCACATCACAAAAGTATCGCCCGTAGCTACCATCAGACTTGCTTCCGTAGCTGCTACAGGTGGTATTTTTTTACGTTGTTCGATGGCAAGAAAATACCACCCAACGTTGGCAAGGACAGAAAAACACGACTCATGGAACTCGTGGTTCACGACCACGTTATCCGGACGCTCTTGGACAGCTTTGCGGTCATGATGCCAGCAACGAGATTTTGTATAAAGTGCGGAAGTTGCTGCGAACACGTTAGCACGCTTCACAACATCGAAAACGACGACACTTACGAAATCTATCGATGTGTCGATTGCAGGTTTATCGAATGGCTGTCACGAACTGAGCAGAGCCAACAACGGGTTCGTGCAAATATCCAGCGGCGTTCGATGCGCTAAAAAGTGTGCCTACGTTGGATCAATCTTGAAAATTAAACGAGCGCGGCTCAGCTACGCATCTGGCGGACTTCACACAACTCGCAATGTATTCCAGCTTCGCGTAAATGCCGGACGAGATCGGCGGCGATGCGCCACCTTTCAAACTCCCGCTCTTGCGCCGATAGCAGTTGGTCGGCGGCCTTAGTTGGACCGCACGCAACATGACCCGCAGCAACGCATTTGTTACCACTCGGGAGTGACATTGGCCGGCCCAACAAGGATTGGACAACGCTATTCCTTCATCATGACAGCCGAGTATCATCTCTTTGGCAACTCAGGTCGGCAGGCAACGCATTAAGACAGGACTATTGCCTCAAGTGCCAATTACGAGTCTGGACCAGCACTCCACACCCGTCTGCTTCTGACCCAAAGCGCACATTTCAATTGCGTTGCGAGGGTCACATCTCGTCTGCAATGATTTGCAGACGGGCCCGGTCGCGGATCGCGATCCGCTGCCGGCCGCCTGCGATAATACCGGCCGCTTCCCAGGCGCTTATGATCCGGCTCACCGTATGCAAAGTCGTTGCCGTCATCTCGGCGATGTCCTGACGGCTCAGCGGAAAATCGATCAACGTACCAGCCGGCGATTTCTGGCCCGCATCATCGGCTAGTTTAAGAACGGCGTGGGCAACGCGCCGTTCGGCGTCTTCCGTCGAGATTTCCCGCAATCGTTGATGAGCCTCCTGCAGGCGCCCGCCGATCATGCGCATCGCATTGCCCGCGAGCACGGGGTGCTGACCTATCAGCGGCGGCCAAGTTGCCGAGGGCCACAACAGCGCAAGGCTGTCCACGATCGCCGTGGCGGTCCCTGGGTAGGTGTCACGACCGATGGCCATCGCCACGCCGAACAGATCGCCCGGACTGACAAAACGCACCACGATCTGTTCGCCGTGCGGCGTCAATTGAGTAACGCGTAAGCGTCCATGCAGCAGCAGGAAGAAGGAATGCGCCGATTCATTCTGAGAGAAAACCGTCGCGCCCTTCGCATAGTGTCGTGCGTGCGCGCGAGCCAGAAGGGCATCGAGTTCTTCGGAGGATAGCCCGGCGAATACCGGCAGATCGGAAATTAGTGAATGGTCGAGCCTCAGCGTCACGCCATATCCCGGTGTATTGATCGGCTGCAGGGCGGGCGCACGCATATTAGCTCACATCACGTCCTTGGAAAGGATAGCCGGCCTTTGTTTTGAAAGGCCGACATCAGGCTCCGACATTGGTCGCTCAGTGCGACATCGACTTTGCGGACTTCGCCGGATCGTAATCGTTGTAGACGTCGTGATTGTCCGGCCCGCTGACTTCGACTGTCGCGATCTCAACCGCATATCGAGGACGCGGTCCGTTTATAAAGTGCGTCCAACGTATGAGCGTTGGGACAGAACTGACGGAAATTTCGAGCGGCGGTACCCTCGGCGAGCTCGCGTTGACACAGGCTTTTATGGTCGCAAAAGGCGCACGTTCGTTGCAAGTCCCGCATGATCGCGGGATCGGCGCTCGCTAGCACTCGCGCGTCGACGGAAAGTGCCGACAGCATTTTCGGCAAAGCGTCCGCCGCAACGGGCCCCTTCGCGACCAGTCGCCGAAGATCTTCAACGGGTATTCCCAGATCTTTCGCTATCTGTTTTTTCTCGTCCGCGCTGCATCTCCCCAATTCGTCACGTATGCCATTCGCCATGCGAATTTTGCCGATCCATGCTGCGACGGCGTGCAGCATGAATTCGACAGTTGGACAACGCGACACGTCGGCTGCGCGCCCGGACATCGTGCCCTCCGTTTGCTGAAGACGGGAATTTTCAGATGCACGATAGCCGAGCCCGGCCTGCGTTCTTTGCGCTGGGACAAATTGGGGACAGATCGACAAAATGTCGCACCGCGCTTTCGATCCGAAACGCAGGAAAAGGTACTAGATCGTCGATGCAACCATCGAAGCCCGCGTGAGACATAATCATGTCGATGCCCGCCGCCTTGCAGAGCCGCCGCAGCTACGCCGGCCCGGCCTTGTTCTCTTACGGCTTCCGGCCATTTTTTCTCGCCGCTGCTTCGTGGGCAGCGTTCAACATCCTGCTCTGGACCCCGCAATATCTGGGCTTTGTCGCGGTGCCGACTGAATTCAGCGCGCTCGACTGGCACATCCACGAGATGCTCTACGGCTATGTGGCGGCAGCGGTCGCCGGCTTTCTGCTCACGGCAATTCCGAACTGGACGGGCCGGCTGCCGGTCAACGGCTGGCCGCTTGTCGGCCTCGTCGTGCTTTGGCTCGCCGGCCGCGTAGCCATTCTGCTGTCCGCGGATATCGGGGCCATTGCAGCGGCGCTCATCGACGTCAGTTTCCTGTTCGCGCTTGCGGCCGTTGCGGCCCGCGAGATCGTTGCCGGCAAGAATTGGCGCAACCTGCGTGTCATGATCATTCTCTTCGTGCTCATCCTCGGCAACATCGTCTTTCATGCGGAAGTGCTGGTCAAAGGCTCAGCCGACTACGGTATTCGCATCGCCATTTCTGCAATCGTGCTGCTGATATCCCTCATCGGTGGCCGCGTCGTGCCGAGCTTCACCAACAACTGGTTGTCGCGTAACAATCCGGGGCGGTTGCCAGTGCCATTTTCACGTTTTGACATGACGACGATTGCCAGCGGTGCGCTCTCACTTATCGCGTGGATCGCTGCGCCGGCGCATCCCGTCACCGGCGTGCTGCTGCTGATCGCCGGTTGCATGCAATCGATGCGGCTTGTGCGTTGGGCCGGAGACCGTACGCTCGCTGAGCCGCTCGTGTTGGTGTTGCATCTCGGCTACGCGTTTATTCCAGCCGGCTTCCTGCTGCTTGGCCTGTCGATTTGGAGCACGCTGGTGCCAAGTACAGCCGGGATACACGCCTGGACGGCCGGTGCCATTGGCTTAATGACTCTTGGCGTCATGACGCGTGCATCGCTTGGCCACACAGGCCAGCCACTGCGAGCCGGACGCGCGACGCTCATCATTTATGTGGCTGTCCTGGCAGCTGCGATGGCAAGAATTGTTGCCGCCTTCAGCGGATCTATCACGCTTCTGGAGCTTGCGGGTCTGGGGTGGCTCGCGGCTTTTGGCGGCTTTGTGTTTGTGTACGGCCCGTTGTTGGCGGCGCAAAAGCCAAGCTGGGAGAAGCAAGCGTGATGCAACCTGGCTTTTCCGGGACGTTGTCACAACGCGACACGGCGAAGCCACGGCACCCTTGTGCCATTGCATGGGCCAAGGCGCGCGTGGCTGTCATTGGGCTCATCTTCATCAGCATCGTGTTTTTCATTATACCGCTTCGTCGGTTGAGCGATGTCCTCAATCGCGGATAAATGTCCGCCATTGGCCCAAGCGGGCGTTTGCCTGCCCTTCCGAATATCTGTTTTCAGTGAGTAAAGTGGACGCCACCGGATGGTGGAAGGCTTGGAAGCTCCTCGCCCTCCCCCACAGTTCGAAGATTGATCATGTCGATCAGTTCGGCTCTGCGTCTCTCGAGGGCTGCCATTGCAGCGGTGGCTTGATTGGCGGTGGTCAGGTTTGACCCGAAAACGACGACGCCACCGATGACGGCTGCCATTGCGCCGATAACAGCCACGGCGTTAAGCCAGATCGCGCCGAGCAGATACGCCGATAAAAAGACTATTCCGGCGGCAATGGCCACTTTCGAAAGCAACATTGCTTTTCGGCATCCTTCCAAGGTGATGGCATGGTCTTCGATATCGGTTTCGATGCGGGAGATTTGATCGCGCAGCTCGTCATTGGGCATTTGCCTACTCGCCTAATAGTTGCAATACCTATATGTACGTATCGGTCCCCCGGGGCCCGCATGCTGCAAATTCCAAACTACCGGCACACGCGCGACGCGCGAAGTCTTCGCGGTCACGCCGTGCCGAGCGTTCGCATAGGCGATCCTACGATCTCCCTTATGGTGCGTCCCCTCTCCGCGGAGTAGAACTCCCGGATACGGTACGCGCCAATGGCTCCTTCCCATAAATACCTCGCGGACAAGGCTCTGGATTTCTGGCTCGCGCGCGGCGCGGTTCTGACGATCGTCATTCTGCAGATCGTCATCGTCAATGACCTCTCGGTGGGGCCTCGATGGCTCGCGCCAGTTCTGGAACTCGCCCTTCTTGTGCCGCTGTCGATAGCGACGGTGTGGACGCAGCGGCGCGCGCGTAAGGCATCGACTGACGCGCAATGGAATCTTGTCGGCCGCCAGCGATTGTTGATGCGCCGGCTGGCGATTTCCCTGACCGCCCTCGTGACGCTGGTGAATTTCGGCGCGCTGGCGCGCCTGGTCGAAGCCATCCTGGCGGGGAATGCGGGAACCGGCCGCACGCTGTTGCTCGATGCACTCAATATCTGGGCGACCAACGTTATCATTTTCGCCCTTTGGTACTGGGCCCTCGATCGCGGCAGTCCTGCGACAAAAGGAACAAGGCCCGATGCCAACAACGACTTTCTCTTCACCCAGCAGCAACCGGCTGGCGAAACCTGTCTGCATCCCGGCTGGACACCAGGCTTCATCGACTACCTGTTTCTCGCTTTCACCAATGCGACGGCGTTTTCACCCGCGGACACGTTTCCACTGACCGTGCGGGCCAAGCTTCTGATGATGGCCGAGGCCGGCATTTCTTTTGCCACAATTGCGCTGGTGGCATCGCGGGCCGTCGGAATTCTCAACTAATTGCGCGGGCCACGAGCGCGCAAACGGTTCCGGGCGTCCAAAATATGTCATGCCTTTGTCTTGAATCTATTCTCTCATAGCGCGCGTAGGCCATCGTTGCGTTCCGTGGCCTTGGCCCAGCGCCCTCAACAGTCTTGGCGGGCTTCGGTCGGCCAAGACTGTTGTCGGTCCCACCCCCAAAACCATTCGCGGTTACACCTGACCGTCGCGCGCGTCCGAGGCCGCGAGACATGACGACGGCAATGCTAATGTCCGTAGGAAGCGAGCCCCGAGGAGAGAGTCATGAGGAGAGAGTCATATGGAGCACGTAACCATTAGCGCCAGTGGCGCCCAATTCCATGTCGCCAAGACTGGGACTGGAGAACCTCTGCTCCTGCTGCACGGATGGCCAGAGTTCTGGCTCACGTGGGAGCCACTCATGGAGCGCCTGCAGGATCGCTTCACGCTCATAGCTCCGGACCTCAGGGGATTCGGCAAAACCGATAAGCCGGTTGAACCGTTCGGTCCTCCCGACCATGCGAAAGACATGATTGCGCTGCTCGACGCGTTTGGCATCAAGCGCGCCGGTGTCGTGGGCCATGATGTCGGAGGCGCTATCATGCAGCCTCTCGCACGATCGGCACCGGATCGGCTCGTCGGACTGTTTTTCTTTGACTTCGTCTATCCCGGCATCGGCCCGCGCATGGCAGAGCCGGATCGGCTCAAGGAGATCTGGTACCAGTCATTCAATCAGATCGAGATGACACCGAAGCTCGTCGGCGCAACACGCCATAGCTGCAAAACGTATATTGGGCACTTCCTACGACATTGGGCCTACCGAAAAGACGTTTTTGACGGCGTGCTCGATGCCTTTACCGATAACTTCATGCAGCCGGGGAATCTCGCCGGCGGCTTTGCCCACTATCGCGCAGCAAATGCTGGCCGCATCGCGATGATGAAAGGCGAAGTGCCAAATTTGCCAAAGATCAAAGTGCCCACCTGCGTCCGCTGGGCCGAGCACGATCCTCTGTTCCCTTACGCGTGGACCGACAGGCTCGGCGAAACTTTCGCCAGACTAGATCTCGCGATGTTTTCAGGTGTCGGCCACTTTCCGCATCGGGAAGACCCGGACCGCGCCGCGAAAGAAATCGCGACTTTTTTCGGCTCTTTGCAATGACGACGCGAAGCGCAGCGGCGCATCGCCTGTTGCGTCCACGCAACCAAGTTTGAATTTGTCATTAATCTGAAAACCGCCAAATCGCTCGGCCTCACCCCTCCCTCCGGCGTGCTCTCAATTGCCGATGCCGTCATTGAGTAGAGCGCGGCGGATCGCAAGTCGGTTGGCAAAGGCTCCCGGTTTGCGCACAATGCGTTACGACCCTCAATAAAAAACTGTCAGTGAGGCTAGGACATGCGCGCACACTTGCGGTTTATCGGCGCAGCCGCCATCGCGACGTTCGCCAGCGCGGCAATACCCGCGCTTGCAACGGCTGACGATTATCCGTCACGCACGATTTCGCTGGTGGTGGCCTTTCCCGCGGGCGGCGGCGTCGACACTGTCGGCCGGGTTGTCGCGCAGAAACTGACCGAAGCGCTCGGCCAGCAGATCATCGTCGTCAATCGTCCGGGGGCCGGCTCCGTGATCGGTACACGCGACGTCGCCCGCGCGCAGGCCGACGGCTACACCCTGCTGCTGCTGGTGACCGGGGCAGGCCTGCCGGAAAATCCTGGCTACGACATGGGCAAGGATTTCGCGCCTATCGGACTGATCGCTTCGGTGCCGATCGTCATCATGTCCAATCCGTCCGTGCCCGCGAAAACGATCTCCGATGTGATCGCGCTCGCCAGGAAAGATGGCGACAAGGTCACGGTCGGCACGCCGCCCGCCCCGACCCTGAACTATTTCGGCGCTGAGCAATTCAAGGCCCTGACCAATACCAAGATCACCATCGTGACCTACAAGGGAACCGGTCCGCTCACCAACGATCTCATCGGCGGACATGTCATGCTCGCCTTCAATACACTGCCGCCAGCCATCGGCAGCATCCAGGCCGGTGCGTTGCGCGCCATCGCTGTCGGATCTTCGCAGCGCATGGCCGCCATCCCCGATGTACCGACCATTGCCGAATCCGGCCTGCCGGGACTGGAGATCGTGCAGTACTACGGACTGGTCGCACCGGCGGGCACGCCGCAGCCGATCATCGACCGGCTCAACAAGGAGCTACGCAAGATCGTAACGTCGGACGACATGAAGAAACGGCTGCTCGACGCCGGCGGCGATCCGCTCGCCAGCACGCCCGGCGAATACGCGCAGAACATCCAGCGCGAAGAAGGCAAGTGGCAGGCCGTGATCAAGAAACTTGGCCTGGTGATCAACAACTGATCGTTTCGCCCTCGGCATCCATCACGGTGCCTTGAGGATCTGCCTGCAGGCGGCAGGCAGATCGGCGAGCGTCAGCGGCGGCTTCGGTTTGGACGGCGGCGGATGCAGCGTCGATTCCTTGAACCAGAATTCGAGATCGCGACCACAGCCGTCGTCTGGGAGCGTTGGTGTCGGCGGCTTGCAGTCCGGACTATCCTCCGGACACGAGGTCTGCACGTGAAAGTGCTCGGCGTGGCCATACCAGGGACGCACCTTGTAAAGCCAGGTGCGATCAGCCCCAGCCTCGCGGCATAGCGCCTTCTTGATTGCGGCGTTGACCAGGACGCGGACCACCACCGGATCCTGCGCAGCGGCGCGGATCAGCGCGGCATGTGTGCTAGTCCACTCTTGCGGATCGACGTCGAGCATATCGGGCGCGACCATATCCGTGCCTGGGTTAAACTCGCGCTCCTTGAGACTCTGCACGTGGTCTGGCATCGGCGTGAACCAGATATCGACGTCGAGGCCATTTTGATGGCTACTGTGGTCGGCGATCATCGGTCCGCCGCGCGGCTGCGCTATGTCGCCGATCAAGAGGCCGTTCCAGCCGATCTTTTTTGCGCTTTTCGCAAATCGCTCGACGAAGCGAATGACTTGTGGATTGCCCCAGTAGCGGTTGCGCGAGGGCCGCATGACTTGCCAGCCAGGTCCGTCGATCGCCAACGGCACGGCACCGGCAAGGCAACCCTTGGAATGGATGCCAATCGAGCGCGCCGGCCCGCGATACGGCGTTGCCTTGCGTGCGAACAGTTCCTTGGCCGGCGTCGACGCATCCGGATTTTGCAACGGCGGCAGCGGCTCGGGCTTGAGCGAGCCGGGCAGCATCGGGTCAAGCTCATGCGTCTGCTGCCCGAGCGCAGAACCCGCGGCGGCGAGGACGAATGCGGCGAACAAGCAACAACTTATGCGGCTCTTACGTCGGTGCAACAAATGCTTCCCTTCCAATGGCCCTCATGGCTCACCGGCAGGCTGAAGCATCGAGCTGCCGGGCTTTGATTTTATCGTCGTTGTCTTTGCCGCCGTTGAGTTTTTGCCGCGCCAATCCGCGATTGCAAAACGCCGCGGCATAATTGGGCTTGAGCCGAATGGCTTCGTTATAGTCAGCGATGGCCCGGTACAGGTTGCCTGTGCGCGCATAGGCGTTTCCGCGGCTGTTAAAGGCAGAAGCGTCCTCGGGATGAAGACGTATGGCCAGGTTGAAGCTCGCGATGGCGTTGCCAAAGCTGCCAGACGAGTACGCCGCATTACCCTCTCTGACCGCGGCCAGATAAGCCTTCTCGTTTGTTTCCGTGTCGGTCGTTGTCTTTGCCTGCTGCTGCTCCTGCGGTTTTTCCGTACCGGCGCGTTCAACACAGGTCTTCAGGCTGGAATAGTCGGTGATGCCCTTGTCGGCAACACACGACGTCCGCTTCCCCTTGTCATAGGACTCCCAACGCTCCGCCAGCTGGTCGTGGGCCGTGTGTTCATCTTTGCCAATGGACCGACACCAGCTCTTCAATGCATCAGCCCACTGTTCTCCCGTCTCGGCCTGCGTCAGGCATTTAGCCGTCTCTGCGTCGACGTCGTAAACCGGTAACGTCTGTGCGCGAACGGGGATCGTCCCGGCGACGAGCGCGGCGGCAAACCAAGCCACTGTCACAAATATGATTTGCATTGACCGAACTAAATCACGAAATGGGCCTTTGATGTAGGTCAATTGAACAAAGATTAGTTCGCGCATCATTTTTTATCGCCCAGACCTCGTCCAAGAAACAGGCTGACCCCGCTGACCGTCATTGAAAGGACGATGAGAACTATGCCAAGGCCAAGAGCCAACGGCAGATCGCCTTTGCTCGTCTCAAGAGCAATCGCAGTTGTCATGGTCCGGGTATAACCCTGGATGTTCCCTCCGACGATAAGGATTGCGCCGACTTCCGCGATCGCGCGGCCGAATGCGGCCAGAAATGCCGTCAGCATTCCTTCACGACCGATATTCATCAGCGACCAGATGCTTCTGAAGCGATTGGCGCCATCGTTCAAAAGAAGATCACCGTAAGTCGCCCATAGGCTTGCTGTCGTACGATGGACGAGCGCCATCACAATGGGCAACGCAAGCAGGCACTGCGCAATCACCATCGCGGACGGAGTAAACAGAATACCAAATGACCCCAGCGGCCCCGAACGCGACAATAGCAGATAGACCACAAGACCCACGACAACCGGAGGGAGGCCAAGGAGCGCGTTGACAATGATGATCAACGCGCTTCGACCGGGGAAGCGATAGACCGCGAGCGCCGTTCCCATCGGAGCGCCGATGAGAAAGGCGCAAACACTTGCAGTGAGGCTGACCTCGATCGACAGAAGCACGATATCCCGCAGCTGCGGATCGAGCCTGCCAATCAAATCAAGTGCGGTCGCAAAGGCGGTGGTAAAATCGTTCACCGACCACTACTAACATGCTTCAGGCGTTCGGATCATCAGCGTTGGGATAAAACAACTGCTCGCCATTGACTTTGTAATTGGCGATGGCTTTCTGCCCCTCCGGAGACAAAAGCCAGTCAATGAACTGCTGACCCAGCTCTTTCTTCACGGTCGGATGTTTTTCCGGATTGACCAGAATGACCCCGTATTGATTGAACAGTCGCTTGTCGCCCTCGACGAGGATTTGCAGATCGCCTTTGTTTTTGAAAGAGAGCCACGTCCCGCGATCCGACAACACGTAGGCATTGCTCGCGCTTGCCATGTTGAGCGCGGCGCCCATGCCCTGACCAATCGACTTGTACCAGGGGCCTTTCTGTTGATCGATGTCGATACCGGCATCTTTATTCCACAACGCCAGCTCGGCCATGTGCGTTCCGGAGCGGTCACCGCGAGAAATGAAGGGCGCCTGCTTTTCTTTGATCGTCTTCAGCGCTGCGGCGACGTCCCTGCCCTTGATGCCCGCAGGATCGTTTTTCGGACCGATGAGGACGAAGTCGTTGTACATCACCGGGTTGCGTTTGACGCCTTGACCTTCGGCCAGAAATTTTTCTTCCGCCGATTTGGCATGGACAAACACCACATCGGCGTCGCCGCGTCGGCCCGTGTCGAGCGCCTGTCCTGTGCCTTGCGCGATCACCTTGACTGCGATCCCGGTCTGCTGCTGAAAGATCGGAAGCAGATACTCAAACAGGCCGCTGTCTTGAGTCGACGTTGTCGAGGCAACAACAATGGATTTTTCCTGCGCAATCACCTGCGCAGATAAAAAGGCGGACGCGATCACCGCGATGCAGGCCAATAGCATTTTCCGTCGTGAAAACATGTGGATCCTCTAATAAGGGATTTAGATACAACACCCGCGCTCGCCGATGAAGGTATTTTTACTGTTGCGCGTCCTTCCGCCGCCCCAAAAGCAGGCAGGCGGCAAAAAACCGCGGCTAGCCCCTACCCGGACGCAGGCACGGATTGCCAGCGATCGCGTGCGCGGGCCGGTTGAGTAGACGGCTCAAAACAAATAGATGTTGGGTGGCTACAATTTGCGTAATCCGAAGGATGAGCGATGAGAATTTGTATTTCGGTGACAGCCGCGATTGTGGCGGGTGCGGCCCTGCTCTCCGCATGCACGACAAACACGTTGCACGAAGACGCGCGCCGCGACTACGAACGCTCGGTTGCGGACTATGAGAACTGCGTCGCCGCCAATCAGATGAGCACTTGCGAAAAAGAACGCAGCATCATGAGGGCCAACAAGAGAGCGCTGTCCGCCACGACGCAAGGCGCGAGCCGATGAAAATTGGGTCCGTTTGGCCCTTGGCGGATGCCCATCACCTTGGCGTGAACACCACGAATAAAGTCTGCTGATCGCTGATCTAGTTGGCACAGCACCAACAAAAGGATCCGCGTCATGACTGATATCGTAATCAAAGCGCAAGAGGAGACACTTTCCTTCGACGTTTCCGATGAAACGTTGGAAGCTGCGGCAGGCGCGGCGAAAATAGGCGCGAGCTTTACTCTTGGCTCTTGCACCGGCCTTTCCGATTGTCCTGCTCGACCGGCCTAAATCCATCCAATGACGTTTTGGAGAGACCGCCACCAGGCGGTCTCTCTCTTGCCCAAGGGCAGCTTTGCCCTTGGGCCCTCATATTCCTGGCGCTGAAGCGGAGTTTTCCCCGTCGTCCACCGTCGTCGCGGCACTTCCGGTTTGTCTCGCGAGCCGGAGCGCGCTTAACTGATGAAAGACGGTAGGAGATCGCCATGCTTCACTACCGAGCATACCTCCTGGATGCGCAGCATCGCATTGCACAGCCCGCGAATGAAATTGAGGCTGCGACCGACGCCGACGCGATCAAGATTGCAAAAGAATATCTCGATGACCGCGACCTGGCGCTTTGGCAAGGACCACGTCTCGTCACCACGCTCAGGTCGAAGGCACGGTCGGCAAATGTGAGTCCGCGGTAGCTAATGTCGTATCAGTTGCCGTCGGCTGCGAGCGTTATTTTCGGCTTTTCAGGGCTGCATATCACGTAACCATTGATGTCGGTTTTATAGGCAGCCGGCTGCACATGAAAATAACTCTCGGCGGCTTCAAGAGCCGTATCGAGCGTCGTATTGGTAACATAGCCCCCACAGAAAACGCCGCAGGTCAGGAGAAAGGATTTCATCGTCATCGCGCTTTCCCGATCTTTCGACCTCGACTTTTCCGAGATCTCTGGCACCCCGTGGGAAGCAAAAAGAATGCCAACAGACATGGGGCGAACGCCGAGAAAGTCGCCTGTCCTTAAGCCTTGGCGAGAGGCGCGAGCGGTGCTTCCCAGGCGTTATAGCCGTAGACCCAGTCGACATCCGTGACGCCCTTGCCCCAGACGTTTTGGCGCGAGGTCACCTGCATTCGGGCGGTGCGCTCCTTGCGTGTCAGCTCGTAGCGGCGCAGTCCGACCTCGACGCCGTCGCGATCGCAGCCTTCGAGGCAGCGCGCCAAGATTGCAGCATCCTCGATCGCCATCGCGGCACCTTGCGCCATATAAGGCGTCATCGGATGGCAGGCGTCACCCAGCACCGCCACCCGGCCGTCAATCCAGTGTGCAAGCGGGTCGCGGTCGACCAGGGGCCGCTTGTGGACCGCCGGCGCGGCGTCGATCACGGCGCGTGCCTCGGGGTGAAAGGCCGCGAAAGCCTCGCGCAGCACCTTCACGTCGCCCGTCGCTGACCAAGACTCGAGTTTGAAGCCGAGCTCCGGCTGACTGGTGACGAAGTAGATCTCCGAGCGGTCCGGCTTCACCGGATAGATCACGACGTGACGATCCTCGCCCCACCACTTCGTGCAGTTGACCACCTCAGTGCCCTTCAGGCGTTCGGCTGGATACACTGTGCGATAAGCGATACGGCCGGTGAAGTTTGGTTCGTCGTCGCCGAACAGAATGCTTTTCACCACCGAATGCACGCCGTCGGCGCCGATCGCGACATCGGCGTGGGCAACATGACCGTTGTCGAAGGTGAGACGTACGTCGTGCGGCGTCTGGTCGATGCCAGTCAGCTGATGGTTGAGCTTCACAATCTCCAGCGGCACCGCGCTCGCCAAGGCCGCATGCAGGTCGCCGCGATGCGCCAGGAGATAAGGCGCGCCATAGGCCTGTTCGGCGTCGAGGCCAAACGGGATGTCGAACAACACCTCGCCACTCTTCCAGTCGCGATTGTTCCATGAGCGCGGATAAAAAGTGTCGGCGCGCAGCCGGTCCTCGAGCCCCAGCCCGCGCAGCACGTGCATGGCATTACAGCCGATCTGGATGCCGGCGCCGAGCCGCGTGAACTGTCTGGCTTGTTCGTAGACCGTGACCTTGTGGCCGACTTTGCGGACGGCGGCGGCAGCGGCGAGGCCGCCCATGCCGGCGCCGACGATCGCGATGTTGAGTTTGTCGCTCATGTCGGCAGGTATTCTACACTGCCTGCCTGGCGCGCCGTACAACTACGCTCGCTTGAGCGTAACTTCGATGGGCGGTCCACTTTTAATCGTCTGATACACAACGCAGTAGCGTTCGGTCAGCTTCAGCAATTGGTCGAGTTTTTCTTGCGACGTGTCAGTGCTGACGTCGAATCGCAGGCGAATCTGCGCAAAGCCAACCGGGGCATCTTTGGCGACACCTAATGTGCCGCGGAAATCGAGGTCGCCTTCTGCGGATACGGTTGCCGATCGCAATGGAATTTCAAGCGCCGTCGATACGGCCTTGAGAGTGACGCCGGCGCATGCAACCAGTGCCTCCAACAGCATGTCGCCGGAACACAGCTCGAGCCCGCTGCCACCAGTGGCCGGATGAAGGCCGGCGATCGCGAGCGCACGACCAGTCTCTACCTTGCAAGCAATGTTCGTTTCATCAAGCGAACCTTTGGCTTTCAAGGTGATGAGGCCTGCCTTCGGGTCATCCTTGTAGCGAGCCTTTATCGGAGCCTGCATCGCCCTCAATTCAGCAGCATCCATATTCAAGCTCCCTCCATTTTGCTCAACGGCGCTTTGGTGGCCGCTCTACTAGCCGCCTGAACACAAAAAGCCCAGAGCTCACACGACAATTTTATCTTACGCGGCGAGGAATACGCGAGAGTCTCGCAAGGACCCTTGGATCAGAAGTCTCTTTCACCACCATAATGCCTGGCCCGCGCTGACCTTGACCTCTGGGCCACTTGGCGCCGATGTCCGATCCAGCGAGCGGTCGAGCGCAACGAGCACCCGGCGTTTGATGTGATCAAAGGCGGCCGATTGGCGATCGCGTGGCCGCGAGAGCGACGCTTCGATTTCGTCAAAGATGCGTCCGGGTCGCGGACACATGACCATGATGCGGTCAGCGAGCACCACCGCTTCATCAACGTCGTGAGTGACGAGGACGAGCGTTGGCTTGAAATAGGTCCAAAGATCCAGCAAATGATCCTGCAGGTTGACCCTGGTGAAAGCGTCGAGCGCGGAAAACGGTTCGTCGAGGAGCAAGACCTCTGGCCGCGGCACCAAAGCACGTGCGATCGCAACCCGCTGGGCTTGACCACCCGACAATTCCCGAGGCCACACGCCTGCCTTGTCAAGCAGCCCGACGCGCGAGAGGGCGGCGGCGACAAGTGAATTTCGTTCGGCCTTGGAGCGATCTTCCAGACCGAAGCCGACATTCTCGGAAACCGAAAGCCATGGCAGCAATCGCGGTTCTTGAAAGACAATGCCGATCTTTTCGTGTGGCGTGGTGACGGGCTGACCGTCGAGCAGAACGCGGCCTTGGCTTGGCGTATCAAGTCCGGAAATCGCTCTTAAAAGCGTCGACTTTCCGCAGCCGGAACCGCCGACAACGGCAACAATCTCGCCGGGGGCAACCGAAAAACTCACGCCATCAAGCGCGTGGACGCCATTCGCATAAGTCTTGCCGACGCGGTCAAGGACGAGCACCGTCAGTCCCTTCCAGTCGGAGCATTGAAACGATCTTCCCAACGCAGGAACGGAGCAGACACCCCGACAATGATCCAATCGGTTATCTTGCCGATAACTGCAAAGGCGACGATAGCGGCGACGATCTGTGCGGGCTTGCCAAGTTGTTGTCCGTCAACCAGCAGAAAGCCCAATCCTTCGGATGCGCCCATGAATTCAGCGGCAACCACAAACATCCAGCCCAGGCCAAGCCCCGAACGCAATGCGATGACGTAAGACGGCAGCACGGCCGGCAGCAAGATACGGCGGACCATCTGCACGCCGCTCAGGCGGAATGCGCGGCCGACTTCGACGATCTTGCGATCGACGGACATCACCGCTCCCATGACTCCGAGGTAAACGGGAAAGAACACGCCGACGGCAATCAGTGTGACTTTCGATGCTTCGAAGATGCCCAGCCAAAGAATGAAAAGGGGCACCCAGGCAATCGACGGTATGGCACGCAGCGCCTGAAGGCTTGGATCGATGATACGGCGCACGAGGGCCGAATAACCCGTGATCGCGCCAAGCACTGTGCCGACGCAAACACCTATAGCAAAGCCGGCAGCGACGCGGGCCAACGTCGTGAGGGCGTGGCTTTGCAGTTCTCCAGTGCGCGCAAGCTCGACGAATGTTGCATAAATGACGGAAGGCGGCGGCACCAACCGTCCGCTGAACAGGCCGGCACGCACGGAAATTTCCCAGCCGAGCGCCAGTCCGAGAGGAAGCAAAAGGCCGAGTGCGGGCCGACTCCAGCGTAAAAGCCAATGCCTGCGCTGCTGAAGGCCCGGCTCCGGCAGCTCGTCCAATACACTCATTTGTAGAACAGACATCAAGATGCCCCTAAAAGGCAACTAACTCAGCGCGTAACAGATGAATCTCGGAAGGAGGACCCAGCTACGCGCTGTTACGCTGCGTGCTGGGTCGCAATTATCAATTTGTTGCAACCCCGAACTGTTCGTCGATGAGCTCATCGAGGGCTTTCTTCACATCGACGTCCGGCTTGATGACGCCAGCCTGCTGGAGTGCAAGACCGGCCGCCAGAATGCTTTCGCGCTGAGGTGAGCCGATGCGGCCGTTCGAAAGATCGGTGCGTTCGCGCAACTGCTTTTCCACGACCGCTTTTGGCAGTTTGGTGACCGCGATAAAGCTCGTCTCAACCTCATCCGGATGCGCAAGAGCGTACTTTCGTGCCGTTTCGTAGACGACGAGCACGCGCTTGACCAAATTCGGTTGCGCCTTGGCGAAGTCCTCGCGCACGTTGAGGATGCCGTAGGTGTTGGCATCGGCGTTGCGATAGAACAGCCTGGCTCCTTCTTCCACTTCCGCCGTCGCCATCATCGGATCGAGTCCAGCCCAGGCGTCCACGTCACCACGGCTTAATGCGGTCTTACCGTCAGGATGTTGGAGCAGCACGGGCTGAATGTCCTTTTCGCCTAGACCAGCGCCAAGCAGCGCCCGGACCAGGAAGATATGCGGGTCAGTACCGCGCGTGACAGCGACGCGCTTGCCCTTCAGATCGGCGACTGACTTGATATCCGACTCTTTGCGTGTAACGAGCGCAGTCCATTCTGGTTTGGAGTAAACGTAAATCGATTTGATCGGGTTGCCATTGATCTTCGCGAGTAGCGCTGCCGAGCCGGCGGTCGATCCGAAGTCGATCGAGCCTGCATTGAGAAATTCCAGCGCTTTATTCGAGCCGGCCGACTGCACCCAGCGAATGGAAATACCGTCTTTCGCGAATTCCTTTTCGAGCCAGCCACGCTCCTTGAGCAGGATCGACACGGGGTTGTAGGTCGCCCAGTCGATGCGAATTTCGGTCGGCTGATCGGCAGCGAAAAGCGTTGCAGTCGGCAACGTGCCGACGAGAAGTGCGGATACGAACAAGGAACGTCGGGAAAACAATGTCATGGCGACCTCCAACTTTACTGCGACGCCCTTCGCGTTCCCGACGCGAAGGGCGTCATCATGGAGGCGGGATATTTGCCCCGCCGTCAGCACCGGCGAGGGTTTTGAGGTCCCCGCGCTTTAGCTGCATTTGTTAAGCGCCCGCAAGCGTCGTTGCTCAAATCGGCGCTATGTTTGTTCTATAAAAGGCCGATAAAGTGCGGTCAAAGGAATGTTACGAACGATTCTATCGAAATAATAGAAAATTATGCCTCCGGTGCTCCATATGGGTTTAAACCATTCTCTGTCGTGAAACCTGTTGGCGTTCAGACCTTTTCGCGCGGGTGGTGATCGTTTCCGCGGCGAAAATCGGGCCTGGGACATGAATGCGTTATCAGGACGGCTATAGCCGCGTCGGGCCAAGAACAAACTGCTCGCGACAGATAGTGGGTCTGTGTCCCCAAGCATTTAGATCGTGCCGGTGTTGATTTACCGGCTAAAGGGCGGCGCGATTTGGCAGATCAACCGCTAATTTGATAATGAAGTGTATGTTCTGTCGTAATTTCGTGCTGTGGCAACAGCGCGTCATCTGGCGGCATGTTCGCAATCGGCAGGACATCTGGAAGGGGACTCGGAGGGGGTATGTTCTGTACGATTACGGTTGGACTGTTGCTATCCAACGTAAGCGTTGCATCGCTTCGCTGCAGCGATTTCGAGCAAGTCGCCGTCGTCGAGGAACAAACTCAACTCGCGACAGTCGAGGAGCCGAAAGTTCAAGTCGCCAGCATCGATCATGGCTACGTCCCGCTCCCGCCATCGCAACCCAAAAGATCAGAAATCAAAATCGAGACCACAACCATCGATCTCGAGGCGTCGAACATAAAAAATATGTCGCTGCTGGTGGTTCATACCCCTGACAATGTTCTCAAAACCTCGGTGGCATCAGAACACGCCAGCAAGTTTGTCTGCCTGCTGAAAAAACTGGTGGCTTCGGGCTACCCGATCAAAGACATCGGCGGTTACAGCTATCGAAAGATTTTCGGCACGAATTATTTGAGCTTGCACGCATACGGCAAGGCCCTTGATGTGAACCAGGTGCGGTACAATGAAGTTACCGTGCAACAGCCAAAGCGCACGATTGCGATGGCGCATGAATGTGGGCTGGACTCCGGAGCTGAGTGGGGCACACCGGACACCGGCCATTTTGAGGTACCGACCGATGGTTACGGCACCCGCATTGCCCGTGGCGAGACAGCTCCTCGTGGCATATTGTCGTATGCCGCGGGCAAAATTCAGGAATTCTGGAACTGGAGCGTTCATTAAGGGTTGGTCTATTGCCCCACGGTCCAATCGTCTTAAGCCTAGCTTCCTTATAAATTTACAAGCTTGGAAGTCCTTGAAGGGAGGATGCGATGCGTAAGCGCTTACCATCTGCCGTGCATTTCTGCAGCCTGGTAATCGTCCCCGTTTTGGCCGTGATGTTCGCCGCCCCTGCGAGCGCGCAGATCAGCTCCAGCTCCGAGAGCCAGGACGCCAGCTCCAAGATTCACGTGACCATCGACAAATCCAGACAGAAGATGACGGTCGTCCTGGACGGGGTCACAAAATATGAGTGGCCGGTCTCGACCGGAAAAGCGGGATATTCGACTCCGTCAGGGACCTATACTGCCACCTCCATGAACGAGATCTGGTACAGCAAGGAGTGGGACAGCGCGCCCATGCCTCATTCCGTTTTCTTCAGGAAGGATGGCTATGCGATCCACGGCAGCCTTGAGGTGAAAAATCTCGGCCGACCTGCCTCGCACGGCTGCGTACGTATCTCGCCCGAAAATGCCACAACGTTTTTCGCGCTGGTGAAAAAAGTCGGCTTGAAGAATACCGAGGTCGTGCTGACCGGCGTTACCCCGGGTGGTGAGTACAAGGTCGCAAGGGATCCTCAGGCCCGTTACGATGACTCCACCGGTTACTATGGTCAGACCCAATGGGGCAATGGCTACTACGGAGGCGGCGGCTACTATGGTGGCGGTGGCTATTACGGGCGCCAGAATGGCAACCCCTACTACACTGAATCGCAAGGGTACTACCGACGGCCACCGCGCGGATTCTAAAAGCTGGCCACGCGTGTTCGCGACGAACAGTTAGTGGACACCTTTTTTGCGAGATCCGGGCGCGTTCGGTTTGAGCGCGCCCTTCATTTGCCTCACGCCACGCGAACTGCTGGGGGCGTCAGAGTCGCATCATGCATCACGTATCAGCGATGCCAGTGCGGATAGTTTTGGCGACGATCGCGGCGCTTGCTTTGGTGATGACGGCTTCCGCCGCGGTCCGCCCGTTTCCCACAGGGTTTCACACGCAAGACATCAAAACGGACGGCGCGACGATTCACGTCAGGGTCGGAGGAAACGGGCCCGCGGTCGTGATGTTGCACGGCTTCGGCGATACCGGCGACATGTGGGCGCCGCTGGCGGCTGTGCTCGCGAAAGACCATACGATCATCGTTCCCGACCTACGCGGCATGGGCCTGTCATCTTATCCGGACTCCGGTTACGACAAAAAAACGCAGGCACAGGACATCGCTCGCGTGATGGACAAGCTCAATGTCCAGAAAGCCGACCTTGTCACGCACGACATCGGCAATATGGTCGGCTATGCGCTCGCCGCGCAATACCCCGATCGCATCACACGCTGGGTCATCATCGATGCGCCTTTACCGGGCATTGGCCCGTGGGACGAGATTCTCAAAAGTCCCTTGCTGTGGCATTTCAACTTTCGCGGTCCGGATGTCGACCGGTTGGTGAAAGGCCGTGAGCGGATCTACCTCGACCGGTTCTGGAACGAACTATCGGCAAATCCCAAAGCGATCGACGAGGCGACGCGGCAACACTATGCCAAGATCTACGCGCGGCCCGGCGCCATGCACGCCGCATTCAATCAATTCGCTGCCTTTTCGCAGGATGCATTGGACAACAAGGCTTTCGCGAGCAAAGGCAAGCTGGCCATGCCGATTTTGGCGCTGGGCGCGGAGAAGTCGTTCGGAGCACAGCAAGCTGCAATCATGCACGAAGTCGGCACCAATGTTGAAGGCGGAATCATTGCGAACTCCGGGCATTGGATCATGGAAGAGCAGCCGGACGCGACGGTGAAAGCGGTTCGCGATTTCCTCGAGAAAAAGTAGGCTTTCAGCGAGTGGATCGATTTTCGGCATGACCGCACGGTCCAAGCACGGTCAGGCGCGGTCACGCCTCCTGCATCGCCGCCTCGTTTTCGTCTGTGTACTGAGAAATCGGGAATACAACCCGGATCGTCGTCCCCTTGCCCTCTCCGGGACTTGAGGCTTCAAGCTTTCCGCCGCTGCTCATAATGAAAGTGTTCGCAACCCACAGGCCCAGTCCCGAGCCCGGGATTTTCCCGATGTGACGCTGGCCCCGGTAGAACCGTTCGGAAAGCTTGGTTTTCTCTTCGGCCGTCAAGCCGACGCCGTCATCGTGCACCGAAATCAGCAGTTCTCCGTCCTTGACGAAGGTCGCAACCTCAATGGCCGATGGCGAGTACGAGAATTTTGCCGCGTTGGCGATGATCTGGCTCAGCGCCTGTTCGACCAGGACAGGATCGATGTGCACGAGCGGCAGATTGCTGCCGAGGCTCAACGTTATGCGGCGATCGGGAAAACGTCGCCGCATGCGTTCGACCGCGGTGTCGATAATGTCGGTTGGATCGGTCCAGTCGCGTCGCGAATGCAGCCCCTGGCTTGAAATCAGCGCCGCATCCAGCAGATTTTGAATGTCGCTGTTCAGCCGCATCGCTTCATCGCGGATTCCGCTCGCGAGCGACGCCAGGCGCGGATCCTCGGTGATCGTCGGCATCTCGGCCATGATCGACACTCCGCCAAGAATCGATGCCAGCGGCGTGCGCAACTCGTGCGAGACGGAGCCGATCAACGCATCGCGCAGCTGATCGGCTTCCATCAGCGTTTTCGCGGCGTCGGTCGCCGATTCGATCCTCAGCGCAAGAACTGTCGTGAGGCCGACAACCAGAATGCTGATCGCCGTGTTGATCATCCCCGTCTGCCTGATGTCACTCGCCGTAAAAATACTGCTGAGGAGTGTCAGTCCGATGCACCCGGCAGCGACCAGGATCACGCCGCGCCGGTTGCAGAAACGCACCGCGATCAATACGACGGCGACGTAAAAGACCGGGACGGCAATCTCCAGTTTGGTCGCCGTATCGGCGGCAAAAATTCCAGCAGCCAGCACGGCCGTCAGGATCGGCAGCAGGATCGAACGTTTTTGCCCCGAGACTTGCGGCATTCCCGTTTGGTCAAGTCCTGGCACAATAGTGTTTTCAGCCACCGGCACACGCCCTCTTGCGTAATTGATGTTCCGTTTTGGCCAGACAATAATCGAAACAGCGAAACATTGCTTCGTAAATTTGCCCTCAATTTTTCGGATGCGACCGCAGCCAAAAACCGAAAACACTCATTCAATCACGTCATCCGCGCGCAACAGGATATTGGGCGGTATGGCAAGCCCGAGCGCCGCCGCCGCTTTTGCATTGACGATCAATTCGAAAGCCGTCGCCTGTTGAACCGGCAAATTGCCGACCTTCTCACCTTTCAACAGCCTGTCGAGATATTCGGCCGCACGTTCGAACAGCACGGAAATATTGGCGCCGTAGGTGAACAGACCACCAACGCCCGCGTAGTCGTTGAACGGATAGATGGCGGGAATGCGATTTTCAGCCATGAAGTCCGTGATTTCCTTCCGCTTGCTCAACATCAATGTGTCCGATGCAAGCAATGCGGCATCCGGCCGTGTTTCCTTTAATTTTGTAAGCGCGTTCTCAATGTCTGCAGCGCTGTGGATTTCGACGACTTCGATTTTCACGCCGAGCTTCTCGGCAGACTTGCGCGCCGTTTCCAAATTGAACTGGTTCAGCGGATTGGCGGGATTTGCAAGGATCGTGACCTGCAACAAATGCGGGACAGCTTCCTTGGGCAATTCGAGACGTTTGCTTTCCAGTTCGACGTTCAGCGCTATGAATCCCGTAAGGTTCGCATCGGGTCGGGCCAGATTGGAAATAAGGCCGATGTTCACGACATCGCCCGCCGCGCGGAATCGTCGTGGTGGCGCGCTTGGCGGCAAATGCGGCCGGGCTGCCCCAAACGACCAGGACGTCCACAGGCATCGACACGAGTTCGGCAGCGAATGCGGGAAAACGATCATCGCGACCTTCAGCGTATCGATACTCGATGAGGATATTTTTGCCCTCGACCCAGCCCAACTCGCGCAACCTTTCGCGAAACCGCTGCACGGGCGGGAGCGGCTGATGGGCTAAAAAGCCGACCCGTTTCGGAACCTGACTTTGCTGCGCGAAGACAAGACCCGGCCGTGCCGACGCGGCGCCGGCGAGCAAGCCCAGAAATTCCCGCCGCTTCATGCAAACCTCTGAGGACAGATAAAGGCTAACGCAGAATACGCATTTCCGACAAAAGCTGTAGAGCAGAAGACAACTATGCCCCTCGGCGTCAAGAACAGGGGCGGCGTCTTATCCTATCTCGACGCCGCGAGCGGCTCCATTCCGCTGTTCCTGATCACCTCGGAAGCGCGCGTGGAGGCCAGAAATTCGATCAGTCGTTTCGAACTCTCAATGTCTCCCGAGCCGGCAACGACGCCGGCTGAAAACGTCTGAACGAACTGGATCTCCGGTGCGATGCTGCCTGCCAATTCCACACCTGGCGCGTGCATAATTTCACTGACCGGCATGACTGCAAGATCGGCCTTTCCTGTGGCGACCATGCTGGTTGCGCCGGTGCCGCGCGACGAGACTTCGACGTTGATCTTGTCCGCAATACCGAGTCGCGGAAAAAGATCGCTCTTAAGCCAGATACCGCTGGTGCTTCCTGGAATGGCCACGATTTTGGCGCCGAGCAGCAGTTTTTTGAATGCCTCGACGGTGCTCACATCCGGTTTTGGAGTCCCTGCCCGCACCGCCACGCCGAGGGGCACGCGCGCAAGATCCACGTCCGTTCCGGCGGTGATCCTATTCGCGGCGATCAGCTCACTGAGCCCCTCTCTGGAGAGGATAACGACATCGGCAGGCACGTTGCCGGCAAGCTGCGCGGCAATCGTCTGCGGTCCCGCTCCCTGCGACGCACCCGACCCTGTCGTAACCTTGATGCCGCTTGTCCGCTCGAATTCAGGCAACAGCTTCTCGTAGGCGCCACTAAATCCACCGGATATCAAAACGTTCAGCTGTGCCGATGCCGCAACTGGCCAAGACAGCGCCGTGATGAGGATGACGAACGGCAAAGCTCTCATGATTGGCTCCTGGACCAATAAGCGAATATGAGTACTGTCACCAACTTCTATTTGTCCGCAACAACTATCGCGCGTTCAGTCCAACGGTTCGACTTTGATGATCGAAGCACCGTGATTGTTGCCAACCCAGAAGCTGGGCGGGGTTGTCGTGTTGTCTACAAAAACTCGTCGAATGTTTGTTGATTTCGGCAGCAGATAATCCACCATCTCACCGGTTTTCGTGTCCAGTCGTGTCACTTGGTCGGTGATCATCGACCCGGTCCATGCGTCCTCGTTTTTGTCGAGAACAACATCATAGGGCGACGCCCACCGTGTGGTAAGTTTCCACTCCCTAAACTGCTCGGATCTGGTGTCGAACATTCCGATGCGATCACCGCGGTACTCGCCAAACCAGAGGCGATCTTGCGCATCCATATTTCCGCGTCGTGGCGCAGAGCGAGCCGTGGGAACTTCGAACAGCTTAACCTCGCCGGTTTTGGCGTCGATGCGTCCCACGTGCTGTTGACGAAAATCGGTAAAAAAAACGTTGTTCTTGGAATCAGGGATCACGTCATAAATATTGTGCGGTTCCCCCTTAGGGGAATTCCTAAACGGTTGCCATGTTTCGATTGTCCCGGTGGCGATGTCGAGACGATGCACGCCGGCGAACCCGTTGTTCTGGGTCCAAACCTTGCCGTCGACATGCGAGCTTTGCGGGCTCACCATATTGACCTGAGCGGCGTCGATGTTTTGCTCGGGCGGCAGCGACCAGAATTGGAATGACTGCGTCTTGCGATCGAATTTGATGATCGTGGCCTGATACATATTGCCAAGCCAGAGGTTGCCATCCTTGTCGGCGCGCAGACCGAGCCCGCCAGTCGGAAAACCCGGTTTGCGCTCGGGGATCGGATATTCGGTGACCTGTCCGCTCTTAGGGTCGAGCCGGCCCAAATTTTGCTCGCCGAAGCTCGAATACCAGACGATGCCGTCGGTATCCACGATCACGTCATGCGGCGAAATTGTCTCACGCGGCAGACCGTATTCTGTGTAGATCACCCGCGTCGCCCGCCCCTTTGGACGTGCAAATGTTTTGAGAGCGTAACCCCATTGAGAACTATTGCTGAGATTGATTGTGCTGAGAAACTCCGCCGCGGCGCGGTAGACCTGGACACGCTGATCACCGCGCTCCTCCATGAGGCGCTCAGCGCGGCGCAATTGCGGATGGGCCGGTATGCTCTGATTTACATAACCCTGCATGCGCGGCAGCACTTGGGTTAGGAAGGCATCCGCGTCGTACTTTGAGCGCATAATGCGTTCGAGCGTGTGACACCCGACGCAGTTGAGTAACTGGCCTTTCTGTTGGTCGGTGCCGGGTATGCTCGCCAACCATTCGCCATTCGACAGTTGCGCGGCAAGATCTTCGGTCTTCCGCAACTGAAGATCGAGTTCTGTCGTCTTCTGTTCTGCTATCTCGACGACCTTGGGGCCTTCGAGGTCATAGCCGACAGCTCGCACTCCCAGGGAATATTGACCCGGTGCCAGTCGGCTCGCCGGAAAGGAAAAGCGCCCATCCTTGTCGGTCACCACTGTGACCGTTACGGACGACCCTGTTTTGTTGGCGCTGACCAAGACTCCTTCCATCGCGCCATCCGCAGCAGAACTCACGAGCCCGGCCAGCGCCGCAACGGGCGCCTGTGCGATGGCACCGCTCGAAGCCAGAGCTGCAAATGCCAAGCTGATGGCGATGACAAATGAGCGAAAAAACATGATCTCCTCCCGGACGGAGACATCTTTCTTTGTTGTCACAAGAATATGCCTCGCGGCCGGCATTCAGCAACTGCGTCGCGGGGTCCAGGACCGCTTACTGAAGGATTTGAAGCGCGAAAGCGCACGAAATGAACAGTCGTTCGGTCCGACGACGTGGAGCAATCGGACTCCCAGCACTCCGCGGAACCGAGTGTGGGTCGCCGAGCTTTTGCATGAGAGCGGCTTTTACGGGGGAAGCTGCCGCTTGACGGTTAAACACGAACTTAAAATACGATAATCTTCCAGAAAGAATCACAGATCATGTTGAACCAAACGGCTCAACAAGCACACCACTGCGCGCACGTGGTGGTGCTCGGCAATGAAAAGGGCGGCTCGGGCAAGTCCACCACTGCGCTGCACATCGCGGTGGCGCTGCTTAAGGCCGGCCAGCGCGTTGCCACCATCGATCTCGACAGCCGGCAGAAAACCTTCACCCATTACATCGAGAACCGTCGCGCCTGGGCCACACGCCCAGGTATTCAGCTCGAGCTCTGGGCCGAGCGCGCAGGTATTCAGCTTGAGCTGCCGACGCATTACTGCGTCGAGCGCGCCGAGAGCAGCTCGATCGAGGCCAACGAGACGACAGAGGTCGCCAACTTCTCCGCTGCCGTAAGTGCGATCGAGCGCAGCTATGACTTTTTGGTGATCGATACGCCCGGCAGCGATACTTTTCTAATGCGGCTCGCGCATTCCATGGCCGATACGCTCATCACGCCGATCAACGACAGTTTCCTCGATCTTGATGTGCTTGCTGCCCTCGACCCGGTCAATCTCGCTGTCACCGGCGAAAGCCACCACGCCACCCTGGTGCGCGAGGCGCGCCGGCAGCGCCGCATGACCGACGGTCGGCTGACTGATTGGGTTGTCGTGCGCAATCGTCTGTCCACGCTTCGCTCGCGGAACACGCGGCTGGTTGGCGAGGGACTAACCGAATTGGCCAGGCGCATAGGCTTTCGCTGGGTTGACGGCTTCGCCGAACGCCTGGTCTACCGCGAATTTTTTCCGCGCGGCCTCACCGCACTCGACGATCTCGACAAGGCCACGCTCGGCACGCGGCCGAGCAAGTCGCACGTCGCCGCGCGAGGTGAAGTCATCGCTCTGCTCAACTTGCTGCACCTGCCGTTGTCCGTAATTGGCAAGCGGCGCGCCGCCGCCCGTGCCAAATGGCGTTCGGTCACCGACAAGCCGCTGCAGGTCCACGACGTTATCGGCTAAACGTTGATTTTTGTCTGCTTTCGGGTGTTTAGTCGGCACCAATTCGGCCTCGGTTGAGCTTGTCCCTGCGGCGCAATGGTTTCTTTGAAATCTGGCCCGCCTGAGCACCCCGAAAAATGGCCTTCGGGTAAACAGCAGGGTAAACAAATCGCCGTTTTCGTAAAGCGACTGCGGTGTCGCGACTATTTCCAGCTGTCCCGCTGCGCCAATGCGTGAAAACGGCCCGCAACGGATGGTGTTCGTTACGGGCCGCCGTTGCCTCAGCAGGTCGAGGAAAGGAAAGAAAGCGACCTGCCTGACTGCACTATCAAGAGACACCGGTGCCTTCAGTTGGACCATAGTCCAACGTCTTTTGACATGCGCGACGGAAATGAAAGGCCCGCAACGGATGGAGGCCATTGCGGGCCAAGGTGGTGAGAAGTCTGGCTCTAGACGGCATTACCTAATCACCCTCCCGCTGTCCGTCGAAGTTGGACTATGGTCCAATGGCTCATCCGACCAATAGGAAGCGCCCGCCAAAATTGCTCCGCAGATTATGATGATGGCGAGCAGCCCAATCATTACCGCGCGTGTTCTTGCTTCTTCTTCCATGCGGAACGCCCCGCGTTGTACATGGGCGCTTTTCTAAAGTGCCGTACCGACAGGCGTCTTGTGCTTCTCTGTCAAGAAATTGCTGATTTCTGCCAGTATGGCGGAGTGTTTGACGACTACAGACGAGTAAAAACTTCATAGGCCAGAAAAAAATGACTATCAGAATAGTCAGGGCAATAAACACGCTGCGTAGACTTGTGTCCCCCATTTTTACGCCTGCTTTTTCTTTAAAGTCTCGTCCAGAACATTGGCAGTGTCAGTCGTCGTCCTAGATGGGCGCTGCGTAAGTGGCTGGGTTTCGATTTTAATTGAACCGCTGTTAGTAATTTCCACACCGCGAACCGCTAAACCTGTTTGTTCGACGGCTTCAATTGCCCGCACGATTTCGTCGGCGGTGAAACGCTACGCGAGTTTGGGTTGATTGCTCTTGGCCATTCCGGTCAATCGCTTCTAGTCTAAAACTGCCGGGGTTGATTCCGGGTTTTGAGGCGTGCGCTGCGCGAACACACCTTGCTTAACTAACGCATTCGTAATCCCGATTGTTCAACTGCGAAGTTATTTAACAGGCCTTTTTTGACAATGTGGCCGTAGCACCGATTGCTTGGTGCCGTTATGTCTTTTGACACTCCATCCTTACCTTTCTCTGTTGGAAACAAGACAGGAACATGCGCCCGGCCGTTTTGACCTATTTCAAAACGCCCATTGCCGGACGCGCGTAGGATTTCGGACGGCGCGGGTAACTCGCCAAGGGTACGGGCTTCGCGAAGGAGGGGATGTAAATGGCATATTTTGCACCGGGAACGGGATGGCAGGAACAGCTGGGCAAGGTCATTGGCGATACGTTTGCAGCGCTTATCGTCATGGGTGTGATCCTTTTGGTTATAAGCCAGATGTTGCTCAAGTTAGGTTGAGCCTGCTGTTTTTGATTTATCTCAAACGCTCATTGCCGGACGCGCGTACGGTTCAGACAGCGCGGGCCTTAACTTTTGAGGCGACCTCTGGCGACCTGCGCTCAGGCGCAGGGCGGTGAGCCCCGCTCCTTTCCGTCCTGTGCTGCGTTGTCGCCCGGAGGCATTTTCATTGTTGGTCATGAAATGGAAAGCGCCGCGCCGAGTTCGGGTCGCGGCGCGGCGTTTAGGGACGCGACTTAGTACCAGACGCGTTTTTTACTAGCGCGCATAAGCTGCATCGAGAGCCGCATTGCATTGTGGGGAAACCATATACTTGGCGGTTCTCAGGCATCCGAGAATATTGCTTTGCCCCGCTGCGACGGCTTGGCAATGCTGCAACGCATCCCTCTTTTTTTTGCAACTGCCTACAACATAGGTCGCAAATGCAGCGCATCTTGGCGAAAGTTTTCCTTGGTTCTTTTTAAGGCACTCTCGCAAATTGTTCGTTAGCACTGGCATGCCGCCGCACAGTTTTTGAAGTTGCTTGCCGCAAGCTAACGCGCCTGCTCTACTTTGCGCCTCAGCAACATTGAAACTGGCGACAACAGATAGAAGCGTGATCGCCGCGACGGCACTAAGACGGACGGTCCTTTGCATTCTTTTCATGATAGCCCCTCCCTAAAGCGAGGAATTCACAGCAAGATGCGCCCAAACTGAAGCGCTCTGCATTTTGGACAGTAAATTCGAGATTTCGATTGATCTACATCAAAACTTTTCTCTGAAAGGAGAAGGCGGTCAGCGCATTTCACTTTATCGTCGCCAGCCGCAACGCTCCCAGGCTGATAATTGCCACCAGCACTATCGCGACTAGGACTTCCACCAAGCCGTCGCCACCATCTGGCGCCGCTGCGGTGAGAACAAGGAGCATTTTCCACGTTGTCCGCAGGGCAATCGCGGACAACTGAATGGCCGAAAATCACAAGACTAAAGCGAAAAAACCCGCTTGATCTGTGGCTCGGGACCGCGCCAGCGGCGATCTGTTTTGTGAAAGCGTAAGAAGCCGCGTCATGCGGCCAAGGAGGGCGGCCCGGTGTCTCAAGTAAGCGACACCGGGCTTTTTTTAATCGATCAAGATGGCAAACACGATGCGCATTTTCAGTATTCTGATCGTTTGTTTGATTGTGGTCGGCCTCGTCCTAGTCAGTGTCGTATGGATGCTGCCGCAAAAGCCCGCGCAGGCTCAAAAATCACCTCCACCGCAAACCGCTGCGGCCGCGCGGATGGTGGACAAAGAAGTAGATCGCGCGCAGAACCCCGTGATTGCGCCTTGGTCGGGAAAACATCGACGTTAGGTTTGGCCGCTGGTGTGCGTTGGTCAGCGGCCCGCCGTTTTGATCTATCGCAAAACGTCCATCGTCGGACGCGCGTAGGGTTCAGACAGACCCCTGGCGACCTGCGCTCAGGCGCAGGGCGGTGAGCCCGCTCCTTTCCATTCTGCGCTGCGTTGTCCTTACTGGCTTCGGGTGACCGACCGGAACAGTCGCCCGGAGCATTTTCAATGTGGGTCATGAAATGGAAGCGCCGCGCCGTTGGCTCGGGTTGCGGCGCGGCGCTAGGGACGCGACTTAGTACCAGACGCGTTATCCAAGTCGCGTCTGAAAATTAATTCGCGCCAACATGGCCGCAAACAACACTGCGGCACCACTCGGCGACATGACTAACAAATTGTGAAGGATGTAGTTTTCAGGTGCGCTCGCGCTCATGTGGGCGTGCACGCTTCTTTTTCAGCAGCGCAATGCGCGGGTCAGGCTCATAGCGCGATAAACCGGCCTTGAGCATTTGCCGCAGTAACATTTGCGCCTGCCTGTCGTGCTCTTCTGGGTCATCCTCGTCGACAACACACGGCGGGTCTTGCCATGGTCGCAAGCGCAGGCTTGTTATCTGCGTGTTGTACGCGGCAGAGCGGGCCACCGCTGCCCATGTTTGACCGGCGCGGAGCTTCGCCTGCAAGTGCGCGGCCATGTCCCGGTCACGCTTGGCAATATCCATGCAGCGTTGCAACGCATCGCGGTCCAGCGCAGCGATATCGTCATCGTCGCTCATTCGTCTTGGTCCATAACATCGTAATAGGACAACCGGTGCGCGGCGTGCAGCCGTGACAGCGTGCGAGCATCATGTCTTGCTGTTGTGGCAAGCCTTAGCTTGGTGGCCAGCTGCGCCTGCAGTTTCATGGCGCTGTCCATCATCTTCATCCACGAGTTTCGTTCGGGTGCCGACCTCGCCTTGGCCAGTTGCTTTGAGGCTCGCTCGGCAGTCAAAGTGGTTCTGACAAAACTCACCAGCAAATAAACATCGGCCATGCTGAATTGCTTCGGCGGGCACCGCTGCAGAACCTCCAAGAATAACTTTCGCTCTGCCACCGTGAGGTTATCCGGTGGCTCGACGCGGTCATCGGGCTGTAAGGGAATTATCTTGCGGCCTTCAGTTGAGGGTCTTGGCATCGTTATGTCGGTATCTGCAAATAGCTAGTTTTGGTCATTGCTGCGCCTGACGCTCTTTCCGGAGCATTGCTCCAAAAGGTTTTCCTATCCCCCGGTCATTGGTGCTGTTTATGAGAAATTTGCTTGCCAAGTTCCACCGCGAAATCAGTAATGCGAGGGCGCATGACCGTCTCCTGACGGTCTTTTCTCCACCTTGGAAACCTCCTTGAACCGCGCCGCCCCAACCGGCGCGGTTTTTTTGCGGCGATAATCTCGCGCAGTCCAAAGCAGCGGACCCCAGCGCTGTCAGGATAGACGCGGCCAGCGAAAACGCGCGTCTTCCGTTCCTCGTATTCCATTTTCGCAGGACTGACGTCTGCAAGCGGTGGTGCAACACCGTGTTGGACCAAGGTCCAACGCCATAACCACGTCTGTTGTGACTCGTCGCACAGCGCTCTGGTGTTCTGCAACTAGCCTGCCTTGAAAGCCGGGTTAGTCGTATGGACTTCATTGAAAGATGGTTGGGACTCGCACCCGACAGTGCTGGTCGGGCAGTGGAGATTCTCATACTCATAGTGCTCATTTCGGTATTCACCGGCTTGGCCTTGCACTTCTTCCGCGAGCACGACTTGTAAGTGAACCGCAGTCGCCACTTCAGTACACGCGCGGCGATATTATCGGCGAGCCTACCGGATTTCAGACACATTTGATTTAGGTCAACTTAGTTTCACAGAGTGTCTCTATTATTTTATGGGGTCCTTGGGACGGGAAACTCACCCAGGAGATCGCCAATGTTGAAAATAGTAACGGCCGGAGCGGCTGCACTCTTCGTTGCCGCATCCCCCCTTGCCTATGCGCAAACCCCGTCTGCTACTGCACCGGAACGGATAAGCTTAGCGGACTGGAATAAACTGACCGACTTGCGGATTGATCTGGTGAAGTCTGCGTTACAGCTGACACCTGATCAGCAAAAGCTATGGCCAGCTGTAGAAACTGCTATTCGCTCCAACGCTAAGGATCGGCAAGCGCGTCTTGCGAAGATCGCAGAAACGGTGGGTAAGCGGGCCGACGAAAGTTCGGTCGAAATCATGCGCAATCGTGATCCAATTGCCTTTTTGCAACGACGTTCGCAAGCTTTGGCTCAGCGATCAGCTGATTTGAATAAGCTCGCTGAGGCGTGGGAGCCACTCTACAAAACTCTTAGTCCCGAACAGAGGCAGCGCATGGCGGCTCTCGCGGTCTTTGTGCTTCGCGATATGAGCGATGCTGTGGAACATCGGCGTATGCAGGCTATGGACGAGGATTAAAAGAAGCGTAGCTGTTCAATAATTTTGACCCGCAACGGATAGATGCCGTTGCGGGTTTAAAGACGGGCTCCTTACACGTAACCCGCCTCGATAGAGCAAGGGTTAGGGGGCAAGCGCAGCTCGCTTCTCCTGAGGGGAAAGTCGCGAGGCGCGATGAGAAAAATTTTTGCAAGATTTCTTATGGTTGCAACCGTAGTATTGGGGCAAGAACCATACATTAGTTTTGCTTACGCACAACAGACTCAGGAAGCGGCCCCAGAGGCAGATCTGATAGTCCTTGTGTCACACCTGGTCGCGCTTGGTATCGATTGCTCATTTAAAATAAACAATCGCGAATTGGATAAATTGGTTGGCTCGAAGGGATTCAAAATTGAAGACTTTCTGCCAAATGGAAGGTTTTCCGCTCGTGTGGAGGAACAGATTGTCAGCGCTCGCGAGCTAGTAAAAAGCAAAGGCTGTAGAATAGCGAGCGACATAATCCTGAACGATTTTCCAGACATCGGAAATAGATAGAGCTTTTCATGTCCGCTTTCATCGCCATCGCTCTGCGTCGGCAAGATGATGTCGATGACGCCCGCGTGACGAAGAATGAGACGCTAGTCCGGCGAGGCAAGAAGTGGTTTCGCTATGATGCTCCGGACAAGCGCCTGTTCAAGCAATTGCAGAAAACGTTGACTGCACCGGATTTGGGCTGAGTGTGGTTAATAACGGAGCGGATCAGCCGCCCAGACGAAGCCCATCAATAAGAACAGGAAGACGATGGCCGCGAATGCAACGGCTCTTTGTGTCAGGGTCATATCCATTTCAAACCGCCTATTCCGGGGCAACTTTCTTCCCGGCTGCGAGAAACACATAATCCGCTTTCGTTGAGCGTTGCGGTGCCAAAGCACCGGGGTGCAAATTTTCGCGATTAACGATTAAATGGTGAATCGCCACTTCGGCATGAGAAGAGCAAATGGCCGCTGGCTCGCTTCAACTGTGCGAATACCCCGGCGACATGGTTCGGCTGTCCTGTGAGAAATGCGGACGCTCGGGCCAATACCGAAAGTCGTCTACTATTATAAACGCGTGAGGAAGCTACAGTTCGTGATTTCAAGCGGGTATTCGTTGTGTAATTTTCGACATGACCGATCAAAACTCTGCTGGATCGGATAAGGCATTCTTGTCTGTGACAATGATGGAAGGGTGACGCGCCATGGATGCGGATATGCTGCCTTTGGATGTAGTTGCGCGCGTCATAGCAAGGAAGTTTGTCCGCGAAGCAATCACGGCACTCAAAGTCAGTCGATGATTCCTGCAAACCCTACAGGGCCGTGACGAGTCGCGCAGCGCGGACAATCCCAGGATACTCGGCGCTCACAACCGCAACGGCAGCTAAGAGAAGCAGTGCGATGACGATCACTATTTTATCGCCCAGACTCGTGCCCATGACGAGCCTCCCATTTGCAACAAACAGCTTAGGCAACGGAAAGGCGCACACCATGGTAACTCGGTAGAGGATTGGAAAGAATTAATACACAGTTAACTTAACCGGTGTTTCGACTAGCGGAATAGTTGCGCGTACTCATTCGTGGCTCTGATTTTCTGCAGCGCAAATTGACGCTTCCAAGCCATTTCGTCAGTTTGAATTTTCTGCTTTGCTCGCGTGATTTTCAACAACGCCCACTTTGTGGCCTGCATGACGGGACCGGATTGAGGATTTCGGTAGAAATGCGCAACCCCTCAATCTTCCTCTTCGTCATTTCACGCCGCTTATTTTGGTGACGTGTGGCTTTTCTGCACTAGTTATGAATCGAATATCAATTGAGTATGGCGAAACTAATTTGGTGTCTTCAGAGGGGGAGCCCCTATGAGAAAATTATTAGTTGTAATCTGCTCTATGGCTCTCGCCTTCGGCCTCACGGCTTGCGTAGGCAAGGCTCCCATTGGTAAGGGCAAAGCTCCGGCTCCGGTTGTTACCAGGGGCTGATTCAATTCGTTCCCGCGCTGACATTTTATGCCACCAAATCACCAAGCCCCAGCTGCAAAGCTGGGGCTTCTTGCTGCTGAACGACCAAGGGCAATCGGCATATTAGGAGCACGGCCGTGTTTACGACGCGAGTCGGCCCTGAATACACGGGCGAAAGAAAACATCGGGCGGTCCATGCACACGGAAAGCGTCGCAGTTTAGCGAAAAGCATTGGCGCGCGCCTGCTTGGAACCGTTTTGGCAATGGTCCTATTGTGGTGCGACAGTGCTCTCGCCGCCGGTCCTCATGTGGTTCTGCTGCGCGGGTGGTTCGGTGTATTTTCCCAAGGCCTCGACAGCATCGCCCAACAACTCCGGGCTCAAGGCATCGAAGCGGAGGTCGCCGGACATATGAATTGGTCGACCGCAGTTGCCGCGATCTTGCGCAAACGGTCTGCCGGCCAAACTGGTCCTCTAGTCCTCGTGGGCCACTCGCAAGGGGCGAACAACGTGATCGATATGGCGCGGTCACTCCAAGCAAGCAATGTCACAGTCGACCTTCTGGTGACACTCTCTCCGATGATGCAAAATCCAATCCCGCCAAACGTTGTGAAGGCAATCAATTATTATTCTCCCGGATGGGGCCAAATAATCGCTGCTGATCGCGGTTTCCACGGCAAGATTGTAAATTTCGATTTGGCGAACGATCTCAGCATTACTCATATGAACATTACACAGAGTACGAGGCTCCAGAAGGAAATTGTGCGTGAGATCACTATGGTTGCGCAGCAGAAGTGAGAGGAAGTAGGTGCCGGAGACGAATTCGAACCCGACAACTCAAGCTGTCGGTCCCATGTTATGGTGAGGGGACCCTTCTGCTTTATCCTTACGTTGGCGCGTGCGTTCGCCACTGCCAGAGTCTTGCAGTCATAAAAAGTAAAGCACCCGATCCGAGACAACTGGGCACGGCGACCGACAGCAGCACGTCATATTCAGTTGCAAAATAGGCAACGCTGGCGCCGACGGCGACCGCGGCACTAACCCCCATAATGGCGAGGGCCCATCCGGGGCTAACCGTTCCACGTGCGCCAGATGCGGTCATGAGCGGTCCCAATACGAGGGGTACGAGAGAAAGCTGGAAGGAGCTGAATCCGAACACCAGGACCAAAAAGCTAGGGCTTGCAAAGGTTATCTTAAGACCCGCGTCGGCGACATAGAATGCCGCGAAGACCGCGAACCCTAAACCGGCCCCCGCGATCATGGTCCACCGTATCGCCTCCGCTTTCTCCGCACGCGCCTGCGCGAACATCGGTTTGGACCAGAACATCGGCAATATATCGTAGTGAACAGTGCACAGGCTCGCAGCGAACAACGAGCTCATCGTGGAAACGGCCATTGCAAAGAGACTCAGTAGCAAGAACGACAAGGTGGCGGTGGCCGCAAAATTCTCCTGTGCCATCAATTGCGCAATAAAGGCATATCCGACATCCCCGACCTCCGGCGTTGCCAACGTCAGCCCGGCAATGGCTCCGAACAGACAGATCAATATTCTGACCAGGGGTACCTCTGCGGCGTAGGTCGCGCAAAAACTCTTGAACGCCGCTGTCCATTTGCTTTCATCGAAATAGGTCCAATCCCGCTCCTTTTCGAATGCCGCAAGCCTCTGCCAGTTCACAACGTCCACGATTGGATGAAAGAGCGGCAACAGAACGAGAGAAATCAATGTTGCATTGGATACCTGCGTGCCAGCCTGCAACGCCGCGGCGGTGTCGTGGACGACGGTCGGGATTCCTCCAACGTACAAATCAATGGCAGCAACGACGACTGCTAAGACCATGAAAATTGCAATCACTGCATTGAGAATCTTCTGAAATCGACTTAGCAGCCGAAACCGTAGACGCTCTCGGTCACGATAGGCGGTAACGATATTTGAGACGCAATAACGAAGCGAATTGCTATCCACATACCGCACACGCCGGTAGAAATACATTACGGCGCAAAGGACGGTGATAATTCCGGCGGCGAACGTGCCTTGTGTCGGCATCAAGCCGATATCCGACATTTGCAGATACATTAAAAACGTCATCGATGCGAAGAGTCCAAAATATATAATACCCAACTGGAGCTGCGCCGCATGCATGATCCCCGCGTGCCCGGACAAAAGCGTGCATGATACCACCACCGTCAAAACCGCTGCTATGAATAGATGGGTGAGATTCTCGCTGCCCGAAAGCAGCGGCTTGAGCACCGTCGCCAAGCCAAGTGTCTCGCAAATGATGAGGCCAGACAGAGCAAACACGGTCAAGGCCGCCGCAACGCCGCGGACAAGCGGGTCGTTGCCGTGGCGCAGGGCAATAAATTCATGCACGGTGACGGAGCGGTCGTAACTTAAGGCGTGGCCCAAAAACTTCAACATTGGCCGGCGCAAGGCGTAGAGGAGTGTCAAACCCAATCCAAAGACGGCCGCGTAGAGGATCGCTGGCCAGAAGTCGCCGCTCGCGCCCCAGGCGAAGAAAGGCCCGTATGTCGCCAGCCCGATTGCATACGCGATGCAAGAATTCTGTATCACCCTCGGATGAACGTGATCGGATGACACGAAGTAGTCTTGCGCGCGGCGGTAAGCTTCGCGGCGTGTTAAAAGCACGGGTATAATGAAAATACTGATGACAGCGGCTGAAGCTAGGAACGCAAGGAGTGGCATAAACGGTCCATTTGGCCCGGCGGCTATAGCCTTGGGCGCGTGTCGATGATGCAAAAGAGGACAACCACGGGCAATGGCCGTATTAGAAGCAATACCAGTAGGCCCAGAAGGTTTGGGCGAAAACAAAACATCGGGCGTTCATGCATACGGAGAGTGTCGGCGCACGGGCTCCCAAAGGCTTAGTGCCGAATTTGAAGGATCCCGGCAATCCGGTGCCTTATGTCGATCCCAATAGGCATGAAACGGTCGGAGGTGGTGGAAGCGCTCAGAGGCAAGCGCCTGCATCTCATACTGCGCACCAACAAAAGCAAGGAAGAAAATTTCCTTGCACTGGCCTGTCTAGTTGCCCCGCTGAACCGAATTAACTCGCGTAGCTCGACGCCCATCATAGAGACCGTTAAATCGGTCAGTGGAACCGTGTCTTGAAAGCATTCTTCGATGGCATCTAATTCGTGGTCACAATCCTCGACACGATTCTTTGCCCAACAAATTTCGCGTGACAAGCCGGGGGCGAATTTGTGAGAGCGAGAGTGGCACGCTATGCCAGCCAGAGATTTCCTGCGACACAACTGGCCGGCCATCACGATCGCCGTGACGGCCGCCGCGATTGCGTGCGCGGCCTTGGTGATGCTGCAAAGCATGCCGCCGCACCAACTCGTTATGGCGACCGGGCCCGAGGGCGGCGCCTATTACGAGGTCGGTCAGCGCTACCGCGAGGTGCTTGCGCGCGCTGGCGTTGACGTGAAGCTTGTGCCGACGGCGGGATCGGTGGAAACGCTCGACAGGCTGCGCGACCCGCGTTCGGGAGTGAATGTCGGTCTGATGCAGGGTGGCATTGCTGGCGCGGGGAGCAAATCGGGACTCGAATCGCTTGGAACGCTTTTCTATGAGCCTTTGTGGTGGTTCCGCCGGCGCGAGATCCAAGGCGTCGGGGTTGATGGTCTTCGGGGCCGGAGGGTATCGATCGGACCCGAAGGCAGCGGGACGCGTGCGCTGGCGCTCGACCTGATTAAGCGCACCGGCGTCGAGCAACAGATCGGCGAATGGCTGGCCCTTGCGCCCCGCCCATCCGCGGAAAAGCTCGCCGCCGGGGAGATCGACGTGGCGTTCATGATGACGGCTTGGGATTCGCCCGTGGTGCGGCAACTTCTCAGCGACGATCGCATCGGGCTTTCGAGCTTCCCCCGGGCGGATGCCTTCGTCGCGCTCTATCCGTATCTCAACAAAGTAGTGGTGCCGCGGGGCGTGGCGGACCTAGCGAAGGATCAACCGCCCAGCGATGTGGTCTTGGTCGCAACGAAGGCCAGTTTGATCGTGCGTGAGGACCTGCATTCCGCAATTCAGTACCTGCTGCTCAATGCGGCGGTTGAGCTCCACTCGGGCGCGAGCATATTCAACCGCGCCAACGAGTTTCCTGCCGCCGAAGCCATTGACATTCCGCTGAGCAGCGAGGCGTTGCGGTTCTACAAGTCCGGGTCGCCGTTCCTGCACGAATATTTCCCGTTCTGGGTAGCGGCGTTGATCGGCAAGCTGATCATCCTGCTGATTCCGATCCTAGGTGTGCTCTACCCCATGATGCGATCGCTGCCCCGCCTCTATGACTGGATGATGCGATCGAAGGTCTTGCGCATGTACGGAGAGCTAAGGCTTCTCGAGGATGAGACTGAGAGTGCCCGCCGTAGCGGCAGCGACACCCGTGACATGATCGCGCGACTCGATCGCCTCGAGCAACAAGCGAACCATCTCAGGGTGCCGGTCGCCTACGCGAGCATGCTGTACAGTTTGCGAGATCATATCGCGCTCGTGCGCGAAGGCCTGAACAAGCACGCCGACAAGACCGCGGAATGAGGGGTTGCACGGCCATCTTCGCGGCGTAAGCCGCTTTGGCCCAAAGCAGACATGCCAAAGTACGCAATCGATGTCGCTTTCGGGGGTAAAGCGGACATGCCTGTTTGCACTGCACATGTCCGCTTTTGACCCAAAGCGGACATCGCTAGGTGCGCCGCACACGTTAATCTCGGGGATAAAGCGGGCCATCGAGCAACTCGGAAATTTTACTCAACCGAAATTCCGGCGCTCCTCACCACTTTGGCCCACTTTTCGCTTTCATCGGCGAGCAGTTTGCCGAATTCGCTCGGCGTCATCGGCATCGGTACCGCGCCAAGCTCGGCTATGCGTTTTTGAATGTTTGGGTCTGATACGGCCGCGGTAAATGCCTTATTGAGAATTTCGATCACTTCGGGCGGTGTGCGCTTAGGCGCAGAAACCCCGTAGAAGACGCTTGCCTCGTAGCCTGGCACCGTTTCAGCGATGGTTGGGACGTCGGGCAGCACAACCGAGCGGACAGCCGTCGTGACCGCGAGCGCCCGTAGCTTATCGGCTTTAACGAATCCGACCGCGCCTGGAATATTATCGAACAACACATGGACCCTACCTGCCAAAAGGTCTGGGTAGACCGCAGCTGAGCCCCGGTACGGAACATGCACCATGTTAAGCTGGGTCATCATCTTAAACAGCTCGGCCGACATGTGGACCGAAGTGCCGTTACCGGATGAAGCGTAGTGAAGCTCGCCCGGCCTTGCTTTGGCGAGCGCGATAAACTCTGCGACAGTGCTCACTCCGAGCGACGGCGGCACTACCATGACATTAGTGAGTCGCATCATGCCGGCGACCGGTGCACTGTCTCGCAGGAATACGAACGGCAGATTTTTGTAGAGCGAGTTGCCAATTACATCGTTGGGAGCGACAAACATAATTGTGTAACCGTCGGGGGGTGAGTTGATAACCTCCTGCGCTGCAATCATTCCGCCCGAGCCGGCACGATCCTCGACGATGCAGGGCTGGCCAAGACGAGGAGCAAGCCATTCGCACATGATCCGGGCCACGGTGTCGTTTGGCCCTCCCGCCGCGAAACCGACCACAAATTTGATCGGACGACTGGGGAATTTTTCAGCGGCGAAGATCGGCGTCGGTGCCAAACCGCTGAGGAGCACAATCAGCACGATCACAAAACGAATGACGCGCATCGCGGCACCTCCTCGCGAACTAGAAAAATTTTATGCGTGGCGTGTCAAATTGTCGATTCCTATGCGCTGAGACGAATAGGACGATCGCCGTCACTTCGGCCCTCAGCTTGCAGGACACATGTCTGCTTTTGGCCCAAAGCGGACATTAGCTATTGCACTGCACATGTCCGCTTTGAGGGGTAAAGCAGACATGACCGTTTGCGGGAGTCCGCTATCGCGGTCGCTATTGGGGGTAAAGCGGACATGCCTTTGCGCGCTGCACATGTCTGCTTATGACCCAAAGCGGACATCCACCTGGCTGCCACTAGGCAAGCGCTAAAGTTGCGTCGGTGGCCTCTCGCGTCGAATCTGCGAGCTCCGTCGCATTGGGAATCCCGAAGCCATCGGCATCGAGCTCACGGATCAGCTGCGCGCGCTGAGCATCGTTGAGCTCAACCAGCGGCGGCCGCACGTTGGCCCACACCTTGTCGCCAGACTTTTCCGCGATCACCGCCTTCATCGCCGGAATGACCGGCACCTTTTGGAAGATGGCGCGAGTCTTGTTAAGCGCTTCCTGCTGAGCATCGGCATCGATCGCCTGCCACGTTTTGTATAGTCGCATAATCGCGGTCGGGTTCACGTTACCCGTGGCGGTGATGCAGCCGGCACCGCCGCCGCGCATGTTCTTGAGCAGGATGGTCTCGGTGCCGGCGAAGACCTCAAAGCCCTGCGGCTGAAAGTCCTTGAGCATGGCCGCCGTGTTGTTCCAATCGCCCGACGAGTCCTTAACGCCAGCGATGGTTCCCGGAAACGCCTTCAGCAACCGCTCGATCAGCGTTAGGGTGATAGGGACCTGGGACACCGGCGGAATGTGATAGAGATAGATGCGCAGTCTGTCGTCAGCTACAGCGTCAATGACGCGCGCGAAGCTGCGGAACAAGCCTTCATCGCTGACGCCCTTGTAGTAGAACGGGGGCAGCATCAACACGCCAGCGCAGCCCGCTTCGACCGCGCGACGCGTCAGCTCAATAGTGTCGGGCAAGGCGCAAGTGCCGGTGCCGGGCACGATCTTGGCCGCTGGCAAGCCAGCAGTGAGCAACACCTCCAGCAGTGAGAGCTTCTCCTTGACGGTGAGGGAGTTCGCCTCCGAATTGGTGCCGAAGATGGCGAGTCCAACCTCCTGCTTCAGTAGCCACCGGCAGTGCTTTACGAAGCGCGAAGGCGACGGTGTCAGATCTTGGTTGAATGGAGTGAGAACTGGAGACATTACACCACGGAACCGGGGAACGGGCGCGTTCATATGTCACCTTTAGTAGAACAGAGATCTGGCGAGAGTTTATTCCCCCGCCCGTCTTACAAGACTGATGCGAAAGTAGCTTAGTAGAGCTATTCTTAATACGTCGCACAAGACGACGTCCTGCGACGAATGTCCGCTTTCGGGGGTAAAGCAGACATGCCGTTTTGCGCTGCACATGTCTGCTTTTGACCCAAAGCGGACATGGCCCACGCCGTAAGAAATGAGTTCTTCGCCAGGAATTTTCATGCAAAAAATGAATGCGCCCGGCAGCGGGGAACCAACCGGGCGCTAGGATTTGAAGGGCCAACTCGATGATCCAAGTTATGTATCGTTGGCACGTACCGGCAGACAACAGAGACGCCTTTATCGCCGCATGGGCGGGGGCCACACAGCAAATCCGCGCGACAACAAAAGGTGCGCGGGGTAGCTTTTGTGTTGTGGGCGTGGATGATCCAACAGAGATCATCACGATTGCCAGATGGGACGAACTTGATCAGTGGCAGGAGTTTGTCAAAACGGCCAAGTCTGCGACGATGACAGAAATGCATCGTCTGGCCACCCCGCTTTCACACGCAGCATATGAACAAGTCGGTGATTTCACGGTCTGAGAAGCAGGCGGCCTTTCTTCTTGGTTTGCCTCTGGCCCAAAGCAGACATAAAAAACGCAATCGATGTCGCTTTCGGGGGTAAAGCGGACATCACATTTTGCGATGCACATGTCTGCTTTTGACCCAAAGCGGACATGAGCTGTGCATTGCGGCGATGGTTTTTCAACCGCTAAGATAGCGTCGTCTCGGCCTCGGGGGCAGCAATGAGGCGGCGCGATTTCATTACTCTTATCGGCACTACCGTGGCGGCGTGGCCCATAGCAACGCGCGCGCAACAGAAGAGCGGTCCATCAGTTATCGTCCGACGGATAGGTTATCTTGCACCCTCGCTCAACCCTGAGCCTTCCCGTCTGATTGAGGCCTTCCGGCAAGGGCTGCATGACCTTGGTTACGTGGAAGGCCAGAACATCATCCTTGAGCTCCGATCTGCGGAAGGCAGACCCGATCGCTTCCCTGCGTTGGCCGCCGAGCTCGTCGCCCTCAAGCTAGACGTCATTGTGGCGGGGGCTACGCCCGCAGTCCCGGTTCTGAAGCAAGCGACCCAGACGATCCCTATCGTATTTCCGGTCCACACCGATCCCGTCGGCGCCGGAATTGTGGCCACCCTCGCGAGGCCGGGTGGCAACGCTACCGGGCTGAGCCACTTTTCCCAAGACCTCGCCGGGAAACGGTTGCAGCTTCTCAAGGAAGTCGTTCCGCGGGTGTCCCGAATAGCCGTCCTCTGGATTTCCCCAAATGCACTTGCTCTGGTCCAGCTGAAGGCATTTGACGCCGCGGCGCAGGCGCTGGGAGTCTCGGGTCAAGTCGTGGAATCAGAAGGTGCCGAGGGTCTTGAGAGTGCATTCCAGACTGCAACGACGGAGCCTTGCGACGCGATGCTGGTCATCGACGACCCTTTCATCTTCATTCTACGCAAGCGAATTGTAGAGCTCGCCGCTAAGAGCCAGCTGCCGGCCATGTACGGGTCGAGGGAGATGGCCGTCGATGGTGGCTTGATGGCCTATGGGCCGAACATCGAGGATATGTTCCGACGAGCCGCCACTTATGTGGCCAAAATCCTGGAAGGCGCGAAGCCAGCCGACCTGCCCGTGCAGCAGCCCACTAGATTTGACCTTGTGATAAATCTCAAGACTGCCAAGACGCTCGGTCTTACGCTGCCGCCAGCCGTGCTCGCACAGGCTAATGAGGTGATCGAATAACCCTAGCTGATGTCCGCTTATGGCCCTAGTTGCACCGCACATGTCCGCTATTGGGGGTGAAGCGGACATAGCTCTACAGCACTTTCGGCAATTGCGGGCACTTCGCTCCGCATCAATCACTCATATTGAGGAGTGACTTCTTCTTCGGGCAGTCGGCGGTCAGTTCTTCCAGCCAATCGACCAGCTTGCCATTGCGGCCACGCTTGTCGATCAGCTTGGCAAGGCCATAACAGCCATCGCGCCCGCATTTGTCACAGGACACGCGCAGCGTATCGAGCTTGCCGATGAGGTCGCCGAAGGCGATTGCGCCGTCGCGGGGCATTAGGTTGCCTTTCTAGATTGAGCAGATTAATCGGGGCAAGCTGCCGATATTTTTTTCTCTTGCTGTCTCATGTCAGCAACGACCGATTGTGGTTCCTCCCCCGATTGAATTCTATCTCCAAAAGATCTGAACAAATTGGCTAAACGCCGTAATTCCTCTTCACAGTTTTTGCCGCTGGGCTCATCGGACTTCGGGCTAGCATCGTTTGCATTATCGACCACTGGCGCTGTTACTTCCGAAGCGATAGGTGGCTTCTCCTCCGCAGGCTTCTCCTCCACAGCTACGGGTGGTTTCGCTTCTTCTCGAAACCATGGTTGTTTGATGATCAGTGCCCCAACGACCAGCAGCAACAGCGGGACTAGTACATATAAGAGTCGGTAGCGTCTTATCTCGATGCCAGGTACGTCCGCCAGGTGATGCCAAACCGGCTTGCCGCTATTCCCAAACCAATCCGCGAGTCCTCTCATTTGTGGATCGTCGCTGATCAGCAGACAGCCATCGCATTCCATGTATTTCTCGATCGCGGACGTCCACTCTGTCGAATTTTCAGAACGAGAGACGCCACGATCATGTGTGATGATTTGATGCCCGCGCAGCATAAGCGCCGCCGAGTAATAGGCGCTGACATCGTCGTTTGCGAGAAGTAGGATTTTCATCTCGGTTCGTCCGACTGGACATTGATTTCGCGGCTGTCAGACTGCGCCGTCGCGGGGCATTGCCTTGGGCCATCACCACTTACTTGAGTAAATCACGACTGGAACTAAAAACATCAGTGTGATGATCCCGGTAAATAAAACTCCGAGGCCATAACGAACTTCCGGCTTAAATGCGAACTGACTTAGAAGCAAAACTAAAAGTCCGGCCACAACGCCCGCCGCTACAAGTGCAATACCCGTAGCAAAGTTGATTTGATACCAAGCATCTGCAGATGAATAGGTAGTCGGTGTTCGGAAGCCATAAAACCGATTTGGCGGCACCAACCTCAATATCAGAGGAATTCCCAACACAAAGATTAGTGCAGGCATCGCGATGGATAGGACCCGAAGTATCATCGATCAACCAAGCATCCTTTGAGGGGACTTACTTCAAATTGTTTGGGTCGAGGAGTCGAGTGTCGAATACCCGGTAGACCGGTGCGACGCCGGGGCGCGAACGGCGGCCAGCCTTCTAGAGCCACGTAGTCTGGACTGCGGAGACGGCGGCGTCTTTTGGCGACACACTGAGATAATGCGGCATGGCTTTAACGGGTCACGCCGTTGTCTTGCGCTTCGAATTAAGTTTTTCGGTAGTTAGCATCGCGTCTCGTGCTAACCGAGCGGCACGAAGGGTCGCTATTCGTCGTATGGCCGCCTCATGTTTTTCCCGGTATTCGCGGAAAGCTTGCGCTTTGTCTTCGGCCGTCTGTTTTTCGACCATGTACACCCCTCGTGTTCGTACAGAGTCATGTAAGTGCTACGGCGCGAAATCTCAAGGCTGCCTCCGGACGTGAGGTCTTTCACTGCACATGTCTGCTTTTGACCCAAAGCGGACATGAACAGGTTCGATTTTGCCGTGATACAAGACCCGCGCTAAGACCTGCTACACTCACTAAGGAATCCTTGGCCTTGGGGTAGTCGGTGTGAGGCGGCGTGAATTTCTGACCGTTTTGGCTGGGCTCGCGACGTGGCCATTTGAGGTGCACGCTGAGCAAGCACCAATCCCGGCCGTTGGCTTCCTCAGCAGCTTGTCGGCTTCGGCTCTCACCGGGCCAGTTGCTGCGTTTCGAGATGGACTAAAGAGTGTCGGATACACGGAAGGTAAAAACGTCGAAACCGAGTTTCGCTGGGCGGATGGCCACTATGATCGACTTCCCGCGCTGGCAGCCGACTTAATAGCGCGCCAAGTAGCGGTCATCGTAACGATCGGGGGAGACCCGCCGGCATTTGCTGCAAAAGCTGCGTCAACGACGATCCCCATAGTGTTCATTGTCGGCCGGGATCCGGTAGAACTGGGGCTGGTGAGGAGCTTGAATCGGCCGGGCGGCAATGCAACGGGTATAAATCTGCTGATAACTGAAGTGGAATCAAAGCGGATCGAGCTGATACGACAGCTTGCTCCGACGAGTAATTCTTTAGCGGTCTTTGTAAATCCGAAAAACGCAGATGCCGCTGTGCAGCTAAACGCAGTCCAATCGGCAGCTCACG
>Ga0310910_10000008_pt1 | contig 65108 bp, 66 predicted proteins | sample GREbulkMGHF172_FD_203448 | JGI IMG/M metagenome (GOLD analysis project Ga0310910, IMG submission 203448) | Lab enrichment of tropical soil microbial communities from Luquillo Experimental Forest, Puerto Rico - GRE.bulkMG.HF172 | ecosystem: Environmental > Terrestrial > Soil > Tropical forest >... | reverse complement strand
GTTCGGTCAGTAAGATGCCCGCCAACTAAGCCGCGCTACGGTGAATGTCCGAAGGTCGCAAGCCCGAGCCATCATCAAGCCGCCACCACCATTCCCGCGACTCGTCCCGAGTGAGCGCGCTCTCGGTACGCCGTCCCGGCAACGATCTACCCTCTACTACGGCCCTAAAATCGGCTAGCTGTTTTTCGGCTAGTTCAGTGAGCTGGCGACGCAACTCCACATCAGAGGTCGGTGCGTCCATGACGGCGTCTGCTGGCTATTAGTTGCAATAGATGGTGCGTTTAGCGGAGCACTGATTCAGTTAATAAGTAGTTAATGGATTGCAGCCACTGTTCATTGACCTAGTCAGTCAATGACCTAATCAGTCAGGGACCTACTCAGGGGTAGGTGCGTTCCATTGTTCTTTTATCGTGATCGCCCTCAAGCCAAATCAGCGTAGCAAAATCGGGACATATCGGAGTGTAAGCGACATGTCCGCTTTACCCCCGAAAGCGGATATGTGCAGTGCACTCGCGCATGTCTGCTTTGGGCCAATAGCGGACACCGCCACATTCACACTGGTCGTCTCTACGGCTTTATGGCTAACGCACAAAAACCCGTGGTTTCCTTTTCCACCAATCGCGCTTTCGCAAATCCAGCACCGACCAGCGTATTTGTCAGACCATCCTTGGATTGGCCCGAGTAAGGTGTAAAGCCGAGTGCAATCCTACCCCCGGACTTCATTACGCGTCGGATTTCGCGCAGTCCCACTATGGCATCGGGCCAAACGTGCATCGAGTTAATTGCTAGTGCCTTGTCAAAAGTGCTGTCCCCGAAAGGCAAACTCTCAACCGACCCCCATTGCAGGTCGACCCCACCTTTCTGAATAGTAGTGATGTTGCGAGCGCGAGCCAGTTCGACCATCTCTATCGAGTGATCAATACCTGCGACACGCCCTGCCGGTGCCAGTTTCGTCAAGCGTTCAGTTACAACACCTGGGCCAAAACCCACTTCCAATACGCCATCGTTTGGTGCGATTTGAAGTAGATCGCTCACCCAAAAGCCGCACTCGGCATTCGAGCGCGCCATAATCCGACCACCCAGCCTGCCAAGTGCGCCACGGGGGTGCCCGAACATGCGGAGCAAAAGTTCATTCAGAACGCTCATTGAACTCCATGGACCATTCTCAAAAACAAAAAACGCAAGAAATGTTCCTCGATGTCCGCTTTGGGTCAAAAGCGGACATTCTGCACTGCGGCAAACATTACCCTTATTTGATCACCTCGTTGGCTCCGGCTCGATCAGAGGTGAGTGGCTATCGGACAACCAAGCCTCAACATCCGTAAGCACTGCGGCAAGTGCATTTGGCCCGATCTTCACCGCCCCACTGAAAGGCCGGTCTATGCTGACTATAATCAGCAGTTCAGAAAGGATTAGTATCGCGAGCAGGGCGGTCATTAAGACCTGCGTCAGCAGCCTTTGCGTGACGAAGAAGAACGTGAAGCCGATCGTGATGGCCGCTCCGCCTAGCAGAATCGGCCACATGGCCTTTGGCACCGCACCCTCGGAGAGGACCAGCCGCGCGCGGCGGGACTGTGTGATGAGATCGACTTGACGAAACATTTCAGAGACCACAGTGCTGTCGCCCTGTCCGCTGGACGACACGAGCGCCGCGTAGACTGCATCAAGCGCCTGTCTGGTAGCCCCCCTTGTGCCCCTTGTGCCCGTTGTGCCCTGCTCCATTGTTGACCAGTCGACGTTGATCGCGGTTTTGAGATACTTGGCAAGGCTGCGCAGCACAGCGACGCGCGCGCTATCACTGAGACCTTGCGACAGACGATATATATTCTCTGCTGCGCCGGCTTCCTGCACCACGCGGAGTTCGGTATCACTGTATTTTTCCCACACGACAATGATGGCAAATGCGAGCAAGACCGCGTAGAGCGCGCCTATGGTTCCGAATTTGAAGCCCGCAATCTCTTTGTCGGGCGTCAGCCTGTTGACGTCCGCGTAGCGACGTACCAACACGGTGCCGAGCACCGATAACAGAGTCCCAAGGCCGACTATAATAGCGCCGGATACCCAGATCGGCTTGGTGGTGAGAAAGAAAATCATCGAGGCGATCCGTTATCGAAACTGCCGTAAATTCGCAAGTCACCCATGGAGGTCACATGCTGTTCATTATGTCCTTGAACTTCACCGAACGGGGCATTCGCGAAATCAAAGATGATCCAAAACGTGCACAGGCGGCACGGGATCTCGCCAAGAAATGCGGGTGCGAAATCAAGCAAATCTATCTCACCTCCGGCGAGTACGATGTGATCCAGATCATCGAGACCGCAAACAGCAATAACATTGCCAAATACGCGCTGGCCAACGGCAGCTTGGGCTTTGTACGCAGCCGCACCGCCTGCGCCTGGCCGCTGGAAGAGGTCACAAAGATCATCTCGGAATTGCCGTAAGGCGCCGCTCGGATGTTCGCTTCGGGTCAAAAGCCGACATTTGCAGTGCAGCAGCCTATGTCCGCTTTACCCCCAATAGCGACATCGATTGCGTTTTTCGGCATGTCCGCTTTGGGCCAATAGCGGACACCGAGGCATCTGAGATGCAACAGCTTTCTTTTAGGGCTTCCGACTGGGTGCCACGAAGGGATTTGTTTCGGCCGTCTCGCGTTTACCGAAGCACGTCTCAAGTCGCTCAAATGCTGCCGCGCTCCCATCGAGCGGCACACGCAGCGTAGCTCCGGCTCCACGCACTTCGAAAATGCTGACCACTCGGAGCGTTGAATTGAGTCGCGGGTCTTCAAGTGCGATGGTTACATTTTTCGTTTCGGCCAGGGCTTGAGCGTCTATTGATCGTGAACCGGCAACTAGGCGGACAGGGTAGGCTTTGCCTTTATTGAGCTTCCATTTTGGCGAGTCGAGCAGTGCCACAAGCCCGTCCTGAGAGCGGACAAAAGTTATTCCAAGCTCCCCTGCGGAACGGCTCATGGTGCAGTTTTCGAACTTGTCGTTCTTGTAGTGAGTCGCAATGGTCCAAGGGCCAACGTTCACAGTCTGGTTGTCTCGTGGCCCAGCCAATGCCGAAGTGCTGAGAAAAATTACGGACAAAAGTGCAATTGACGTTCGCATGGTTCGTTCCTTTGCACGGTCAAACTTCGTCGCTCCCGCATGGCTTGCTCTAAGCCTTTGCGCGGCCCCTTTTTGCCGGCGTCCCGTAAACTATATCCGTTCGGCTGTTACGTTCCGCCTGTTCAGCCAATCGCAGATAGGCCCGCGCCAAGTTTTCAATTTCCACTTTACGGGCGTGATCGGTTTCCGCCTGAGCTTTCGCACTGAGCGCAGCCGCCCTTAACAGATACTCTTCTCGTCCGGTCATCCCCGCGATCCCCGAAACTCGTTCGCCCCCTCGGGACAATCTATCCTTTGGCGGAAAGTTCCAGAGTTGCGCAGTGCAGGCATCGGGTTACCAGCGCCGGTTTAGCATACCTGCCCATAAAGCCGGTGGATCGGGAACGATCCCCAAGGATTTTGCATTCATCGTTTGCAGTTGCGTTTGTAAGGGCGTCGCAAATGTCCATGAGGGACGAGTACCGGACAAAGGCCGCCGAATTTCAGGCGAGAGCCAGTGGTGAATCCGACAGGATGACACGGCTTCACTTCGAGAGCTTGGCAAGAGATTACGAGCAATTAGCTGAATTGGCCGAGCAGGTTGACACGATCTACAAGCGGCCCAAGATCGACAATTCAGGAAAACGCGCTCGACCCGCTCGCCAGCGGTAGATTGGCGGCGCCGGCGTTCCGCCGCCGTTGATAGCGTGTTTGCCTGCTTGCGGGGTTGGCTGCGCAATAAAGTATACCCTTGACGGAACGGTTTCCGAAGGAAGGCATTTGTACCCTTGCCTCGGGTGTTTTTTAGGGGCGCAGATGGGGACCGGGGATTCCTACCGAACAAAGGCAGCGTCATTTCACGCTCGGGCTCAGTGTGAAATTAGCCCTCGAGTCCGCATCCAGTATGAGAATCTGGCGAAGGCTTATCTGCGTCTTGCCGAGCAAGCTGACCGGATTGGCCGGGCTGACATAGTCTACGAACCGCCACTGCCGAGGCTCAACAATTCTGACAGGAAGCTGTAGCCCGCGCTGGTCGGTTCACGCCCACATACGCAGGAGCAACGGCTCTCCCGCTGAACGCCTCTGGTCGCGGGCTTGTAGCATCGCCAACGGATGTTCGCGAACTTACTGGCCGGGATAATTTTGGAATACGCGTTGCGCTTGCCAAAGGCCAACTAAAATCTCTGTCTGCTTAAAGGGCCGGCCGTCACGATTCGATAACTTCATCGGCCACCGAGCGTAATCAGCCTATATTTTCGTCAATTCGCCAAGCCAAGTCAGGACCGGAAAAGGAGTAAACACCTGGAGCAGTACGGCAGCGACTAGGACTACAGCCACATAGCTTATCACCCCGCTCAGAATGCGTTGCGCTAGCGGAGGGTACGGTGGTTCGTTATCAGCGGGCCAAGCAAATGTCTCTTCCCATTTTTCCTGCGAAATATTGACCGGCCTAATTCTCTCAAACGGTACCCAGGCACGATAGGCCGCAATGCCACGCTCCCGCGCAATGGCGTTTCTCAGGTAAAACAAATTACTCCACCCCACAAAATCCATCGCCTTACTGATTACTAGCCGCAGAAGGGACAGAATCAGCAAACAGGCGAGGTAGACATACGCAATCCAAAAGCCAGTTGTGAGCCATGATTTGGTGAAGGATTTCACGTTGAATAACGCCGAAAGCATTCCCACGGTAGATTCGACAAGTTTGTCCAGGCCATTGAACATCTGGCCGAGTGCCGATTTGTCATCGGCGGCCTGCAGAAAAAGTATTACGGCGACCACGACGGCGAGCTGAAATAAGGGGAATCTCACCACACTCCTTATCGGAGCCGCGAGCAGTTTGATCATGCTCATGCCCATGGTTGCTCCTGATGATTAAGTGATCGACGTATTGAATGCCTTTCCGCGCGTGAGCCGCGACATCCGCGTCCCCTAACCTGCCAATCTATTCAATAGAGCAAATATGGTCGCAACTACGAGGGCCAGCCCGGCCATCCAGGCAGCGGCCTTATTAAAAAACAAAGTGTCAGCTTCTCGTTTGTCCGACTCCCTGTCGCGTTCGGCGAGCCAATCCTCAACGTCGCCGCGCAACATCATCCCATTGCCAAGACCAGGCACAGTGGCGCCTAGTCCAGCTCCCGCAAAAGTCAGCTTAGAGCGGACATAATCCGGCGTCAGCAGTTCCAATTCCTCGAAATCAGCGTCCGAGAGCGGCATTGCTTTGGTTCCGAGTTCCTGGCAGTAAAAATTACAGGTATCTTTGGAAATTCAGGAAATTCTGGAAATTATTCCTGCAGGATTAAATTTGACGCATTCCTCCGGCGCAGTTTTGATGTCCGCTTATCAGCTTCGCGTTACCAACTCACCAACGACACCGAAGCGCACGCGCGGCTCAGGTCGCCGACTTCGATATGAAAATCCACCCGCACATGCTGCGCCACGCCTGCGGCTACAAGCTGGCCAATGAGGGCGTCGATACGCGCACGATCCAGGGCTATTTGGGTCATGTGCGGTGCAACTAGGGATGTCCGCTTTGGGCCAATAGCGGACATTGGTTGGCGTCAATTCAATTAGCTCGTAAGCCGACACTAGATTCTATGACCAACGCCACCTATCACACCCTTACAACTGACGACTTCAGCATCTTCCAAGACTTCCAGCGCGTGCGGAGTATTGGGAGGAATAAGCGCTGCCATGCCGCTGCCAATGATCGTCGGCTTGCCGTCAAGCGTGAGACGGCACTTTCCGCTCAAAACGAGGAGAACCTGCTCATGAGGATGGGCATGTTGCTTCGCTCCTTCACCAGCTTTGTATCGGAGCAATCCGACTTCGACTTGCGTGCCAGTGATCAAACGGCCGTAGGCCGTGGAATGCTTTGGCGTGACAAATTCCTCTGGAATATCTTCAAGTTGGTAGATGGGCATAACAACCCTATGAGGTGTTGCCACCGACCGACCTGTAACATCAGGTGGCGGTGCTGGTGAAAATACTGAGTTTCCTTGGGCCATGAGGCAAGCGCGAAATAAAACACGAAGCGGTTGAGAGCAGCGGCTGATTCCGGCCCCAATGCCTCGAAGCGCCCGGCAAGATAACCGGTCAGGATGATGCCGAAGACGGGAAGAACGCGCCGCAACAGGGCATGTCCGCTTTACCCCCCCAAAAGCGGACTCATGCAGTGCAGCAAACAACGATCGCTATTCGATCACCTCGTCGGCGAGCATGAGGAAGTCATGTGGAATTTCGAGCCCCAGGGCCTTTGCGGCCTAACTTTAATCACCAGCTCAAATTTCGTCGGTTGCAGCACCGGGAGCGTAGAAGGCTGCGTGCCCTTTAAGATGCGGGCAGCATAGATCCAGCCTACTGTCCTGCGGACTGAGGCACACCGGGTAATGGCACTAGTAGGCGAGCTAGATAACCGGGGAGCCGGGGAAGAACCGGGGCGAGTGTCCAGGTAGAAACCTCGCACAAAACTAGTGGAAAATCCGTGGTAAATTAAGGCAGCATGTCGCAAGTGATTGAAAGCAAAGGACAATCAAAAACAGGGTAACCCCTTCACACGGGAGAGGTCGTAGGTTCAATCCCTACAGCGCCCACCATTGAAATCAATAACCTTAGAATTTTGCACTCATTCCGCCTTGATGCCTGCGCTTTCGACCACCTTGCCCCACCTTTCCGTGTCTTTTCGGATCAGGTCCGCAAAACGATCTCTCTCAAGCACCATGACGCTTAACTGTTGCTCGGTGAACTGCTTAACGACGACCGGATCGTGCATGACCGCAACTGTTTCCTCGGTGAGCCGGTCAACGATTGGTTTCGGGGTTCCAGTAGGAACAATGAGGCCGACCCAGGGGGCCATCTCGAAACCGGACAAGGTTTCGGCGATTGCTGGAATGTCAGGTAGCTCAGGCAACCGTTTCGGCTCGGCAACTGCTAGTGCGATCAGCTTTCCGGTTTGAGTGTGCGGCAATAATGTCGAAACGTTATTAAATCCGGCTTGCACCTCACCGCCAATCATCCCCATGGATGAAGGACCAGTCCCTTTGTACGGAACATGGACAAGCTTCACACCGGCTGCTAGCGAGAACAATTCCATTTCCAGATGGCTAAAATTACCAACGCCGGCGGAAGCATAAGTGAGCTCGCCCGGCTTCGACTTGGCCAACGCAATAAATTCGGCAACGCTGCGCGCTGGTACAGACGGGTGTACCGCCAGCATCGATGGCAGCCGTATCAACGAAACGACCGGTATGAAGTCACGCAACGGGTCGTATGGAATGTTCTTATAAATCCAAGGATTGACCGTCATCGGGGTATCCGAGGTGACTTCGATCGTGTAGCCGTCCGGGGCGGACTGTTTTAATGCTTGTAAGCCGATCTGACCGTTCGCTCCGCCGCGGTTCTCAATGATGATCGTTTGACGCAATCGTTCGGATAGATACTTTGCGACAATTCGGGCGACGACATCGGTGCCACCACCAGCAGGAAATGGGACGATCATTCTGATCGTTTGTTTTTGCGGCCAATCTTGAGCGATCGATGGCACACCAGTCAGGGCCAATACGACCGCAGCTGCGAATATGGGTATTAATTTTCTCATTTCCGCCTACCAATCTTGCCGAACGCAACCTCGCCCACGTTGCTTTTGTCGGCGCTAGGCATTCTACCTTTATGCTCGATACAATGGCAGGCGGTCATCAATGACTCGAACAATTATCTTGCACTGCGTAATGTGAATGACGAGTTTTCGCGGGGAATGGTCGTGAAGATCGGGGTTTTGCTGGGCGACGATATCGGCGGCGAAGTCGTGCCCGAATGCGTCAAGGTCATGAAGGCGGCGGCTTCCCGTTCCGGACTGACCATCGATTGGCATCCATTGCCGATTGGACGAACCGGGCATGAGAAGCATGGCGATACGTTGCCGACTGTGACCGAACAGGCTTTACATAAGCTCGACGGCTGGATCCTAGGACCCATAGGACATGCGAGCTACCCGCGTAACGACCCGACCTGGGTGATGCCCCCGATTCGGAAAAAGTTTGAATTATTTGCGGCCGCTCGACCGGCGCGCTCCTATGCCAATTTGAAGTCAATCCACAAGAACGTCGACATTGTCTTTGTGCGAGAACTCACAGAAGGGATGTTGTATTCGGAAACCGTCGTGGCAGGCGCGCCGGAATTCAGACCGAATGACGATATCACCGTTGCGATGCGTGTAATCACGCGAAAAGGCGCTAGCCGCGTCGCGCGCGAAGCCTTTGAAATTGCACGCACGCGCGAGCGCAAGAAAGTCACTGCCGCACACAAGGAGCCGGTCTACCGGCTGGCCTGCGGAATGTTTGCGGAAGAATGCCGGAAGGTCGCGCGCGAATTCCCCGACGTCACGTTTGAAGAATCGATGATCGATACAATCTCAATGAAACTTGTGATGGCACCTCAGCAATATGATGTCGTCGTCACGACCAATCAGTTTGGCGATATCCTCTCCGATATCGGCGCAGGGCTCGTTGGCGGGCTCGGGCTCGCTCCCGGGCTTTGTGTTGGCGAACGTCAGGCCATGGCGCAGGCTACCCACGGCTCGGCGCCGGATATTGCTGGACGCAATATCGCCAATCCCTACGCCATGATCATGTCGGGGCAGATGCTGCTGGCATGGCTCGGCCGCAAGCACACCGAACCGAAAGCGACCGCCGCTGCTGACGATATGCAGCGAGCGATCGGCAGCGTCATCGCTGAAGCCAGACACCTGACTAGCGACCTCGGCGGAAAGGCTAGTACGCAGGACATGGGCGACGCAATCGCGGCGGCCGTCATGCAATAGTGAAATTCACAATATCGAATTCGGACAAGCACAGCCATGTACAATCTTCACCTCAGCACCGAACAGCTGGAAGTTCGCGACACGATCCGCGATTTTGTCACGCGGGAGATCAAGCCGGTCGTGCTCAAGGCTCAGCGGCTCGAAATCTGCGATCGGCGGCTGCCGATGCAGCTCATGGATCATGCCTCGCAGATGGGGCTGCGCACGCTGGCCTTGTCCGAAGACCGTGGCGGCGCTGGCGCGGATCATCTCACCTGCTGCATCGTGGCCGAAGAACTGGCGACCGGCGATGCCGACGTTGCCGCCGCACTCTCGACGACCTCGTGGCTTGGTCATCTTCTGTTTGACCACGTGATGAATGACGCCCAGCGCGAACGCTTCTTGCTGAAATTCGTCAACGACGGCGACTTCCATCTCGCCTTCGCCAACCATGAAACTCAAACAGACACGCGGCTTGGCGTGAACTATCATCGCCCGGCACCGCCCGACGTAGCGCTCGAGACCGTCGCCGCAAAGGCGGCTAGTGGCGAGTGGATCATCAATGGCGTGAAGGACTACGTAGCCAACGCGCCAATCGCCGCCCTGTTCACGGTCACGGTCAAAATACCGGGGCAGCCAGTGCCCAAGGTGCTGCTGGTTCCGGCGGATGCGCCTGGACTAATCGTACGAGTACACGAGAAACCATGGTCGCATGGTTGTTGTGGCGAAGTGACCTTCAAAGATTGCCGAGCGCCGGCCGACAATCTTCTCGGTGACGATGCGGCTGCGCTGCTGGCTTGCTTTCTAGGCAACGCTATGCCGCTGTTTCAGGCGCTGAACGTCGGAATAGGTCGTGCAGCTTACGAAGCCGCACTCGATTTTGCGCACCTGCGCGTGCAGGGAGGGCGACCGCTCATCGAACATCAGGCGATCGGAACCAAGCTTGCCGAAATCGCGATCCGGCTGGAAGTCGCTCGAGCCTCGGTCTGGCGGGCGGCCTGGGCGTCAGATCATCCCGAGGCGATTGCGGACGGCAGCCTGCCTGATCTGCCCCTGCAGGCGGTCGCGCAGATCTTTACCTCTGAAATGATGGTAAAGGCGACCAAGGACGCGGCCGAGATCTTCGGCGCCATGGGCGTGATGCGCGACATGCCGTTACAGAAATACATCCACGATGCCCGAGTTTGTCAGCACAACGGAAATGGCAACAGCGACGCCAAACTGCGCCTCGCCGAAGTGATCGCCGGCTTCCGGCGGTCAGCACATCTGCCGATGGCGCTCGCGGGCGAGTGATCGCCAGTAACACTCACGAGGTTAGGTGCTTTTATGGACTTTTCGCTCAGCAACGAACAACGTTCCTGGCAGATGTTAGCCCGCAAATTTGCCGACGACGAGATTCGGCCCATCTCGCTCGAGCGCGATGCCATTCCGACCGCACGCGAGACCTGGACCTGGGACATCATCAAGAAGGGCTCCAAACTCGGGTTTCGCACCATGGCGGTGCCGAAGAAATACGGCGGTCAAGAAACCGATTTCGTCACCCAGGCGCTGGTGATGACCGAGCTCGCCAAAGCCGACAGCGCTATTTCCAAAGCCTTCAGCCAGAACTGGAAATGGAGCCACCTGATTTCAGCTGCCTGTTCCGACGACCAGAAGGAGCGCTTCCTCAAGCCGTTCGTTGCCGATGACACCTTCGTCCTTGGCAAGGGCATTACCGAGCCTGGCGCCGGCTCCGACAATCGCATGCCGCCAACCGACGATCCCAAGCCTGGCCTGAGGCTGAAGGCTGAACGCCACGGCGACGAGTGGATCCTTAACGGGGAGAAGGCTTTCATCGCTAACGCCCCGGTTGGCAAGCTGTTCTTCGTCGACGCCCGTACTGATCCAACTGTCCCGCTCAAGCAGGGTATCACCATGTTCTTGGTGCCGAGCGACACGCCCGGCTTCCGCATCGGCAAAGTGTTCAACAAGAGCGGCTGGCGGTTCTATCAGAATGGCGAGATGATCTTCGAGAACGCACGGGTGCCGCACGCCAACGTGGTCGGCGAGGTCAACGGTGCAGTCCGTAAGACCGGCGCCGACGGTGGCGACACTACTGGCGGCGACCTATTCGGTGACCTCGAACTCAGCGCCAACGCTCTCGGCATCTGCGACGATGCCTGTGAGAGTGCGCTGCGCTACGGCAAAACAGCGAGACAAGGCGGTCAGACTTTGTTCGCGCAGCAACTTGTGCAGTTGAAGATCAACCGGATGTACATGATGACCGAGGCGCTGCGTTCGTTCGTCTTGCGGGTAGCCTGGGAGCACGACAGAAAGATCCGCTCGTGTAATGCTGGCCTGGCAATGAACTATTCCTCCGATGTCGTGCAGGAGGTGACCGAACTCTATATGGATATTCGCGGCGCCGATAGCGGCCACATGGATCCGCACACCGACAAGCTAGTGCGCGATTCGTTCATTTGGAGCCATCTCGCCGGGGACAGCGTTTCGCGCATGAAGGTGACGAGACGGATTACTAATTGACCGTTCGGGCAGATTTGGCCGTTCCGCGGTGTCGCTCAAGGACAACAACGCATTGAGCGCCAACGTAAGATCATTCGTGAGTTGCAGTCTGACGTAAAGCCGGATGTTTACACTCGCTGAGATAGACAACGTGATTCCGCTGGTTCGCGCGATCGTCCCGCCGACGCCACAATATGCTTGGCCTTTGCTCAAGGCGCTGACCGGTGTGGAAATCGTAGTGAAGCACGAGAACCACACGCCCATAGGTGCCTTCAAGCTGCGCGGTGGCATTGTCTATTTTGACCGGCTCAAGCGCGAGCGGCCGCGGGTGCGAGGGATAGTGACCGCCACGCGCGGTAACCACGGCCAATCGCTGGCTTTCGCCGGAACGCACGCCGGTATTCCTGTGACCATCGTAGTGCCACACGGCAACTCCACTGAGAAAAACGCAGCGATGCGCGCATTCGGCGCCGAGCTCATCGAGCATGGCCGAGACTTCGACGAGGCGAAGGAGGCCGCCATAAGGATCGCGACCGAGCGCGGGCTTGAATATGCACCTTCCTTTCACCGACACTTCGTTATTGGAGTTGCAACTTACGCGCATGAGCTGTTTAGCACGATCGATAATCTAGACACCGCTTACGTACCGATCGGACTAGGCTCCGGCATTTGTGGAATGATCGGCATGCGCGACGCCCTTGGGCTAAAGACAAAAATTGTAGGCGTGGTTGCCGAGGCCGCGAACGCCTATCTTCGGTCATTCGCTGCGGACCGCGGAGTGGTGGCGACCAACTCTGCATTGACATTCGCCGACGGAATGGCAGTGCGCGTGCCCGATCCAACAGCCGTCGAAGTTATTCGCAAGGGCGCGGAACGAATTGTCCAGGTGTCGGACGACGAAATCGCCGAGGCGATCCGGAGCATCTACAGTGCGACCCACAACTGCGCCGAGGGCGCCGGTGCCGCGGCGTTGGCAGCACTATCCAAGGAGCGCGGTCGACTGCAAGGGCGGCGGGCAGCCGTCATCCTGACCGGACAGAACATCGATCGCGCATGGATGCAGACCGTGCTGGTGGGGGGAACCCCCAAAATTTGCTGACAGACTATTTGCATGGATCCTTGCAGGCTCTACTTGCTGGAAGGCCAACGTTGCGAGGATATATGCACGGCCGACGCTGTGAGGATATGTGCGGGACGAGCGCCCCGGTGCAGTCCAAGGGCACCACCGTTATCGCAGTGCGGATCGATGCCTCCGGCTACGTCGCCCCGTTCAACGCGCTACGCGAGCTTTAGACCTATGGTGAGCAGCCGTATCCGCCCTGCTCGCGACCGGCGAGCGCCTTGGATAGTTGCTGTACCACCAGCAGTGAGCTTAGCGTCTGAGTTTCCTACGTACGGGTACAAATCACGTGCTCAGCTGCCTTTAAGCTCGTGCGATTCCGGCATGTACATGTCTTGCCATGACGCCGGGAGCCGCTTCATGGTGCCGACTTTGTGCATGAAGATGGCAAATTCCATCGACTGCTGCGGTGCTGTTGTCCACACATTGTCCGGATCGGAGATGAACTTGACCATCTCGGCCTGGCTGCTGCGTTTCTCATTGGTGGTCTTGATGTAGATCTGCGCCGCCTCGCCGGCGTTCTTGTTGATGAATTCCTCCGCCTCGCTGAGGGCGCCGTAAACCGCGCTGGTCACCTTCGGATTTGCGTCGCGGAATTTTTTCGCCATGATCATTACGCCATTGGTCGCCGGACCGCCGAGTGTGTCGTAGGACTTGAGCACGTTGTGTACGCCCGGCGTCGCAAGCTCGTAATAGTAATAAGGCGCGACGGAATAGTGGCTGTTAATCTCGGTTGCCTTCGAGATCACCGACGTGGCGGCGTCCGGATGCGGCCGGGTGATGGTGAACGGATCGAGCCTGGCATATTGATCCTGCCCCCACTCCTTGGCGGCGGCCATCTGCAGGCAGATCGCCTGACTTGACACCTTCACCGCTGGTAACGCGATCTTGTCCTTGTCGGTGAAGTCCTTGATCGTCTTGATTGACTCGCGGTTGGTCACCAGCATGAAGGGCATCGACTGCACCGCAGAGAGCGCTCGCACCTCGTTTGCCGTGCCGGCTGTCTTGTCCCAAAGCGTCGCGAGGCCCGGCACGCCGGTGACACCGAAATTCATTTGCCCGCTCAAAAGGGCGTCGATCAGCGACTGCGTGCCACCCAAGGTCTTATATTCCGGCTTGAGCGACGTGATGCCTGCTTTGGCGGAATGCTTTTCGACCAACTTGAGCGTGTCCATCACCATCAACGGTAAATACGGCAGACCGTGCTGGCTCACTAAGACGACGCTTGACACTTCTTCCGCAAAGGCCGACCGCAGCAGCGCCGGCGTTGCCAGAAGCGGCGCCGCCGCCAGCGCTTCGCACAAAGCACGCCTATGAATCATGACAAGCTCCCGTTGATCGAAACCGGGCTTGGGCAGTCATGATTGCATACCCCAGCGTTGGACCGTTCTGGTTTCGACGAAACGAAACACGACGTTTTCGACTGCGAGGCCAATCAGAATAATGGTGAGAAGGCCGGCGAACACTTCCGGGATATTAAGCTGATTTTTGCTCTCGAAGATGTACCAGCCAAGCCCTCCCTGGCCCGATGAGACGCCGAATACCAGTTCGGCCGCGATCAGCGTGCGCCACGCAAAGGCCCAGCCGATTTTGAGGCCGGCAAGAATGCTGGGAAACGCCGCAGGGATCAAGATCTTGGCGACGAAGCGTAAACCATTGAGATTGTAGTTGCGTCCGACCATGCGTACGGTGGTCGATACGCTGCGGAAGCCGGCCAGCGTGTTGAGTGCAACCGCCCACATCACTGAATGCACGAGCACGAAAATCAGACTGCCGGCGCCGAGCCCGAACCAGATCAGCGCTAGCGGCAGCAACGCGATAGCGGGCAACGGGTTGAACATTGCGGTCATTGTTTCCAGGAAATCGGTGCCGATCCGCGTGCCTATGGCGAACACCGTGAGCATGCCGGCGAGCAGCGTTCCGGTCGCGAAGCCGATCAGCAGCACCTGCATCGAGCTCAGCGCGCGTTGGGGGATCGTCCCCTCTGCGACGCCGGCAATGAGCGCACGTATAGTGTCGGCGAAGGTCGGCACCAGCAGCGGATTGTCGAGCCAGCGGCCGTAGAGCTCCCAGGCTAGGGCCAGCACCACAATGATGCTGATCTTGCGCAGCCAGGCCTGGTTATAAATCTTTTCGGCCAGGGTCAGCGGCTTCTGGATGATGCCGAACTGCTCGGGCCCCAAGGTCTCGCAGTAGATGTTTGCCCGTTGCGCCGCCTCAAGCATTGGGGGTCTCCTCAATTTGATCGGTGAACAGCATTTTGTGAATCTCGCGGCTGAGCGCGGCGGCTTCGTTGGAGTTTTCCTGCCCGCGCGGCACGCTGTTGATTTCGGCCTTCACCTGACCCGGATGCGGCGACAACAGCAGGATGCGGCTGCCGATCTTGATCGCTTCCGGGATTGAATGGGTGACGAACAGTACGGTGAATTGCGTTTCGTCCCACAGCGCCAACAGCTCGTCCTGCATGCGGGTGCGCGTGAGCGCGTCAAGCGCAGCGAACGGTTCGTCCATGAGCAATATATCAGGCTCCATGGCCATGCCGCGCGCGATGGCGACACGCTGCTTCATGCCGCCGGAGAGAGTGTGCGGGTAGCTGTGCGCGAACTTGGTGAGATTGACCTTCTTGATGTAGTGCATCGCCCGCTCTTCGGCGGCCTTGGCATTAAGCGTTCTCGTCGTCTTGAGCGGGAAAATGACGTTCTCCAGCACGGTCTTCCACGGCAGCAGTTGGTCGAATTCCTGGAACACCATAATCCGGTCCGGCCCGGGCTTGGTGATCAGCTCGCCCTTTAAGCGAATATCGCCCTCAGTTGGCTGTAGATAGCCGCCGACTGCTTTCAGCAGGGTCGACTTGCCGCAGCCGGAGGGTCCCAGTAGGACAAAGCGGTCGGCCTGCAATACGCTGAAACCGACCCGATAGGTCGCGGTAACAAGATGTCGCTGGGTCTTGTATTGGATAGTGACGCCGCGGACGCCGAGCAGCGGCCGCGACGGGTCGGCGACTGCGCGAGCGCGACCGGCCGCAGTCGGTCTCGACTCGCCAACACCCGAGGACGCGGACTTCGATGCCAGTGGCGCGTCGATCGGCATCGGTTACTTCCTCCAGCGTCAAACTTTTTCTTATTGTTTCTTACTGTGCGCGACTTCGGTAGTCTCCGCAATGTGGTCTGATAATAGTTTGGACCGTATAGGCTCGCCAAGACTCTAGATTATGCACCCCCGGCAAAGGCAAAGTCTCGGCGAAGGCAAGAAAAGGCACGGCGAGGCAACGTTCGATGAAATCGCGGGATAGGCTGCGCATCGGCGCCGGCGCCGGCACCTCGGATGACCGCATGGCGCCAGCGCTCGAATTGGCCGAGCGTGGCGATATCGATTACCTGGTGTTCGAATGCCTAGCCGAGCGCACCGTCTCGAGGGAGAACCTGGCACGTAGCAGGGATCCGGAACTCGGCTATTCGCCGTCGCTGCACGCACGCTTGCGCATTGTGCTGCCCACCTGCATCGCTAAGGGCATCCGCATCGTCAGCAATATGGGCGCGGCCAATCCGCTCGGCGGCGCGCGTGCGGCGCGCAAGGAGGCCGTCGATTTGGGTCTCGGCGATGTTCCAGTCGCAGTCGTGCTCGGCGATGATGTGTCGAGTATTGTGAAACACCGGCCTGAGCTTAAGCTTATCGAGAACGGCGAGCCGCTCGAGTCCATCCTGCCCAAGATGATTTCCGCCAACGCCTATCTCGGCGCAGATGTGGTCTGCGAAGCGCTTAGCACTGGCGCGCCGATTGTGTTGTCCGGCCGGGTGGCGGACCCATCGCTATTCCTGGCGCCGATGCTGCACGAGTTCGGCTGGTCCTACGACGACCTGCCGAAAATTGCGCAGGGCACCGCGGCCGGCCATCTGCTCGAATGCACAGCCTCCGTCACCGGTGGCTGCTTCGGCTGGCCCGGCAAGAAGGAGGTGCCCGATCTCGCGCGCAACGGCTATCCGTTCGCCGACGTCAAAGCCGACGGCTCGATCGTGATCGGAAAGACGCCGGATACCGGTGGGCGGCTCGATGTGATGACCTGCACGGAGCAGTTGATCTACGAGATCCACGATCCGACCGCCTACATCACGCCCGACTGCACGCTCGATATCACGGGCATTGTGCTCACGCAGGACAGCGCCGACCGTGTGCGGGTGGAAAACGCCAGAGCACAGCCGCGCACCGAGACGTATAAGGTCAATGTCGGTTATGCCGACGGCTATATCGGTGAAGGCGAGGTTTCCTATGGTGGCATCGACGCCGTCGCCCGCGCGAAATGGGCGGCGGAGATCGTCAAGGAACGGCTGAAATTGCAGGGCTGGGTCTACGACGATTTCCGCGTCGACCTGATCGGCATGTCTAGCCTGCATGATCAGGTGGAGATCCGGCCGGAGCCGTACGAAGTCCGTCTGCGGCTCGCCGGACGCACGCGTGAGCGCAAGGCGGCGCACGCGATCGGTTTCGAGGTGCGCGCGATGCATATGCACGGTCCGGGCGGCGCTGGCGGCGCCTGCGAGCCGCGCGTGCGTGACGTGCTGGCGGTGAAGTCGGTGCTGCTGCCGCGCAATCTGGTCAATTCGCAGGTGATCGTGGAGGGCGCGTTATGAGTGTCCGCGTCTATGATCTCGCCCATGCGCGCGCCGGCGACAAAGGCAACACCTCAAACATTTCGGTGATCTGCTACGATGTCAGGCATTGGGATTTTCTCGAGCGGGAGCTGACGCCGGAACGGGTGGCCGAAGCTTTCAGGCGCGTCGCCAAAGGCCCGGTGCGGCGGTACCCACTGCGCAATCTCAAGGCGTTCAATTTCGTCATCGAGAATGCGCTCGGCGGTGGCGTCACCATCTCGCTCGCGCAGGACATCCACGGCAAGAGTCTGAGCAATGTGATGTTGGCGATCGCACTTCCCGACCCGGAAGCGCGAAAATAATGGGGAGTGTCGGGTGAAAGTGGTGCGTAACGTGGTCAAGGAAAAGCTGGAGCGCAATGAGGTCGTCGCCTCGATGACGATCCGCCTCACGCGCGGTGTGGAGATCGCGCGGCTCGCCAAGACCGCCGGCTTCGACATGATCTATATCGATCTCGAGCATTCGACAATGACGCTCGATGCGACCGGCCAAATCTGCCTGGCCGCGCTAAGCGCCGGTGTTGCACCGATGGTGCGCGTTCCCGCAAACACACCCGAATATATCCAGCGCGTGCTCGACGGCGGGGCGCTCGGCATCGTTGCACCAGGCATCCGCTCGGCGGCAGAGGCACGCGAGGTGGTCAAGGCTGTCAAATTCCCGCCCCTCGGAGAGCGTGGCGCCGGGGGCGCTCTGCCGCATCTGGAGTACCGCTCGTTTCCGACTGCGGAGGCCAACGCCGCGGTCAACGACGCAACTATGGTGATCGTGCAGTTCGAATCCGCCGCGGCCCTCGATCAGGCGGATGAAATCGCCGCGGTCGAAGGCGTCGACATGGTGCTGATTGGCGTCAATGACATGCTCGCCAGCATGGGACTTGCGGGCCAATACGAGCACCCCAAGGTGCGCGACGCCTATGCGCGCACGATCGCCGCCTGCCGCAAACACGGCAAGCACGTCGGCGTCGGCGGCCTGTCAACGCGGCCGAAGCTCGCCGCCGAATTCGTCGCCATGGGCGCGCGGATGATATCGACCGGTACCGATATCCAATTCCTGCTCGCCGCGATGACGGAGAAGGCGAAGCAAGTCCACGAGATCCAAGTCTGATGCAAGACTCCCCGGCAAATCGCATTCTCGGCGTCACGCACACCACCCGCCTTCGAGGTGCCACGCAATGGCCCGCGCCGTACCCATGTCTTTGGCCCGGATGACAAGTAATTATGACGACGTCGCGCCGATTGCGTCCGCGAGTCGCAGAAGATTCTCGTCGACAATCCGACTAGCTCTCTCATTTTTAAACAAAAAAAGCGCGGAGGAGATCATGTGGAAAAAGCTCGCAGCCGCTGCCCTGTGCACGATGGCATTTGGCGCCGCCGCCGCGCAAGCCGAAGTCAACGAAATACGAATGTCGAAGCAGTTCGGCCTGCCTTACCTGCCAATGATCGTCATCGAGGCGCAACAGTTGATCGAGAAAAACACCAAGGCCGCTGGCCTCGGCGATGTCAAAACCTCATGGACGCAGCGCGTCGGCCCGGCGGCCGAGCTTGACGCGCTTTTGGCCGGCCAGGCCGACTTCATCGGGCCGGGCGCTACCACGCTTGCGACCATTTGGGACAAGACCGTCGGCACGCCGCAGGAAGTGCGCGCGCTCATTGCCATGCAATCGATGCCGTTTGTGCTGGTGACGCGCAATCCGGACGTGAAAACGATCGCGGACTTCACTGACAAGGACAAAATCGCGCTGCCCGCGGTCAAGCTCACCGGCCACGCGCTGATACTGGAAATGGAAGCCGCCAAAATCTGGGGGCCCGATCATTACGACAAGCTCGACTCGATCACCATCACTCGTTCACATGCGGATGCCGCCGCGGCGGTGATGGGCGGTGGGTCCGAGATCAATTCACATTTTGCCAGTTCGCCGTTCTATTATTACGAACTGGCGACGCCGGGCATCCATCAGGTGCTCAAGTCCTATGATGTCGTTGGCGGCAAGCACACGAATGGTACGCTGGTCGCGACGAAAAAATTCCATGATGCCAATCCTAAAATATGCGCGGCGGTCGTTGCGGCGTTTAACGAGGCCAACGCCTTCATCAAGGAGCATCCGCGCGAAGCCGCGCAGATCTATCTGACGGCGACCAAAGACAAGAACCCGCTCGATTCGCTGGAAAAAATGGTGGCCGATCCGGATGTCGAGTACACCACTACGCCGGTCAATGTGATGAAGTTCGTCGACTTCATGTACAAGGTTGGTCGCCTCAAGAAGAAGCCGACATCGTGGAAGGACATGTTCTTCCCCGAGGCGCATGGCTTGAACGGCAGCTGAGCAGGAATGCGATGAGCACAGTCACCAAAGGCACCAAACCCGAAACGACGCAGGGACCATTCTATGCCGCAGTCGAGGCTGCGGAGGCCTTCGGCCGCCGTCTGCTGGTCGCGCATGGCCTGTCTGAGCAAGACGCAGCCATTATGGCCGGTTGTCTGGTGCGCGCCGACTTGCGCGGCGTCGATACCCACGGACTGCAATTCCTGCCGCAATATCTCGACCGGGTGCGGCGCGGATTGGTCAATCCGAAACCCAACCTGGTGGTCGAGCGCATCACACCGATGATCGGCTCGCTCGACGGCCAGAACGGCTACGGCTTCGTGGTCGCGACCAAGGCTATGGCCGCGGCCATCGAGATGGCGAAGGAGTTCGGCGCCGGTATCGTCTCGGCGCGGCGCAGCACGCATTTCGGCATGGCGGCCTGCTACACGTTGCAGGCACTCGAGGCCGGATTGATCTCGTTCGTTTTCAGCAACGCCTCACGCGCAATGCCACCATGGGGCGGGCGCGACGCTTTCCTCGGCACTAGTCCGTTTGCCGCCGCCGCACCCGCCGGCAAGGAAGTGCCGTTCGATTTGGATATGTCACCGGCCGTGGCCGCGCGCGGCAAAATCAGGCGCGCGGCGCGACGCGGCCAGCAAATTCCAATAGGTTACGCGCTCAACAAGAACGGCCAACCGACGACCGACCCGAATGCGGCACTGGACGGTGGCGTCGTGCTGCCGATCGGCGGGCCGAAGGGTTCGGGGATTTCGATGCTGATGGACGTCATGGGCGGCGTCATATCAGGGGCGGCCTATGGCGGCGACGTGCGCAACCAGTTCCTCGATTACGACCAGCCGCAGAATGTCGGACACTTTTTCATGGCGATGAAGCCTGACCTTTTCATCTCGAAGGACGAATATCTCAAGCGTATGGATATGCTGGTGCAGCGCGTCCACGCCGTGCCGACTGCGGAAGGGTTCGATGAAGTCATTATGCCGGGCGAGACCGAACGCCGACTCGAAGCGTCGCGCCGCCGCACCGGCGTGCCGTACCACGCGAAGGAAATCGCCGCCTTGCAGAAGGAAGCCGCCACGGCTGGACTGCCAGCACTGCCGGTCTCGAGCGCACCGCTGGCCTAACAATGAAGATCAACAACTACGATCTCGACATCGTCTTTCAGGGCTTTCCGGGTAAATCGGTGTGCCATGGCGGGCTCGGCTGGGCGCAAGGATTTCCGGTGCAGTTCACCGAAGCAGCACAACGCGAAGACCATGGACGAAACAAATAAGCACGATCCGGACGCCGGCTTCGAACCGGCCTTCGCAGCGCCGCCGAACGCCTGCGACACGCATTTTCACGTGTTCGGCGCCGCCGAGCGTTACTCTTACGGCACCGACATCCGCTACAAGCCGCCTTATGAGCCGCTTGAGGCCTATCTCAAGGTCGTCCGCCGTCTCGGCTTTGTGCGTTACGTCTTCGTCCAGCCCAGCGCCTATGGCTTTGACAATTCCTGCATGCTGGATTCCATGTGCGAACTTGATCCGGCGGTCCGGCGCGGAATCATCGATCTCGACGAGAGCAAGACCACCGACAAGGAGCTCTCCAATCTCAATGCCGTCGGCGTGCGCGGCATCCGCGTCAACATCTCACCGATCCGCAAGCCGGAGGCCGGGCTCGCTGCCTCCATGCTGCCGCGCATCGCGCGGCTGACCAAGATCTGTAAGGAGGTCGGCTGGCATCTCGATTTTCTTACGCCGGGCTGGCTGGTTAGCGAGTTGATGCCGACGCTGCGCGAACTGCCGATCGAGTTTTCGGTCGCGCACATGGGTCTGTATCCCGCCAAGGACGGTCCGGGGCAACCGGGTTTTCAGGAATTTCTTAAGCTGGTCGGTGACGGTTCGAAGCGCTGCTGGGTCAAACTCACCGGCATCTATCGTTTTTCCACCAAGCCGGACTTCGCCGATGTGAAACCGATCGCGCAAGCGCTGATAGCAAAAGTGCCGCATCAATTGATCTGGGGCAGCGATTTTCCGCATCTGTCGTTCCACGACCGCGTCGGCACAATTCAACTGTACAACCTGCTCAATGAATGGGCGCCCGATGCAGGGATGCGCAAATGCATCCTCGCCGACAATCCCACTCGGCTGTTCGGATTCAAGTAAGTTGGAGTCTTAGAAAACAGCATTGGGGTGGAGCCATGAACAGACGTGAATTCGTCACTGGTCTTGTTGCGCTTCCGGCTATTGTGCGGCCGGCTTCCGCCGAGGTTTCAACCATCAATCTGGGCAAGCAATACGGCCTGCCCTTTCTGCCGCAAATGGTGATGGAGGATCACAAACTGATTGAAACGCAGGCCGCGCAGCTCGGGATCGATAGACTGAACGTCGGCTGGCTGACCATGGGTGGCCCTGGCGCGCTAAACGACGGATTGCTGGCCGGACAGATTCAATTCGTCAATGTCGCTTCACCGTCGCTTGCAACGCTCTGGGACAAGACTTTCGGCACGCCGCAGGAAGTGCGCGCGGTCTGCACCGTGCAGTCGATGCCCTATGTGCTCACGACGCGGAATCCGGCGGTAAAGACGATTGCCGATTTCACCGCGGCCGACCGCATCGCCGTGCCGACCGTCAAGATTTCCGGACAAGCAATGGCGCTACAAATGGCCGCCGCCAAGCTGTGGGGCTTCGAGAAGTACGATAAACTTGATGAGTTCACGGTGACCATGAGCCATCCTGACGCCATGCAGTCGATGCTCTCAGGGCAGACCGTCAACAGCCATTTCGCCGTGGCGCCATTCAATTATTACGAACTCAGGGTCCCCGGCATCCATACGGTGCTCAACAGCTACGAGACCGACGGAAGGCACACCAACGGCATTCAGGTCACGACCAAGGCCTTCCACGACGCTAATTCGAAGATTTGCATTGCGGTGCGCGCGGCGCATGAGGATGCCAATGCGTTTATCAAGCGCGAGCCGAAGGTCGCTGCGGAAATTTATCTGAAACTCACCAATGACAAGAAGAATACAGCCGACGATCTCGCGGCGATGATCGGTGATCGCGACATCGACTACACGACCGCACCGGCTAATCTGATGAAACATGTCGAGTTCATGCACAAAGTCGGCCGCATAAAGCACATGCCAAAATCTTGGAAGGACATGTTCTTCGTCGAGGCGCACGACCTTAATGGCAACTAGTACGCTGTCGGACTACGCCGCGATATCCCCGCTTTGCTTGCGTATCGCGGAAACGATGCATGATGCCAGGATCGTGTTTAGCGATGGTGCAGATCAAGCTGAGCGGCGACGTAAAGCAATACCGATGCCATGCGCATCAACATCGGCGGCACAGCGTTTGACCTGGCCCAAATTTTTTACGCTAACTGATTATCAAAGATTGACCAGATTTCGACGGAGAATGCATCGCCTAATCTTTACGTAGATTGATATGCTGTCCACCGACACCTAAAGTACATCGGTGAAGCCGTCTCCGAACCGGAGACAATGAAAAAAGACGGCGGGAAATCTCTGTCGCCGCGGGAAACAAACGCCGAAAGCGGAGGAACGAATGACGGAATCAACGACTGAGCACTTGGCCCGCTTTGCGGCATCCGTCAAATACGAGGATATTCCGGCATCGGCACGCGAATACTGCAAAGATATTCTACTTGATACTGTCGCTTGCGCCTTCGCTGGACACCTCGGCGAAGAAACGGATCAGATTGCGCGATTTGCAAAGAGTCTAGCCACGTCGACCGAGAGCACGGTGATCGGCGGTGATAATCTTTCACTCGCCGGCGCGACACTGCTCAATGGTTATCTCATTACGGCGGTAACGATGTGCGACATTCACCGTTCGACACTCACGCACGTAACGCCGGAAGTCGTCCCGCCCACCTTATTGATCGGCGAACGCGACAACGTGTCGGGTCGGGACTTGCTGGTCGCTTTGGCAGCTGGCTTCGAAGTCACCACGCGCGTAGGCGTCGGCTCAGATTATCCATCGGTGCGCAAGCGCGGCTATCACGGTCCCGGCGTTTTCGGACCGTTCGGCGCGGCCGCGGCGGTGGGTCGGCTACGCAGTCTTTCGCCCGAAGCCATGGCGCGCGCCTTCGGCCTGGCTGGCAGTCAAGCCGGTGGCACCTTCGCCGCGTGGGGCACCCCGACAGTGAAATTTCATCAGTGTCGGGGCGCGCTCTCCGGCTTAATGGCCGCTTTGCTCGCTGAGCAGAATTTCCTTGCGACGCGCGAGTTCTTAACCGCCAAAGACGGTGGTCTATTCAACACCTTTTCGACGGGAGGCCATCCTGAGCAAGTAACCGCCGAACTCGGCAAGCGCTGGGAATTCGAGCAGATTGCGCTGCGGCTATGGCCGTCAGCTTCCTCCATTCAAGGCATGAATACGGCGCTGTTCGACGCGCTGGACGAGCGTCCGTTCAAGCTCAAGGACGTCAAGCGCGTCCATATTCGGCTGGCGCCAACAGTGTTCAATCTTCACGGCAAGCTTTCAAAGTATAAGGCGAAGTTCGACGCGCTAATTTCCGCGCATTACACGGCAGCAGTAATCATCGAAGATCATGCGCTGACACTGGAGCAGTTCTCGCCGGCGCGGTACGACGACCCAGTACTGCGCAACGCCGCTGCCAGCTTGATCAACTTGCAGCCGGACGAAAGCCTATCGGACGTACAGACAGTGGTCGAGTTCGAGCTCAACGATGGCACGAAGATCACCAAGCGCTGTAATTCGCCGCGCGGCTCCGCCGATAATCGGCTGACCCGAGCGCAGATCGAGAGCAAGATGCGGACCTATGCGCAAAAGCGCATCGGCAAGGCCGCGATCGAGCGCATTATCGCCTCCATCTGGGCACTTGAGGATGTCAGCTCGATTCGCGACCTCCTGCAGACAATGCGTCAGGAGGTCAAGGCCGCCGCGTAGCATCCTGCGATTGCTAATCAAAAAAGTGTAAGAGGAGCTGTGAGATGAAGGCCGGTTTCGCGTGGGCAACTTTAGCCGCAACAATCTTGTTGTTGCCGCTACCCACCGCTGCCCCGCGTGCCGAGGTGGCCGAATTACATATGGCCACCCAGTACGGCATCGGCACGCTCGCGATGGTGTTGGTCGAGAAGAAGCAACTGCTGGAAAAATACCTCGCGAAGGCCGGATTTCAATCGACAAAGGTAACTTGGCGCCAGTTCCCGGCTGGAAATCCGATGAATGAGGGATTGCTGTCCGGCAGGCTCGACATCGTCAGCGGCGGCACCACCGTCTTCATCACGCTCTGGGGCAAAACTGCCGGCACTGCGTCTGCAGTACGTGGCATTGGCGCGGTTTCCGCTCTTCCGCTCTATCTGCTCACGCGCGATCCAAACGTAAAGAAGATCGAGGATCTCGGTCCCAATGATAAAATCGCAGTAACGACGCTGAAGGTTTCAGTGCACGCGATTCTGCTACAAATGGCAGCAGAGAAGATTTGGGGGCCCGGTAACGGCGGCCGTCTTGACCCGCTCACAATTCAGATTCCGCATGGCGACGCCGCCTCCGCGATGATTTCCGGCGCCGGCGAGATTAACAATCATTTCTCGGCGCCGCCGTTCCAGGAATTGGAGATGCGAGCACCTGGGGTACGGCGTATCTCGTCGCAGGACGAAATCCTCGGCGCGCCAGCAAGCTACATGGTAGCCTATGCCACCGAGCGTTTCCGCAAGGAGAATCCGAAAACTTATCAGGCGTTCGCCGATGCGCTCAGAGAAGCACATGAGATGATCAAAAAGGACCCAGTAGAGTGCGCTCAAATCTATCTTGATCACTCGAAGGACAAGATCAGCCTCGACGACACGGTTGCCCTCATCAAGAATCCAGGCTCAACCTTTGAGATGACCCCGCAAAATGTCTTGACCTTTGCCAAGTTCATGGCGCAACGCGGCATCATCAAGAGTGCGCCGAATTCATGGCAGGACATGTTCTTCCCTGAAGTGCAGAGCCTGCCAGGAAGTTGAGTAGCAGCGTTTAATTGGAGAGAGGCGTGAATTTCGGTAAGGAATTTGCGCACGGACCCGGTTCGAATTCCCTCTTCTTTGCGTGAACAATCAAAACACTGCGAACAAATCACGGACGTCAGTGGGCATTTCCACGGACAATCTCGGCGCCTGGCGGCCAGCTAGTGCAAGCGATGCGCAACATTCCGGATAACCGCGGTTCAGTGAAGGCTATGACTGCTTTGGCACCATGATTATCAATCGCCGTTCCGGCTATGGGCCGTTTCCCAAAAGAGTTCTTTCCAATCGGTGACCTTTGCTTTCATGCCGCCGACGCGATTCATAAACGCGGCAAAGTAAGCAATGCGATGGGGTTCCGAAGTAAACTCGAAGCCGGGATCGTCAAGTAGAGCAACGAGCTCATCAACGCTTTCAGGTGCGTTCTGAGCTTTTTTCCAAAGAATTGCGGCAGCGCGTTTATCCGCATTGGCGACCCTGATCGATTCATCGAGCGCGTTGGCGACAGCCTTAAAAAGCGTCGGATTCTTTTCTTTCGTCTGTTTCGTGGCCAGCAACGTGATTTGCGTCAACGGTCCGCCAAACACCTCACGACTATCCGCGAGGACATGCGCGCCGGGCAGTTTAAGGCCGCGCGATGTGAAAGGTTGTACACCAATATGCGCGGTGATGGATGCCCTGCCGTAGCCAGCAGAAAGCGCAGCGACCGCATCTGAGTGGCCGAGCCCGACCGTCAGGTGATCCAAGTGATGCGGATCGTTCCAGATCTTCTCCGCTGCCATCTCAAGCATCATTGCGTTGAACGATATCCGCACTGACGGCACGGCGATGCGGTCTTGCTCGGTGAAATCGGCGATCGTTTTCACATTTGGGTTGATCGTGTAAAGCACCATAGCACCGTTCGACACGGTGCCGACCGCTTTGACTTCGTTCTGGGTGCCGTGGGTCTTGTCCCACAGGGTCAGTAGAGACGGCAGAGCGGCAGTGCCATAGTCGGCCGATCCAGACAACAACGCGTCAATAACCGGCGCGGGGCCGCTTAATGTATTTACTGTGGCTTCTACCTTGCCGAGGCCGAGCTTGGTTGCCTCTTGTTGCAAGATGCCACCGCTGACCATTGCATCAACCGGCAGATAGAGAAGGCCGCGCTGTTGCACAAATTTGACCGTGAGCGGGGCCTGCCCGCGCACGATCGCGGGCATGGCCATCAGGCCTACGCCGACTGCTACCGTTGCTACAGCCTGGCGCCGAGTCACCGGCCTAAGTGTGTTCCTTCCTGACATTGTGCGTCTCGCCAATTGCCAGAGTTGTTTCGGTTCTAGGCGGCTATAGAGCCGGCCTTAATTAATGATAGGCTTAATCGAACGTGCCAACAAATAATCCGGTCAAGTGCCAAGACATATTTGGACAGATTGCAGATCGATTGACGGAACCGGACCCAGGGCAAAATGAAAATCCAACAGGTCAAGATCAACTTTGTCCGTCTTCCGCTCGAGGAGCCCTTGGTTGGAGCCCCGCCGATGCCCGGCATGCTGCGCGAATTCTTCACTGTGCAAGTCCTCACCGATGACGGCATCGAGGGCATCGGCATCACCACATTCGGCGGCAAGCTCATCCGCACGCTGAAGACGGCGCTTGACGAGTTCAGCGAACTTATCAAGGGTGAAGACCCGCTGCGCACGGAGCAGGTGGTTACCAAACTTCGCGCCGCATCGGCGCCTTGCGGCCCCGGCGGGGTAGCAGCCTTGGCCTTGGCGGCACTCGACATCGCCCTGTGGGACATCCGCGGCAAGGCATTTGGCGTTCCGCTAGTGCGGTTGCTCGGCGGCCTGCGCGACCGTGTGCCGGCTTATGCCAGCGGCGCGCTGACACGGACAACGCCGACCGACAAACTCGAGCGAGCCGCAGTCGCACTGGTCGAAAAGGGCTACCGCCAGGTCAAGGCCCAAATGGCGGTGGAAGGACTTAATGCCGGGCAAGAGGTGGAGCGTATCCGACTCATCCGCGACGCGGTCGGGCCGGAAACTAATTTATTGGTGGATATTAATCAGCGCTGGGGTGTGCACGAGGCTATTTCCATTGGTCGTCGCCTCGAGGAATTTGGCTTGGGGTGGCTGGAAGATCCCACTAGATGTGACGACTACGAGGGACTCGCCCAGATAGCCGATGCTTTGGCGACGCCGATATGCGCGGGCGAATATCTCTATGGAATAGAGCCGCATCGGCAGACGCTTACCCATCACTCGGTCGACATCGCCATGATCGATCTGCTTCGCGTGGGCGGTGTGACGCAATGGATGAAGGTCGCTGGCATGACAGAGGCATTCAATCGACCAGTGGCCAGCCATCTCTTGCCGGAGATCCATGTCCATCTTATCGCCGCCGTGCCGAACGGGCTTGTGGTCGAATACATGCCTTGGACTTGGCGCCTGTTCGAAAATCCGCCGATTCCAGAACAAGGCGAGATCGCTGTGCCGACTGGAGCCGGGATAGGGCTGAAATTTGCGTCCGACCTTTTCGATAAATATGGCGTCGGCTAGAGCTATTTTTTAATGCGTCAGGTTGACCGTAATGTTCTTCCTCTGGGTGTAGCTCTCGAGCATCCCTTCGAGTGAGAACTCTCGGCCGATGCCGCTTTCTTTGTAGCCACCATAGGAGTGACCAGGACTCTGGCCGAGACCCTGGTTAACCTGGACCCAGCCCGCCTCTATCGCGTGCGCAGCCCGCAGTGCACGGCCAATGTCGTGCGACCAGACGTAGGCGGCGAGCCCGTAGTGGCTATCGTTCGCCATGCGGATCACATCCGCTTCGTCGGTCCAGGAGATTGCGGCGAGCACGGGGCCAAAGATCTCCTCGCGCGCCAGGCGCCAGTCGTTTGCCACATTCGCGAAGATGGTGGGGATTGCGTAATAGCCTTCGCTGAGCGGCCCCTCCTTGGGCGGAAGGCCGCCGGTCACGACACGCGCTTCGCGCCGTTTCAGTCCTTCTTCGACATAGCCGCATACCTTGTTGAACTGCTTCTCGTTAATGATTGTGCCGATGTCGCTCGTCTCATCGAGCGGATCGCCGAGTTTGAACGCTTTCACTTTCTGACTGAGCGCATCGAGAAAACTGTCGAAGATGTCGCGGTGGAGGAAGAGGCGAGAGCCCGCTGTGCAAGACTGGCTCTGTCGCGTGAAGCGCATCGCGGCAATAATGCCATCAATGACCCAGTCCTCGTTGGCGTCCGGGAAGACGATCGAGGGACTCTTGCCACCAAGCTCGAGCGAGACGGGAACGATGCGGTCAGATGCCGCGCGCATGATGAGCTTGCCGACCTCAGTAGAACCGGTGAACGAGAGCTTGCTCACCGTCGGGTGGCTGGCAAGCGGGGCACCGCATTCCTCGCCGAGGCCAGTCAGTACGTTGAGCACGCCGGGCGGTAGGAATTCCTGGCACACTTCGGCCAGCAGCAGCACACCGAGCGGCGCATCCTCCGCCGCTTTCAAAACAAGCGTATTGCCGGCGCAGAGCGCGGGGCCGATCTTGCAGGCCGCAAGTAGCACCGGCGCATTCCACGGAATGATGGCGCCGACCACGCCGAGCGGTTCACGTCGCGTGTAGCTCAGGACATGTTCTCCTAAGGGAATCGTCTCGCCCTTGAGTTCCCCGCCCAAGCCGCCGAAATAGCGAATGATGTCGACTGTCGTCTTTGCCTCCGGGCGTGCCTGGGTGCGAAGCGCATTCCCGGTCTCAAGCGCGATCGTGCGCGCAAACTCCTCGACCCGCGCTTCGAGTGCATCGGCAATCCGGGCGAGCAGTCGCCCGCGCTCGCGAGGAACCATGCGCGACCAGGCGGGAAAGGCACCGGCCGCAGCTTTCACGGCGCGCTCGACATCCTCGGCCCGACCTCGTGGGACCTCGGCGATCGAGCACCGGTGCGCCGGGTCCTCGACCTCGAGCACCTCGCCCGAAGCGCTGTCGACCCACTTGCCACCGATCAACATGTGCCGTTTGCTAAGTTTCGCCTCGTCAGCGCGCCGTTTCTGGATGGCCGTCATGCTCACCTCCATCGCTGCGGTCCAGCCAGGGGGCACTACGACCGCACTTTGAAAACGACGTCGTGCTCACGCGCGTGGTCGACCACCTTTAGGCCGAAATCGTCTTTCGGTCCCACTTCGGTCGCCGGCGCATGGTCTACCTCGAGAGACTCGACCCTCTGGCGGAAATCGGTGGTGTGTCCGGAGATATGGATTACGTCGCCAACCCGCAACGTACCGCGCTCAAGCTGGATGATCGCGACGGAGACGTGGCTGTAATAGTGAGTCACGACGCCGATACGCTCCTCCGACGTAGCCGGTTCCGCGGGCGGGGTCGGCGTCGGCCTGATTGAAGTCGGCTTGGCGGCGGTCGGCCTGGCTTTTTTAGGTGATGCTGCGCGGAGCGGCGCCTTCTTCCTTGCCTTTTTGCTGATTGTCCTGGTTTTTCTGGTGGTCGTAGTCTTTCTGCGTGGGGACGCCTTGACCGCGGCCTTCTTGCGTTTTGCCTTGGTTTTCCGTGTGGGTTTTTTTCGCGTTGCCATTGTAGCCTCCCTAGCCCCTCCTCCTGGATACCCATGGTCGAATCGTTGCCCAATTACGAAGCAAGTCAACGGGCAAGTGAGGGACATTCAACCTGCGAAAGAGAGTCATCTCAGAAAGATGACCAAATAGAACGAGGAGATAGCAATATATAAAGTGTGAAAGCCATTTTCGAATGGTCGAGAAATCGAGGGATGGCGAGTACTGGGCGCCCCATTGCAGAAGATAGGTGTATTTTCGGGTCAGTTGCCCCACGACGAATTCACGTGAATGTTTCGGGTCAAACAGAAATTCATCGACCGCAAATGGACCGATGTTCACGTCGATGATCTTTAATGTATCGTACCGAAAACTTGCGCCTTCCGTTTGGATAAATGCGTCAATACGGAGAGAGTTGCTTTGCAGAGTTTCGGCGACCGCCCGGCACAATGCCAGTAACAAATCTTGCCTGACAACATCGGTCAGGTCCCTGTGATAAAAATACTTTGGGACTGTGCCGACCCCTACTGACGGGGCCACGGGTTCTTTACAAGCTACACCGAAAAAATCCGGTAACCCAGCCGGGTTACGGGTGTAGGAGATGCCGATCTCTACGCCTTCTTGTATGTAAGGCTGAACAATATACGGCGTGCGCCGCGTACTCACAAAGTCTCTAAGTGTGTTTCGGTCTGAGACGACAATGATGCCAAGCGATTGCAGTCCCCAAATTGGCTTTATGACCACCGGAAACTGCATGTTGCAAATATTTCCGTGAAATAGAGAAATCAAAACGGTGGGTGTCAAATAGGGCATAAGAGCGCTAATCTTTGACAAGCGCACGAAGATCTCGTGCTTGTCCTGGTCTTGTCTGTTACCGAAAACACTTGCCGCGTCCGCTAGAAAAAGTGAAAAGAAAGGTATCTCCATTGTCTTCGCAGCGACCGACACCCGTTTGGCTGTCTCGGCAAAGCACAACAATTTGCGCAGGAGGTCCGGGGGCATAGTCAAACCTTAACGAGTAACACTCGTTGCCACTTGCAAATTGCATCAAAGACATTCAGCCCATCGAGGACCCTTCACGCGAACCAAGGGCAACGATCAGGGCAGAGCGATTACCTGTAGCGGGACGTTTCTCATGTCCGCTTTGAGCCAAAGCGGACACCTCCGTTATTGAATTACTTCATCTGCTGCGACTTGAAGCGACGGCGATACTGCGAGACCCAATTCCTTGGCTGTCTTTGAGTTGATTACTAGTTAGTTTTGTAGGGGCGACCAATTCTTTCCGATGCGCCTTGAGCTGTCGCAAGGTGCCTTCTTCATCGGCGCCCATCAATCGGCTGTAGCCAGCTACATCGACGGCAAAAATCGCCGCTAGCCTGCGATCGATCCGTTCTTCGACCATTTAAGCGCCCGAGGTGAGCGTATGAGTTTAGAAGGTGGCTCCCAGAGCAGCAATGTCCGCTTTGGGTCAAAAGCGGACACTGTAAAAACCGATCCCCATGTACATCAGCGATTCGATCACGTGAGTGAATCCGCTAACTGATCTATTTCGGTTCTAGGACTAACTCCAAGCGATGCGGACAGGTTTTAATCAGCTTCCTTGCGCAATCAACGTGGCGTGAAAATCGCATAAATTGCGGTCACCGTTTCCCAATTGGACCGTAGTCCAATTCGACAACACGTCTGCGTGAGGTCGTGCTTGGTTTATTTAGATACCGGATCAGCCTGGATGTCTTGCGCGACTGGGCTTCGGCGATGGATTGCTAGGCAAGTCTGCAATAAGGTCACTGTGCCACAGAGGATATACAATGTCCGAAGTTCACCCCTTTTACGAGGCACATCGCGGCGCAATGGAGGCCGCCATGCGCCAACGCCTTGATCTTGCCGAAGGGATGTTGCGCGAGCTCGCGCAGCTCTCGGACATGGACAGAATCAGGCGGGAGGTGATGGAGGAGTTCGAGATCGTCCTCACCCAGATGCCTTATGTCGGCGGCGCGGCGAGCCGCATGACCGATTTCTTCATGCGTCTGATGGGCTTTATGGCCATCGGCCGCGTGCTCCGGCGGTACGGCGTGGCGTTGCCTGTTATCGGCGATATCGAACGAGAAACCTACAAGGCGCAACTGCTCTCCGTGCCCGAGCCTGAACGGCTCGCATCGGGTCACCAGTTTATGTCTGCCGAGAATCAGGCCTTGCTGCGGGAGCAGGCGGCAAAAAGTCTTGCGGAAGAATATCCGGAAGATTTCGTCTACGAGTTCGTCGAACCCGGCCCCGGCGACAACTTTGATTTCGGCATCAACTACAAGGCCTGCGGCTTCTGCAAATTCGCGGGCCGTCACGGGGATCAAGAAATCCTGCCGCACATTTGTGGGCTCGATTTCGAGGCCTATGCAACACGTGGCATTCGCCTGGAAAGGACACAAACGCTGGCTGGCGGTGCGAGCCACTGTAATTTTCGATTCTCGCGGCTCGAATCGTAGTAGGAACTCCTCGTATCCGCTTTGGGTCAAAAGCAGACATGCAGGGCAAAATCCGCTTTACCCCCGAAAGCGACTTCAAATGCGACAGATGGAATGTCTGCTAAGGGCCAATATCGGGCATCAGCTAGATTCGATGCGCGGGGAAGCGCGGAAACATCTTGGCGCTCGACTAGCCATCCCGTTATGACCGAAAGGGTGCGATTAACCATTGCCCACCGTTTGGCTTGTGGTAGCGTTGGAACCGTTGATCGGGGCTAGCGGGGGCTTTTCTGACATCGACGATCGACCGCCGCGAACGGCTCCAGTGATTTTGGCTGCCGTTTCGACCGCATCTGCCACGTCATCTAAGTAATTGAACTACCATCAGTGAGCCAGGAGTGTCGGAGAGTAATATGTTCGGAAATTCCAAAAACAATGCGGCAGATCCCAATCGCGACTCGTCACCGGCGCAGCAGTTCAAACGCCCCTCGACGGCACCGGCCTCGCAAGAAACGACTTCCTCCATCGGTTCCGGTCTTTCGATTGTCGGCAAGATAGTTGGTCAGGGGAAAGTCGCGATATTTGGGCACGTCGAGGGAGAAGTACACGCCTCGGCGGTCCAGATAGGCGATGGCGCTCAAGTGGAGGGCGATATTGTTGCGGAGGAATTAACGATCGGCGGCCGCGTCAAGGGCACGATCCGCGCCAACCGCGTCAAGCTCAATAGCACCGCTGTGGTCGAGGGCGACATCTACCATCGGTCACTGGCAATCGAGGAGAATGGGCAATTCGAGGGAATGTCACGAAGACAGGAGAATGTCATCGCTACGCCCCAACTCGTCTCGGCGAAACCCTCGGCTCGGGCCATCAACGTCAACGAACAGGGCATGGACGGCGTCAATCAATCGCACGCGCTTGCCCCATCTGACGGATGAGTTTTCTGCGCTCATCCCTGCAAATGTGCCGGTCACTCCCGTCGAAAGACCGGCACATTTATTTTGAGATCGTCCCATCCTTCCATCATTCGCCTAGTCGGCATGCCCGGGTTTGTGATTGTGGGCGTCATTTTGTGGCTGATCGGCCGCACTTGGAGACGTTCAGGGAAAAGATCGCGTCACATCGCCAACTAATCGATCACCTCGTCCGCGCGAAGCAGGATGGACTGGGGCACTTCGAGACCGAATGCCGTGGCAGCCTTGCGGTTAAGGATAAACTGGAATTTTGATACCCGCTCAATCGGAGGGTCGGCCGGATTGGTCCCCTTAAGAATCTTGTCCACGAAGAACGCCGCACGACGAAAGACTGCAACGATATCTGCTCCGTAGCCGAGAATACCGCCGGCCCGTGGGACTTCCTCCGGACCAATCGAGACAATGCGTCCTCTTGCGGCCAAGGCCACAATTGCTCCGACGTTGCCAACAGCCAACGGGTCGTCGCTAGTCTCGACTGCCTTCGCGCGCATCTGTTCCATCTTCTCGAACGCGCTCACCAACTCGCTTGGCTCTCTCAACTGGAATGGCTGCAGTTTGATATTGAGCTGCTGAGCGACCTTCTCCATCGCCTGAAATTCGGGCCCGACAGCAGCAGGGTTGTCCGGGTTTAGAATGACGGCCACTTGGGTAAGGCGGGGCATCACCTCCTTAAGCAACTCGATTCTTTTTGCTCTGAGTTCCGGATTGAAAAAGCTTTGTCCCGTAATATTACCACCAGGCCTCGCCACGCTGGCCACGACACCGGTGGCTACTGGATCGCCGATCGATGCAATGACAATCGGGATTGTCGTAGTTGCTCGCTTTGCGGCAAGACTTCCTGGCGTTCCATGCGTGACGATCAAATTTACTTTGGAACGAACGAGTTCATTCGCCAAATCCGAAAGCCGCTCGTAGTGCCCCTCTGCAAAGCGATATTGGATGGTGACGTTCGTGCCCTCGACGTAACCGAAATCGCGCAGACCTAACCGAAATCCCTCGATGCGATCGGCAAACTTCGCGGGAGGCGCCGAGCCGAGAAATCCGATCACCGGTTTTGAAGGCTGTTGCGCGCGCGCCGCGAGCGGCCATGTAGTTGCCGCCCCCCCCAAGAAGTTTGATGAACTCGCGCCGCCTCATCGTCGAGATCGTAGCAACTCTCACGTGTGCTCAGGAAGGGGTCGATGTCCGCTTTGGGTCAAAAGCGGACATTCGCCCGCGTCGCCATGTTTTACTCAGTATTGAATGGTTTGCTGGTGCTCGGTCACAGGAGCTTCCCATGGCAGACGAGTCCACGGAAATCGAAATCAGCAGTACTAATGAAGATGGCCACACCATTAACGGCAGCTACTGGGTTGCCGCTGAAACGATTCACGTCACACTTTCTGACGGCACTACGGGTGAAGCGCCGCTTGGCAATACCCCAGCTCCTACACTCGCGAAAATAATGCTGCAGGAACTCGATCGCAAAAGACGCGGAGTGGGCTAGCATGTCCGCTTTGGGCCAATAGCGGACATTCGTGTTCGCTCATCATTGCTTCCATTTTGCTTCAGCGGATTGTTTTTTCAGCCGGACATCGAGCCCAATCAGTCCTCCAGTTTCGATTTCGGCCTCGCGGAATGGTGTCGCCGCAACCATGCCCTGAAAGTCCTGAATGGAATAAGCGCGCTTGCGTAGCATGTGCTTGAAGGTCATCCGAGTTAGAAAGGTATTGACGCGATCAAGATGCATGTCCTCGACAGCTGCATCGATTTCCGTGTCGGTCGCATCGTTACGCATGTCCATGATAAGAGCATCACCGCCCGGTCGAAGAACGCGATAAATTTCGGTCAAAGCACCGACTGGATTGCTGAAATTTTTAAACGCCGCGCGACAAACCACGAAATCGAAGTTATCGCCCGCAAATGGTAATGCCGCGGCATCGCCTTGTCGGAACTCAACATCAACACCCGCTTGTTGTGCATAGGCTGTCGCCATACGCACGAATGATCGGCTGATGTCGAGACCCGTGATCTGATGGGGGCCAAGGCGGGCCAGTTCGATTGCCAGATAGCCGGGGCCCGGCGCGACTTCGAGCACCCTGGCGCGCTGTTGCAGACGCGCAGCAATGCGCTGGGCGCAAGCTCTGAAATCTGCGCCTAGTTTTGCGGTATTTCTGGCGTACCAGGTGGCCAGCATTCCTTCTAGGGCTATCCCTTTGTAGGCTTTGGCAACTCGCATTATGACCTCGTATCTTTGGCTGTTGATATCTTAAACTCTAAGATATAAGGTGACTAAGATACTGGAGAATGTATGTCAATAGGCGAAATGAGCCGAGACGCGTTAATCGTCGCGCTCAATCGCGCTATGCGTGATGCGAGTGGCCAAGGTGTGCTCTACAGCCAAACCGTCGCGGAACGGATCGGAATCAACAGCACCGATCTCGAATGCCTAGACTTCATCGTTTTGCGCGGGCCCATATCTGCTGGCGAGTTGGCGGCGGTGACCGGACTGACCACCGGCGCGATTACCGGCGTCATCGACCGGCTCGAGCGAGCAGGCTTCGCCCGGAGAGATCGTCACGGCAGCGACCGCCGCAAGGTGCTGGTTCAAGCGATGCCGGCGGTCAAACGTCGCCTAGGGCCTTTGTTCCAGCCAATGGAGCGGGGCGCGATGTCCGTGCTCTCAAAATATAGTGATAAGGAACTTGCCTTTCTGCTCGACGTCTTCTCGCGCCTCAGTGAGGCCGCTGCAACAGCGATCACCGAACTGAACACGCGAGCCAAAGGCCCAACAAAGTCGAGATACACGCGGAAGTGACATGGCCTCCGCTTTGGGCCAATAGCGGGCTCATGCAGCGCAGCAAAACAGAGTTAATCAGCGTCTAAAGAATGCGGCTTTAAGCGGTGGTACGCGATCGGCCACTCGCAAAAATAGCTTCACGGCGGTCTTTGAGAGTCCTTTGGTGTGAAAACGCTTCATATCTCTGAGCGACGTTTTTACAGCGTTGAACCCATATCCAATCATATCCCGTTCATAACTTGTAAGCGCCTGAAATAGGTCTGCGTCCCCATGCGCTACTGCGGCAAGAGCTAGGCGAAGAGTCGCCGCGTCTCGCAATGCCGTATTAGCGCCGATTCCCCGAAATGGCGTCATATTATGAAGCGCATCGCCAAGCAGCGTCACCCGTCGCGTTTTCCATGGCGGAATCGGCACCGACGTTTTGACCGGAAATTTAGTGATCGTTGACGGACTTGTCGCTTGCGCTAGCCGACGCAGAGCTGGGTGCCAATCGTCCATAAGTGCAATCACCTTGGCGATCACTACGTTATCATCGACGTCGGAGAGAGACGCCCCCAAACCAAATGTGTCGCGATGAGCGGAGAAACCCCACATTACGTATTTTTCGCGATCGTAGTGTTCGTGACGGTCACCTGCAGCGTCTTCGTAGTCGACGGTACTGGCGAACAGGAAGCAACCTCGAGGACCAAGAATTAGCGTGGGACCGCGCAGGATCGGTTGCGGCGTCTTTCGTCGCACGTCGTCGTCTAAGCTGAGCTTTCCGGAGACAGCAACGAAACCGGTTTCAACGCGCAGCGCGTGTGGCAGGAGTTGTCCGCGCAGACGAGAACTCGCGCCGTCGGCGCCGATCAGAACGTCAGCAGTCGCAGAAGTCCTGTCCTCAAATCGCGCAGTAACAGGACGTTGTGGCGCATCCTCGAAAGCAACGAATTTTTTGCCGTAGTGAACAATGTCGCCGAGTCCTTCGCTAAGAATGCGGCGCAGGGCAATGCGGCTTACCGGCAACTCGCTATCGACGTTCTCGCGATCGCTGTGCGGCAGGTCGAAAACAAGCAAGCGATTCAAGTGATGATCGAGAAATGTTACACTTTCGCTTGGTTTTGCGCAGTTCTCAACCAACTTTCCAAAAAGCTCCTGCGGCAGACATTCTTTGAGCGCACGGCGACCGATCGTGCTGATACTCAAACGATACCCTTGCAGACGATCGGACGGCGTAAGCTCGCGCTCATAGACTTTGACGTTTACGCCGTCTTGCTTCAACCCTTGTGCCAGGCACAAGCCGCCTGTTCCCGCCCCAATAATGCATACACTCAACCGGTCGCGGGACATTGTATGTCTCCGCACTCATCGTAGTCGCGGAACTAATCCGCTTGTTCCATGCGCTGTCACGCGGCAGCGTTCAATCTAACGCTTGCATCAAAGCCGAGTTCGCGCCGTGCCTTCTCCGTTGAGAGGAATCCGCTAGGCTCGGCGATGTTGTAGATGCCGTGACACGCCTTTTCGATCGCCAGCACCGCCGCCCAAGCTGCCGCATCGACGTGCAGCGCCGGTGCGTCTGCTGTGTTGGTTCCGGTTCCGGGGCCGTAGAGATGCCCATAGCGGAGAACGACTCCGTCGATTGGCGGGGATGAAAGCGTTAGCCGTTCCAGCGTTGTGACGCCGGCTACAGTGATCGCCCGTGTCCCGCGAGCGTCGATATCGAGCAGATCATCCTCGGAATGTGGTTCCTTCCCCGGCGCATACATCCAAGCAATGCTTTGCGCGACGAGCCGACGAACTCCTGCGCCGAGTGCCGCCTCGACCAAGTTTTGGGTTCCCTGGCTGCGCATGCGGGCATTTCGCCGCGTTCCTTCGGTCATTTGGCTGGGATCGAGACCCGGCGGTAGATCCGTCAGCTGATGGATAATGATATCCGGGCGGGCCTCAAAAACCGCCGCGGACAGCCCCTGAGCGTCGAATGCATCGACCACCACTGGATCCACTCCGGCGGCGCGCAGTCCATCTACCTTAGTACTCGAGCGGGTTGTGCCGATCACGTAGTGTCTTGCATTGAGTAACAGGGGCACCAGCCGCCTTCCAATCGCCCCTGTTGCTCCGGCCAAGAAAATTTTCATGCAACCACTCCACATTGGGCCTCACTCGCACGACTTTGTCCAAACTCTCGAAGCCGACGAGATCGCCGAGGCAACGCTTCACGCCCATATGCAGAACTTACTAAACGCGCGTCTCAGCGCTAGAACGTCTGCATCATTGATCTAGATCCAATCCGAGCTTGCGCAGCACGCAGGTCTGGGATGCAAAATTCACTGAGACAAAGGTAACGCCCAAAAAATGGGTGGCGTTGGACAAAGCGATGTCCGCTTTACTCGCGAAAGCGGACATTTGCAGTGCACTCGCCCATGTCCGCTAAGGGGCAAAAGCGGACATTTCAAGAGAACTTCTCGTTTCCTCTTATCGACGGAAATCCAGACGTCCTCCCGTCCACCGCCCATCGATTCTTTGATTGCTCACGATCAAGCCGACCCAGGGGCGCACAACCTTTGGATCGGTCAGATTGATGTATTTTCCAACTAGCCTCGTGCCCTCGCGATGTGCATCGATTAACCCGCGGCGCGCTCCATGATCCCAGTCGAATAGAAAATAGAGACGGTCGCCTACGGCTTTCACTTCGGCTTGGCCCTGTTTCCACTTGTTCGCGGCGTCTCCCGGGATTGTGGGATCCGCTCCACCATTCCACCGACTGGACCAATTTCCTTCGATTACCCAGTCGTGATCACTGTTGTTGGGGACTGTCCATGCCTTTGCATTTTCATCGTCCTTGGTTGCCCCGAGCTTGGCACTGGCGGCAAACTCCAGCACCCCTTGGTCGTTGGGTCGGGAACATCCATGACGCCAAATGGGTTCCGAGTTCGATGGAGCTTGTCTACAGAGGTTCCTGAATCCTGGGACTTCATTAATAACCTCTAATCGGTCCAGCTGGTCTTTGCGCAAAGCTAGTTCGAAGTTAGGAACCCGAGCCGCTGTTGACCACCCGTTTCGTGCTCCCGTTTCCTGCAAAGCCCCGGCTTTATAGCGACCGTTAGTTTCCCCCGCGGGTTCAAACGACCACGTTTCCATTCAACGCTAAAGGTGATGGAATTGGCGGGAGGTAGTGCGCAGGCGATTCCCGCGTCCCCTTTGGGTCAAAAGCAGACATCTTGACTGTCAGGCGACCTTATCGAGCGTATGCCTGTTTTTTTAGATCATACAGGGCACGCAGGTCGCTTGCGGTGCGTTCTGCCGCGACCTGGAATGGCTCGACACTTTTTGGGGCAGTGATCACTTGCGCTCGCCAGCCGAATTCGTTGTCGGGATAAACGTGCACCACGGCGCGGCCAACATCCCGTGAATGACATCGTAACCGGGCAGCCCTGTTGATCTTTTCTTCGATCATGACTTCCAATTCTGTGGCTGTCTTTTCCTCCTTCGTTGAAAAGCCTGGCCCTTCTGCTGCAAGCGGTGACAGGCCGTTGAGGACTCGCATGGCATGCTCCATTGATCCACTACAACAAATGTCCTGATGCTGGCTTGAGCGGACTTGCTCTTGGCTGCAAAACCGAAGATACAAGGTCGTCGCCCGCTCTTCTTAATCGCGAGGCTTCCAATCGAAGGAAAACAGGCGGCGTCCGATTTCACGCTCAGCTTCATCCGTCATCCGACCGCCGCGTAAAGCAACATATCTGGAAATTTCCCTCTCGGCCTGCTTCCACCGTGACTCGTCCATCGCTTCAAGGAGAGCACCAAAGATACGCCGCAGACCGGCGACGAAGTTCATGAACGCATTACGCTTCGGAACGTCGTAGCTGGCGTATGAGGCGAAGTTTTTGTGAACTTCCGTGTAGGTCATCGTTTCAATTCTCCTGAGAGTGCGGCGACAATCCGCCTTTGCGCGCACATCCGTAGTCCGTGCAAAGATAAGCAAGGTCTCCCTCGCACGGAGAGGCGGTGATAGGGCAAGTGATCTCCAGATCATGGTCGCTCATCGAGGCGTGCTGTCTCAGGCGCTCGCCGGCAGCGCTATCGACTGAACATGCTGCCGGAAGTTCAAGCAGTGCTTTGCGCAGCGCCTGCACCAGGGTGACGCCCCCGCCCCCGATCACATAGCTTTGGCCGGAGTCCAGGATGATATCGTCCCTGCGGCCCCATTCGCTGATCCAGATGCGACCGCGTAGACAATCGACTTTGGCACCCTTAGCGTTTTCCAGGGGGACAACAGTCCGATAATCGAGCTCGATGATTGCACGCATCATGTTTAAGATCATGCTGCACCCGGGTTGTCACGCCGTGTAAATCGGGGGCGATTGTTATGATTTCCCTCGGATTGTTCAAACGATCTTTGCTCATTGTTTGCATGAGTTCAGAGAATGATTAGGCGCCGCCGGCTGCGGTTATCTCTCGACCTGCTCAAGGGCTTCGAGGCGGCAGCGCGCCATTTGAGCTTCACACACGCCGCGCAAGAATTGTCTCTCACGCAGTCGGCAGTGAGCCGCGAGATCAAAACACTCGAAGATCAACTGGGAGAACCCTTATTCCACCGTATCAATCGCGGACTGCGTTTTACCGATGCGGGCCAGGTTCTTTATCGGGCCGTTGGAGAAGCGTTCACTTTGATTGATGAAGCGACCGATCGTCTTGCTGCGTCGACAAGCGGGAACACACTCACGGTTACGACGAGCGTGCCGCTCTCCTCGATGTGGTTGGCGCCAAAGCTCCAGCAGTTCGTCCGACTGCATCCCAAGGTTGACGTAAGAAGTGTTGGCGCGTCGGAGAATGTTGATCTTGAGCGCGACCGCTTCGACGTCGCGATCCGTTGGGCTCCTCCCGGTTCGAGCGTTCCCAAAGGTGAGCTACTGTTCAACATGGAAATTTTCCCCGTATGCTCGCCTGAACTTGTGCGTGACCGCGCGCGCCCTCTCAAGACTCCCGCGGATCTCGGTGACCATGTTCTGTTGGATCTGGAGATGGCCGCAGGTCGTCGACGGTGGTCCGACTGGGGCCCATGGCTCGACGCGATGAAGCTGGCCGATTTGAAACCCGCTGGCACGCTGCGATTTTCGCATTACGACCAGGTGGTCCAGGCGGCAATTGATGGCAGTGGCGTCGCCATGGGACGTAACCCGCACAATAACGATCACCTGCGGGAGGGCCAGCTGATCGCGCCATTCGGGCGCGAATGGACATTGAGCTCGGGAGCCTATTTCTTGCTCGTTGCGGCCCGTTCCGCCGAACGTGCAATCGTCAAGGAGTTCGTCGCCTGGCTGCGCGAGGAGATTCGCAAAGGCACTGCAGCAGGCATACGCAAAGGGCCCAGTCACCGGCGCCCGGTCCGGCAGCGGGGCCTCTCACGTTAGGCAATAGTGTCTAACAGGCCGTGTCCCAATCGTCCGATAATTTGCTAGTATCGGAAGCAAAATTACCGCTTGGCTCCGACGCCTGTCGGGCTGTTCGAGGCGGTGACATGAGTACAAACAAAAATTTACAAGGGACAAACGGCGACCCATGGTGGCGCGCCTGGTGGCGGCGTTTTCGAAAGGATTTCTCTTCCGCCGAACCCGAAAAGCAGGTCGCACAGGTTTATTACATAACGGCCGTTCTTGCCGTGATGGGGTCGCTTCTTGCCGGCTTATGGGCGTTTGGTGAACACCTTTGGCCAGACAAATCTGCGACGCCGATACAGAAATCGTCCGGGACTACAGTCGCGACAGACGCGGTACCGCCACCCACGCTTTCAATAGTCGCCTTGCCATTTGCCAACCTTAGCGGAGATCCGACGCAGGATTACTTCGCCGACGGGATCACCGATAGCCTGACGACGGACCTTTCGAGGGCGCTCCCAGGCAGCTTTGTTGTCGCACGAGAGACGGCGTTCACATTCAAAGGGAAGCCAGTAGATGCACGACAGATAGGCCAGTCACTTCACGTACGCTATGTGCTCGAAGGAAGTGTTCTGCCCGAGGGTCCACGCGTACGTGTTAATGCCCATCTTATAGATGCCCAGACAGGAAACGAGATATGGGCTGATCGCTTCGACACCACAAAGGCGAACATTCTCGAGGTACAAGATGAGATCGTCGGTCGTCTCTCGCGGGCCGTCGGTCTTCAGGTCATCGATGTGGAAGCCCGACGCAGTGAACATCGAAAATCTCAAAGTGCTGAAGCAATTGACTTTGTATTGCGCGCCCAGGCAATCGCCAATAAGCCGACATCTGAGGCAACACTCCTCGCAGCTCGCGACTTATTCAATGAAGCATTGAAGCTTCAACCCGACAATGCCAACGCATTGGCGGGAGTTGCTACGACCTATGTCTTGGAAACGATTAACGGCTATCACCCTGCAGGCAATCAACAGCGACTGCAGCAAGCCGAAACACTTCTGGCGAAAGCTTTGGCGATCGACCGTGGCAACATCGTCGCCATGAAGGCAAGCGCCGCATTGCAGCGCGCACAGGGTAGGTTCGACGACGCAATCACTGCGGCCAAAGCCGTGATAGCGCGCAATCCCGGCGAACCCTGGGCCTACAAAGAGGTTGGTTTATCGTTGCTTTATTTGGGCCAGCTCGAGCAAGCGCTCGATTGGTTCACAAAGGCGGAACGATTTGGACCGTACGATCCCGGACGTTGGTCATGGTTTGATGCGCGCGGTCAAGCATTCCTGCTGTTGGGGCGAGATGAGGACGCCATCCGCTCGCTTCGGACAGCGCTCGAGGTTAACCCCGATTACTTAAGTTCATATGCCGTATTAGCCGCGGCGTATGCCTTAAAAGGTCTCGATGAACAAGCTCACACGGCGTTAGCGCAATATAGGCGCTCGAACCCTGACGAGACGGTTTCGACGTTCCGGAGCCTTTCCCCCGTGCCATTAAAACTGACCAGCCCGGCATATTTGAAGCAGCGCGAACGTCTCAAAGATGGGCTGCGGAAGGCAGGCATGCCCGAGTAGGCGCTGGTACTGCCGATGTCCGCTTAGGGTCAAAAGCAGACATTTGCGGTGCAATACGTCATGTCCGCTTTACCCCCAATAGCGACATCGATTGCGTTTTTCAGCGTGTCCGCTTTGGGTCAAAAGTGACATCGATAAGACGATCACTTGATCTTGACGACTGGCGGCGGACCCCATGAATTGTTCAGGACTTCGCTCTTTGGTCCATAGGCGCGGATAAATAACTCAAAGTCGCCTTTCGGTGCGGGTAGCCAGTTCGTTTGTTTGTCAGGGCTCGGTGGTGCGTTCTGGACGTAGATCGTGAGTGATCCATCACTGTTCAATTTCAAATCCCTGTTCTTGGTGCCAACCGAATAACGGTTGATCTTGTTCGGCGCGAAAAAGTGATCAGCGTCATAAAGCGTCAAAGACCAGAAACCATTGACCGGTGGTGTGCCGTCCTTCGGGAATGTGACGGTGTAAGTAGAGCTCCCGTTTAGGCGCTTTCGGTCTGCGTCGTACTCCTGACCGAAATAGGCCGCCTCGTTGCGCGGGTTGACGAAGATGTTGGCACGAGCCGCCGCCGTCCGACTGTAATAGTCGGTTTCAAAATTGGCCCCATTAACGGGCGCGGTCCAGCCGTTCTGCACCGGTACTCCGGCGTAACGATACTGATGCAGTTCTTTGAGAATGCCATTCTCGGCGGCTATCGCCGCCGCCGTCATCGTGGCTTTGATTTTGGGGTTCTTGGCACCGGCATCGAGTAGCGACTGAAACCAAGCGTAGAGAGCTTCTTCTCCAGGCTGTGGTGGCACTTCTTTGAGAATGGCTGGAAGCTCGTCAAAGAATGCTTCAGGCTTAACCCATTTGGTTTCGGCGCCGCTGCCACTTTTGCCACCCGCCGGATCGGCAAGACTTGGAATTTTCGACCAGTCCTTGGTCTTCATCGTCCCATCGAACTCGCTGAGAGGATAGGCCATGATCTGACTGACGAGCGGCTGTACCGCAGCGCGGTCGGCGGCCGTGTCATCCATGAATGCGCGTGGAATGATATAGGCAAGATTTGTAGGTGATCGGAATACGGCGGTGATGCCATTCGGCACGTTTCCATTCCAGTCAGGTCCCACCACCATATAGAAGCCGGGCTTGGTACCGTAGATGGAGCCGAGGCCGACAATCGCATCGGTGCGCTGATTGCCTAACTGATAGACCCAGTAGCGGTTACCAAAATCCGGAATTTGGAAAACGGCCGGTTCGCGGTCGAGCGAGAAAATGCCAAAGCCATAGACCGTGTCTTGATTGGGCGTCGCGACAGCGCGCTCTGCTGGCTTGATATAGTCGGTGAGCATGGTCAGTCGGTTCAGCGGTGCAACGGGCAGCACACCGTCGCCAAGACCGCTCTCGGGCACTTTGGAAAACACGAGACGACGGTTATGCATGTTGACCAGCGGCCATCCCCAGACATAAGCGAGTGTCGCGAGGTTTTTCACGTAGTCTTCGGTGAGAAGTGTGCCAGCAACCGGCCGAGGCGGTATCTCTTTGCTGAGCGCGGGGACCATGGGCGATTGAGCTTTGACCGTTGGCGTGAGCGCCAAAGTCAGCACCAACACACTAACCGAAATACCTGAGCCAACTTTTCTAATCATACCGCGCTCCTCAAACTTCGGAGCCGCCATTATTTCAAATCGGTGCTCCAGAGATCGAGTTGGACCCAAGTCCAATCGCGCGAAAAGAAATGAAGTCCGTCCCGCTTTGGTCAAAAGCAGACATGTGCGGTGCAAAACGGCATGTCCGCTTTTGGCCAATAGCGGACATGGCTTTACTGCTTAACTCCGGCCTAACCGTTCCATGCGCGAGCAAGAAGGATTGATAGAACAGCGTGAAGCGCAACGGCGGGCCACAGAAAGACGCCCGCAAAACCACCTGCCAAACCGATGTAAGAAAGGTACAGCGTGACAACTACACTATAGGTCAACATGCCGACTATTGGCGGGCCGGGCCAGCAGGCTATTCCCAAAGCCAGCAATGCGATGCCGGTTACGCGTGCTATTGGTATTGCGACTCCGGCAAGCTGCGCATCCAACAGCAATTGTCCGACGAGCGACGGAAAGATCAGGAGCGCCAGTCCCGTGACGGCTTCGGCAACAGCGGCGAAGGCTAACGCCTTTTTCATTGCGGTCGCTAACGTTTTCCTTCCGTCACCTTCTCTGGTTCAAGTTTAAAAGTCAGTTTGTCGATCTTGCCGGTGAATCTGAAGGGAGGGTCGTAGCGATATTCAATCAGCGCGACCCCGGTGCGGGTGTCCTGGCCGACGTCGAAGCTTTCGTCCTCCGGGAATGTGATCGGAGTGGTGTGCTCCATGGAATTCCTTGCCGCCTCTTTACCGTCCACCGACAACACGCCTGTGCCACCCTTGCCCAAACCCGGGCCGTCGATCTTGAAATCGAAGACTATGGTGTGCTTGCCAGCGGTTAGCTCAGGCCCCTCCCACATCGTGCGTTTCAGGTCGAGGAGATTGTAGAGAAATACAACCTTGCCGCGCCCAACGCCAAATTCTCCCTTGCTCAGGAATAGGCCGTAGCCTCCGAAGCGACCGCCCTGTGTGACGATCATACCCTCCGCGCCGCCCTCGGGAATCTCGACATTGGCGGTGATCGTATAGGACTTGTTCTTGATATCCGGTGCAGCGGCGTTCGGCACGCCAGAAAGTTCGCCCGAATAGTTGAATTCCGTTCGTCCCGCCGTGAGACTGGGGCGTGGCGTGTTCCAGCGCGCAAGCGTCGTATTGTCGAGTGGCAACACGTTGTACTTCTTCGCCTCAGCGTAGAAGAGGTCCTGCATCTGCTTGAGCTTGTCTGGCATTTTGGCAGCCAGATCGTTGAACTGGGTCGGATCCTCCTGGACGTTGTAAAGCTCCCAATTGTAACCGGTGATGACATCCGGCGGTGTCTTGGTGCTCAGCTCCCACGGGAGAGTTACCGGCGTCGTCGCTGCCACCCATCCGTCATTATAGACCGCGCGATTGCCTAGCATCTCGAAGTATTGCGTGGTGTGTCGGGTCTTGGCATCGGCGTTCGCCTTGTCCCACGTATACACCATGCTCACGCCTTCGATGGGAATCTGCTTGATACCGTTGATCGTGTCGGGTTGCGGAATGCTGGTCGCTTCGAGGATGGTCGGTACGATATCAATGACGTGATGAAACTGGCGGCGGATGCCGCCCGTGTCAGTGATGTGGCCGGGCCAAGACATGACCACGCCCTGAGCCGTTCCGCCAAAGTGCGACGGCACCTGTTTTACCCATTTGAAGGGCGTATCCATTGCCCACGCCCAGCCTGCGGCGAAGTGCGGAAACGTTCGTTCCGATCCCCAGAACGGGTACCAGAGAAACTGGTCCTTAACCGGCACAGAAACGCCGTTGAACGTCGTAAATTCGTTCGGCGTCCCGTTGACCATGCCTTCGGCACTCGCGCCGTTGTCGCCACCGATGTAAATGATCAAGGTGTTATCAAGCTCACCTAGGTCTTCCACGGCTTGGATAACGCGGCCAATCTCATTGTCGGCGTAGGCTAGATAGGCTCCATACACATCGGCTTGTTTAATGAAGAGCTTCTTCTCCTCGAAGCTTAGTGAATCCCATTCCGCAAGGTCTTTCGACCACGGCGTCAGCTTGGCGTTCTCCGGCATGATGCCGAGCCGTTTCTGGTTCGCGAAGATCGTCTCGCGCATCTTGTTCCAGCCCTCGTCGAAAAGATGCATATCGCTAATCTTCTTGACCCACTCGGGTGTCGGGTGATGCGGGGCGTGAGTTGCGCCCGGCACGTAGTAGACAAACCAAGGCTTGCCGGGAGCAATTTCCTTCAGCTGTTTGATGTGCTGAATGGCCTCGTCAGCCATTGCCGTCTCTAGGTTCCAACCGGGATTGTTGAGGAAGGGATAGATGGCCGTCGTATTGCGGAACAGGTTGGGCTGCCACTGGCTCGCGTCACCACCGACGAAGCCATAGAAATAATCGAACCCCATGCCATTTGGCCATTGATCGAACGGCCCCGCCTGACTTGACTGGTAAAATGGCGTGTTGTGGTCCTTGCCGAACCACGAAGTTGCGTAGCCATTCGTCTTCAGGATGGTCCCAATCGTGCCCTTCTCAATTGGGATGATGGAATCGTAACCAGGAAATCCGGTCGCTATTTCTCCAACCACTCCGAAACCCACGGAGTGATGGTTACGTCCCGTGATGATCGCTGCACGCGTCGGTGAGCACAGTGACGTCGAATGGAAGTTCGTGTACCGCACTCCAGTTCTTGCGATACGGTCCATTGTCGGAGTGGGTATGACGCCGCCGAAAGTACTTGGGGCACCGAAACCCTGGTCATCGGTCATGATCAGCAGCACATTGGGCGCGCCTTTCGGTGGCACGACGCGCGGCGGCCACCAAGGAGTCGACTCCGAGGCCTTCTCCCTAACCACGCCACCGAACTTTGGATCGGGCGGCGGAATTTGTTGTCCAGTAATGGTCGTAGTCGCCTCAGGCGAACCGGGAGTGCCGGACGTTTGCTGCGCGAAAGCCGCTGGACTGCATGTCAGCGCCAGTCCTGCAAGCGACGCCAGCAAGCCAAGCAAAAATTTTGTGCTGGCGAGCATGAGTGACTCCCCTTTTAGTCGGAGCCACCGATTGAGCGCGTTTATGAAGTGCGGCGCCTGCTGGCGGCCCACATATGCCGGATGCTAAGGCGGAATAGGCGGCAGTGGTATTGCCCTTTGGGGCATCACCGCCGCAAAAGACGGAACATCGGCCCGTTAATGTCCGGCTTTGGGCCAAAAGCGGACATGTGTTAGCCGCGCTGTCGCAATTCGAGGGTCACGAGCCTTGCCAATAACGTGGCTGGGTAGAGCTGACCGATAATGCTTTCGACATTGCAAAGGCTGCGTGCAATTGGATGCACAGGGACGATGTCGCCAAATCCTGTCGAAGTCAGGGTGACGAAACTCAAATAAGACACCGAGTTGGCAAGGGCTGGATGATCTTCGAACGTTATTCCCTTGAACGCATCGGGAACTGATAAGCCGACCAACACGAACAAAGCGCCAAAGGCGACCGCGATCAGCAGATAAAGCAGGATTGCGCCGATGATCCGGTGATAGGTGACGCGGCCGCGCCTGAAGACAGCCTGGGCGACCACTGCTCCGAGCGTGACCGCAATGGCGAACCAAGCGATGGCCAGTGTGTAGATGTTATATGGCCAAGGGGGGTAGAACAGGCGCATCAGGAAAACGACGATATTCGCGGCAAGGCATACCGACATCACGGCAATCGCCGCAGGGTGGTCAGAGATAATGAGCATGCCAGCCACAATCGCCAACAGCGTTGCAATGATGAAGCCTTGAAATGCAAAAATGCCCATCGCCTGAAGCGGCGAGAAAACAAACATTTCGAGTGCAAGAAATAGAGCCAGCAGCGTAAGCAGCTGGTCAGTGTATTTTTGCCGTAGTCGGCGTATTTCGCTTATGGCGTCCACGGCTATCTTCGGCGTCCCCGAATCGCCTGAAAGCGCTCATTGTCCTTAACACCACTTAATATTTTGCTGCTGACTCACACCACGCGGCGGTGAAGAAATGCCAGTGCTCAAATGTCCGCTTTCGGCCAAAAGCAGGCATATGCAGCGCGTAGCGCATGTCCGCTTTACACCCGAAAGCGGACATGTGCGGTGCAATACGTCATATCCGCTTTACCTCCAATGGTGACATCGATTGCGAGCATCCGACAATAGCCCATGTTGAGTTGGCGATAGGCACTCCGTAACATGATCGCCGTAGAAATTTCGCCGGTGAAAATCCGTGTTGGACACTCGACGCTTCCGTGACGCACTCGGTCAATTTCCGACCGGCGTCACCATTATCACAACGGTCACGGCCGGCGGCGACCGGTTAGGTATGACCATCAGTTCGTTCAATTCGCTATCGCTCGATCCGCCTCTTGTCCTATTCAGTATCTGGCGTAAGGCCAAAAGCTTCGTCGCCTGGCAGCAAGCAAAGCACTACGCGATCAACGTCCTGAGCGAGAACCAGGAGGAGTTGTCCAACAAGTTTGCGCGCGCGCAAGATGAGAAATGGATAGGACAAACCGTTTTGGCGGGGAAGTTCGGCTTACCGTTGTTGCCGAACGCCGTGATTGCTTTTGAGTGTGAAGCCTACGACCGCCACAACGGCGGCGACCACGAAATCTTCGTTGGGCGCGTCGTCGAATTACATGAAAATCAGGCCAAACGCGGCCAGCCTTTGGTATTCTTCGGCGGCCAATATCGGCGCCTGGGCCCTGTTGAGGCGACCGCGCCAGCCGACATTGTTAATTTCCTGCACGGATGGTGAAGCCTATGGCCGTCAACAAGAAGCACGACGAATTCCATACCCTCGACATGAATGTCGGCTGGGAGACACCGCTTGGCTATCCGAAAGGCATCGAACAGAAGATATTGTCCGGTGGGCTCGACGAGACAAACAAGCGCGGCACGCTACGCGGCTCCTGCACTTCGCACCCGGCGTGTTCACGACGAAGCCCTTCGTGCACGAATACTGGGAGGAAGTTTTCCTCGTGTCGGGCGAGCTCAGCGTCGGCAACGACGGCCAGGGAACCGGCGGAAAATCATTTCCGCCGAACACCTACGCCGTGCGTTCGCCCGGCGCTCATCACGGACCGTTCAAGTCAAGCGGTGGGTGCATTCTTTTGGAAATGCATTACTTCGATCCGGTCTGAGCGACGCCCGCGAGGTGCCGGGCACGCGCTTTCTTCTCGTCGAGCCTCATGCCGCGCGCGATCTGGATGCGCTGCGCCTGCGGCGATCCCGCTCCGTGCAGGCTTTCGGTCAAATAACCCACCGCGTTGCGGCCGATGGTCATGTTCTCAATCAGGCGCAGGATGCGCATGCGGTCGGTGACTTCGACGCCATCGCGTCCTTGCAGGAATTTGCGGATCAGCGGACCGACTTCGTTGTTCTGCAGGTCCTTCTCCGACGGCATGGTAACGACGAGGCCGCCGGCGATGTCCTGCGCGAGCCGCGCGATCTCGTACGGAAACCGTGTCACATTGTGCTTTGCGACGTTCGATAGCATCTCGTCGTTGATATAGGCGCCGGATGCCGCCGGCTTCGACTGGTGCGCGCCCGCCATGCAGCTTGAATAGATCGTCTCGTTGAGATGCGTCATCTCCACGAGCTTGTCCTTGATGTGCGAGGCTGCTTCGACGCCATTGTGCTCGGCAGCGGAGGCGGCCGCCCCGATCAGCACGTCGCCCAAGCCGGTTTTGCAGACATAGGACGAGCGGTGATAGGTGGTGAAGCGTTCGACCAGCGAGCTTGCGTATTCCCATTCGCCGTCCATGAACACATGCTCGTGCGGCACGAACACGTCTTCGAACACGATCAGCGATTCCTGGCCGGCAAACTGCGCATTGCCGGCGTCCATCGCACCCCCGTCCATGATGCGCGTATCATTGGTCTGGCGCCCGACGACGTAAGTAAGCCCCGGCGCATCGACGCGCACCGCGCCAACCACGGACCAGTCGCGGTCCCTCTCAGTCATGCGCATGGTCGGCATGAAGATGAGCCAGTGCGAATTGACCGCGCCGGTCTGGTGCATCTTGGCGCCGGATACGTACATGCCTTTGTCGTCACGCTTCGTCACGTGCAGGAACAGATCGGTCTCCTTCTGCTGGTGCGGTGGTTTGGAGCGGTCGCCCTTCGGGTCTGTCATGGCGCCGCCGATCACGACGTTCGCGGTCTGCGCGCGCTTAAGGAACGCGAGAAAGCGCTTGTGATATTCAGTGCCGTTGTTGGCATCGATATCGAAGGTCACCGAATGACAGGTGCCGATGGCGTCGAGCCCAACACAACGCTGAAAACAGGTGCCGGTGCGGCGTCCAAGTTCGCGCTGCATTTCATGCTTGGCGACAAGCTCAGCCGGGCTGACCGGCACGTGCAGGAAGCGGTTGATCTGCCGGCCGCTGATATCCGAATGCACGGTCGCGAAAGCCGGCCGCTCGGTCGCGACGCGGAAGGTTTCCGCCATAGCGTTGACCGAAGGCTTTATCACCGGATGGTCTACCGGCTCCGGCACGCGCTCCCCCATGAAGAACACGTTCATGCGACGACCGCGCAACGAATTGATGTAATCGTCCGCGCTCTTGATGGGATTTGCGAAGTCCGCCCACAGCGTCTCGACGTCCTGCATCACACCATCTCCTTTAAACACTCCACGCCTTCAGGCCCCCATCGTTTCCTTGAGCTTGTAACGTATGATTTTCCCCGAGCCCGTACGAGGGATCTCGGCAATCAATTGCACGCTGTGTGGGACCTTGTAAGCCGACAGATGTGTGCGGCAATGGGCAATCAGCGCGTCGTTTTCGACCGTCTTGCCCGGACGCGGCACCACGAACAGCGCCGGAACTTCGCCCAGATGTTCGTGCGGCATGCCGACCACAGCGCAATCAAGCACTGCCTCGAAGGTATTCACGACTTCCTCGATCTCCGCCGGAGCAATGTTCTGACCACCGCGGATAATCAACTCCTTCAAGCGCCCGGTGATGGTGATGAAACCATTCTCGTCGCACTTGGCGAGGTCGCCGGTGTGATACCAGCCATCGCGCAACGCGTTGCGCGTCTCTTCCGGCTTGTTGTGATAGCCGGGCATCACATTGGGCCCGTGCACGATCAACTCGCCTTCCTGGCCCGGCTTGCAATCCTTGCCGCCCACCGGGTCGACAATGCGTACGGCAAGCCCTGGCACCGGCAGCCCACACGAACCTAAAATACGGCCGCCGGAAGGCCAATTCATCGTTACCATGGTCGACGTTTCGGTGATGCCGTAGCCGTCGAGCAGCGGGACACCGAGATACTCCTCGAATTCGCGGTTAAGCGTCGCCGGCATTATCGCGCCTGCTGACACGCACAGCCGCAAATTCGGGAAGCGCACGTCCTTTTCCACACGCGTCGCCTGCAACAGATAATGAAACATTGTCGGCACGCCAGGAAAGTATGTGAACTCACCGGTCTTGAGCAGGCGTACCGCCTCGCTGGTAGAGAATTTTTCCATGATGTATTCGCTCGCACCGGTCGCGAGAACAGTCATCACAGACAAATTCAATGCGTATGAATGGAAGAGTGGCAGCGGTGACAGGACCGTGTCCTTCTCGGATAACCCAGTGATCGGCGCCCAACAGGCTGCGGCAACCCACAACATGCCGTGCACCGTGAGTTGCACGCCTTTGGCGCGTCCGGTGGTGCCAGAGGTATAGAGGATGTACATCGGCTCGTGCAGCGAGGCCGGATCGCGCGGCTCCGATCTGGCCGCTGAGTCAATCAGCCTCGCATAGGGCAACGCATCTGCGGTGCACTGGCCGCGATCGGTTACGATCAGCGTCTGAAGATTGGGCGCCTGGCTTTTGAGCTTGGCAAAGAGATCGCCACGCTCGCCGGTGGTGAACACCGCCTTGCAGTTCGCATCGGTCAGACGATAGGCGATCTCGCTTTCGGTCGCGTCATAGCTGATCGGCACGCCCACCGCGCCCGCACGGGTGACCGCAAAGCAGGCCTCGATCCACTGCACCGAATTCGGCAGCATAATCGCAACGGTGTCATTCGGCGCTATCCCGTTATCGACCAGATGTCCCGCGAGCTTGCTGGTGCGATCGAGCAGCTCGGCATAGGTGACCGAGGACTGCGCATCGCGATAGGACGTCTTGCTGCCGCGCGCGATGGCATGCCGTTTCAGCAGTTCCGGGATTGGCGCGATCAGATCCGTGTGCAGCATCTTCAGTCCTTGTCAAACCATACTAAATCCGCCGCTTATGCTGATCACCTGTCCGGTGATCCAGCCACCGTGCGGCGAAACGAGTAGTGTCACCATCGGCGCGACGTCGCCGGCCTGTCCTAGACGACGCACGGGATAAAGCTTCACGAGCTTTTCGCGGTTGGCCTCGACCCAGTCCCTGTCGTGCGCAGTCTCGACCAGGCCAAGGGACACCGTATTTGCCGTGGTGCCTGAGCGGCCAAATTCGCGTGCCAGCGACTTCATCAGCGCGACTACACCGGCGCGGGCGGCCGCGACGATGGCGAGCCCGGACTCGCCGACACGCGAGGAATCCCCGATAACGCTAACGATACGGCCGTTTTTTGCGGCCTCGAGATGCGGCGCGGCAGCGTAGCAACAATGGATGGCACCGTAGAGGCAGGCGTCGATCTGCCGATGCCAGTCGTCCGGCTTTGTCTCGACGAAGCGCTGCCGCTGCGCGATCCCCGCATTATTGATGAGGATATTGAGCCCGCCAAAATCCTGGACGACCTCGTCGACCATCGCCTTTACCGCGGCGAAATCGGCAACGTCGGCCTTGAAGGCCTTCGCCTTCACCCCCTTCGCCATGATTTCGGAGACCAGCGATTCTGCCTCCTTGCCGGAGTTGCGGTAGTTGATCGCAACATTCGCCCCCTCTGCCGCCAGGCTGAGGGCAATTTCGCGTCCGACGCCACGCGCCGCGCCTGTCACCAGAACAACCTTGCCCTTGAGTCCAAAATCCATGATCACCCCTTCAGGTTTTCTCGCGCATCTGCGCCGCCTCGATCAGGCGGAAAAGGCGCTCCGGTGTTAGGGGAAGTTCGTTGATCTCAATTCCAAGCAGCGACAGCGCGTCGCTGACCGCGTTGGCAATCGCGGCCGGTGAACCGATGGTGCCGCCCTCGCCCATTCCACGAAAGCCACCGAGCGTAGTCGGCGATTGAGTTTCGAGATGCACGACCTCCATGGGTGGAATCTCGCACGCGGTCGGCACTAGGTAATCGACAAGGCTCGCGGTGTTGATCTGGCCCTGGTCGTCGTAAATAACCTCTTCGTAGAGCGCGGCGCCGATACCTTGCGCGACGCCGCCGTGCACCTGCCCGTCCACAATCAAGGGATTGACCAACCGCCCGCAATCTTCCGCCACGGCGAAACGATCTACTTTGATTTCTAACGTTTCCGGGTCGATCTCGACCGTCGCTATGTGCGTCGCCGACGTCGTGGTGCCGAATACCGGGTCGTAGATCTTGGTAGCGGCAAGTTCGTCGCGCGCGTCCGGCGGCAGGCGGCCCATTTCAGAGTAGACCGCCCGCGCAACCTCGCGGAACGTCACCGAACGATCAGTTCCGGTAACGGACACTTTTCCATCTTCGGCGACAAGATCGGCCGCCGACGCTTCGAGCAGGTGCGAAGCCGCATTGAGTAATTTCTCGCGCACCGCGCACGCGGCAAGCGTCGCCGCGCCGCCGGCGAGGACGAGGCTGCGGCTGGCATAGGTGCCCGTCCCCCCCGGCACCGCGGCACTGTCGCCTTGCACGATGCGGACATCCTCAAAGCGCGCGCCGAGGTGCTCCGCGACGATCTGCGCCAGCGTCGTCTCCAGCCCCTGCCCATGCGAGGCGACACCGAACGCGGCGGTGATCGCGCCGGTCGAATCGATGCGTATATTCGCCGTTTCGGTGCCGGTATTGATGGGCATTCCGGGTGCAACCGAGATGCGCGAACCGATGCCGGTCAATTCCGCGTATGACGCGAGGCCGATGCCGAACCAGCGGCCCTTCGCACGCGCTTTTTTTTGTGTCACTCGCAAGGCGTCGTAACCGATCGTGTCACAAGCCACATGGAGACATTCCTGGAAGCCGGACTTATCCCACACGATGCCGGACGCAACTTTGTAAGGAAGCTCGCTCGCGCCGACGAGATTGCGCAGCCGGATGTCCTTGGCATCGAGGCCAAGCTTTGCGGCAGCCATGTCGATCAGCCGTTCCATGACGAAAGTCGAGGTCGGGCGGCCGACGCCACGGTAAGGGCCGGTTGGAGCTTTCGAGGTCGCGACCGCGCGCACACGCCCACGGTAATGCTCGATACGGTAGGGCCCGGGCAGGAAGCTCACCACCTGCACCGGCTCGAGCGCCGCCGTCCATGGATAGATCGAATAGGCGCCGACGTCGCCAATCACGTCCGCGCGCAGCGCCACGAGTCGGCCGTCGGCATTGAGGCCCAATTCAGCATCGATGATCTCATCGAAGCCCTGGCTGTTGCAGGTCAAATCCTCCATGCGATCGCTGGTCCACCTGACGGGGCGTGCGAGCCGGCGCGCAGCCGCGCAGACGAAAATCTCCTCGGGATAAAGCGAGCCCTTGCCTCCGAAGCCGCCGCCGACATCAGGTGCCACCACGCGGATTTGGTGGCCGGGCAAGTCGAGCGAAGCGGACAGGGCATCGCGCAGGATGCCGGGGACCTGCGTCGCCGAATGCAGAGTCAGCGCATCGCGCCCGGCGTCATATTCGGCAAGGCATGCGCGCGGCTCGATCGCCACCGGTGTCTTACGGTGCATGCGGAACCGACCTTTGACACGTACTGATGCCGCGTCAATCGCGGCATCAACGTCGCCGCGCTTGAACTCGCGGCTCACGAGCACATTGGTGCGCGCCTCCTCGTGCAAAAGCGGCGCGCCGTCGCGAACCGCCGTTTCCGCATCGATGACGATGGGCAGCGGTTCGTAATCGATGTCTATGAGTTCGAGCGCATCCTCTGCCTGGTAACGGCTTTCGGCGACAACGCCCACGACGGGCTCGCCGACGTAGCGCACCTTGCCTCGCGCCAGTGGCAAAATCGGCGTGGCGTAATAGTTCGCCATACGCGACGTGGCAACCAGTGGCTTTACGGATTCGGTGAGGTGTTCCGCCGTTAGCACGGCGAGGACGCCGGGCGCGGCACGGGCAGCTTCACAGTCGATGGCGAGAATGCGCGCGTGCGATTGATCGCTGCGGCGAAAAGCGACGTGCAGCGCCCCTGCCACCTGTCGGTCGTCGGTATAACTGCCGAGGCCAGTGAGCAGCCGCGGATCCTCGGTGCGTGTGACGCGGGCTCCGATGATCTTCGGCCGGGCGTGGATTTCGGCGGGCTCAGTCATAGGCGTCCGCGCCTCTCCGCAAGCTTTGCCATTGCGCGGCGTCGTGGCCGCACAGCACTGCTGCGCCTTGCTTCTGTACGCGCTTGATCTCGGCAAGCGATTTCATCAGCGCGTCGACATTCCAGGTATTACGCGGAATGACATCACGATCGAGCGTTTCACGCACGCTGACGGCGTCGGAGGCGAGCAAAAACTTTCCAGAACGGTCGAGTGCGACCAACGCGCCGGTCGTGCCTGGTGTATGACCGGGCAGCGGGATCAGCACGATACGCCCGTCCCCGAAAAGATCGCGCTCGCCATCGAGTTCGTCGGTCGGCGCTGGTTGCTCCCACTCACCGGCGAGATAACCAGCGTTCTTAGCATTCGGCGCGCGCGCCGCCTCGATCTCCTTTTTGTGAATGATAAAGCTCGCGCGCTTGAAAAGCGTGTTACAGCCGCAATGGTCGGGATGCAGATGCGAGCAGACAACGACATCGATGTCGTCGCATTGCAAGCCGATGCCGGCGAGACCCGTGACGGCGTTCTCGCCGCTCGACATGATCGGCACCAACAATTTTGCAAGATCTCCCCACCGCGCTTCCGGATCGTCCGGCACCGACGGATGACAGCCGGTATCGAACAACACATTGCCTTGCGGGTGGCGGAACAGAGCGCAGGACACGGGGATTTCTATGGTCTCGCCGCGTTCCGCGTCCGGAAAATAGACGCTTTTGCGCATGCGCAACCGCCCGCCGGAAAGAAGGTGCATCTTCATCGCGCACCCCCCGCTTTTACCGCGCGGATCGCCTTGACGATGTGCTCATAGCCGGTACAGCGGCAGAGGTTGCCCGAAAGCCCGTCGCGAATGTCCTCGTCGGTTGCGAGCGGATATTTTTTCAGGAGATCGGTCGCGGTCATCAGCATTCCCGGGGTGCAGAAACCGCATTGCAGCGCGTGATGCTCGTGGAAAGATTGTTGCAACGGATTTAATTTGCCGATGCTGCCAAGGCCCTCGACGGTCTCGACCGTGCAGCCATCGGTCTGCACCGCGAACATCAGGCATGAGCGCACACTATCGCCGTCGACCAGCACCGTGCAGGCGCCGCAGACCCCATGTTCGCAGCCGACATGCGTACCGGTGAGGCCGAGCGTGTGACGTAGGAAATCCGCCAGCAGCAGGCGTGGCTCGATCGCGCGCTCGTACACCACGCCGTTGATCGTCGCACGTATATCGCGCCGACCACTCATGTCGCGTCTGCTCGCTGTAACGCGGCGGCGAGCGCACGGCGCGCGAGCGCGCCCGCCAACCGTCGCCTGTAGGCCGACGAGGCATGCAGGTCGGTTTCCGGCTCAATGGCGGCACGCACGGTCTCGATGACCCGCGTCATTAATTTCGCTTCGGGCTTTTGGCCGACGAGCAGCGCCTCGGCTTTGCGTGCACGGACCGGTGTCGGGCCAACGCCGGTGAGAGCGATGCGTGCTTCTTTCATCGTAACACCGGACACCGTGACCGTTGCGGCAACTGCCGCCAGCGCGAAATCACCGGCACGGCGCGCGACTTCCTCGAAACCCCAGCCGGCCCGCGGCGGCAATTTCGGGAGATGGATTTCCGTTAGCAATTCGTCTTCCACGAGATCGACGGTGAGTGCGGCACGGAAGAAATCGCCTGCTTCGACAATGCGCCTGCCCCTACGCGAAACGATATGCAGTTTTGCACCAAGTAGCACCGCCATCATCGGTAACTCGGCGGCGGGATCGGCATGCGACAGGCTGCCGCCAATGGTGCCGCGGTTACGGATTGCAAGATGCGCGACGTGCGTCATCGCGTAAGACAGCACTGGAAAATGTTTCGCAATGACCGGCGAGGTTTCAATCTGGTGGTGCCGCGTCAGCGCTCCGATTTTGACGGCGTCGTCCGCGTCCTCGATGAAAGCGAGGCCGGGAATCCGGTTGATGTCGACGAGAATCGCGGGGCGCAGCAGCCGGAAATTTAACATCGGGACAAGACTTTGCCCGCCGGCAAGAATTTTCGCCTCGCCGCCAGCTTGCGCCAGCGCGGCAATCGCCTGCTCGATGCTGTTGGCAACTACATACTCGAACGCTGCCGGCTTCATGACTGCGAGAGGCCCCGCACCGTCCTCACGACTAATGACTTTCATAATTAGACTATGTAGGCTATCACCAAGTCAAGCAGCCATGCAGTTGCGAGTGCGCTGCGTCTGGGGTGGCTATGGGCCAGGTTGTGAGTTTGCGGCACCGCGCACTGATTCAGCGCAAAGCGCGACGCTCCCGCGCTAAGCCTGTGCGCATCATCTACGAGCGCAACTGCTCGGTAGGCCGTACCGTCGCAATCCTGAGTGACAGCTGGGCGTTTCTTGTACTGCGTGAATGTTATTTCGCCGCAACGCGTTTTGAGACGTTCCAGGCGGCGCTTGGAATTCCGCGCGCAACACTCGCGCAGCGGTTGCGCGATCTCACCGCCGGTAAGCTGTTGCGCCGCGTGCAGTACTCGCAGCGGCCGAAGCGCTTCGAGTACCGTCTTACGCCGATGGGCATCGAGCTTTATCCGGTGATGCTGGCGCTGCTTGCGTTCGGCGACAAGTGGCTGAAAAAAACTGGCAAACCTCCGATCTATCTCGTTCACAATCGTTGCGGCGGAGTATGCCGGCCGATGGTCGCCTGCTCGCATTGCAAGGAAGAAGTCGACAACAAAACCGTGACTTATCGGAAAGGACCGGGCGCTGGGGTAACGCCGGTCATCGATGCCAAGCGCAACCGGCGCCCGTCAGATCCATCCGTCCTCGATCGCGGCCGTCCAAGTTCGGTGGCGCAAACGCTGAAAGTCATCGGCGACCGCTGGAGTTTCATGGTCATTCGTGAAGCATTCTTCGGCGTACGCCGCTTCGATGACCTTCAGAACAAGCTCAGCATCGCGCCTAACATCCTGACAGACCGTCTTGACCGGTTGGTCGCTGAAGGAATCTTCGTGCGTCGCAAATATCAGGATCAGCCCGAACGCTACGAATATCCGCTGACTGAAAAGGGCAAGGATCTCTATGGACCGCTGATCGCGATGCTGCGCTGGGGCGACGACTGGCTGGCGCGCGGCAAACCGCCGCTGGTCCTACGGCACAAGGAATGCGGCCGCGATTTCAACCCGACCGTTGTGTGTAATCGTTGTCGCGAGCCGTTGCGCGCACAGGATATGAGTTATCGTCTCAACTATCGTCCGCGCAGCGACAGTCGCCCGCGCAAGCCCGGCAGGCCGCTTTTCGTGGAGGACATCTGACACCACCGAAACGTTGGTGGCATAAGCCGGTATTGACATGCATTACTAGACTGAATCGGGAGAGAATTATCGATGCATATCAAGCGCACCCTGACCTTTATCGAGGACATCGCGGAGGAAGCCGGGCAGCGCGTCGATCCGCCTTTGCGCAAGGTCGCGGTTGCCGCCATCATCGAAAATCCGTTTTCCGGCTGCTTCGAGCGCGACCTTAAGCCACTCACCGATGCCAGCGCCGAAATCGGCCGCACGATCTGCACGCTCGCCGTTTCCATGCTGGCGCCGTACAAGGCGCAGAGCTACGGCAAGGCCGCCATCATAGGCATTGACGGCGAGCAGGAGCACGGCGTGTCCATGCTCACGACGGTGTTCGGCAACGTGATGCGCGAGGCAACCGGCGGCGGCAAGGCGTGGATTTCCTCGTTCACAAAGCGCGCCGCGCCGGGCTCAACCATCGATATTCCGCTCGCGCACAAGGACGCGCTCTACGTCCGCTCGCATTATGATGGCATTTCCATCATGCTTCCAGACGCGCCGCTGCCGAACGAGATCGCAATCATCTGCGCGTTTGCCAACCGAGGCCGTCCCAACCATCGAGTCGGCGGGCTTGCGGCGGGCGACATCAAAGGCGTCGATGGGCTGACGTGAACGACGTTGCGCGCGAGGGCAAGGGAGCCAACCATGACGGATTGCAAGACGGGTTCGGAGCACATCAAATCGCTCAAGGACGGCCGCACGGTTTACATCGACGGCAAGCTTGTGCCCGACGTCACCGAGCATTCCGCGTTTCGCAATTCGGTCAAATCGGCGGCACTCCTCTACGACTATCAGGCACGGCCGGAAAACATCGAACTGATGACGTACCTGCCGGAAGGCTCGAATAGGCGCATCAACCGCGCCTGGCAGATGCCGCGCAATTACGATGAGATGATCAAGCGCCGGAGGGCGATGCAGGCCTGGGCTTCCCTTTCCTACGGCTTCATGGGCCGCTCGCCGGATCATCTCGCCTCTGCCTTGGTCGGCCAGCGCATGGGGATCGAGGTATTCGAAAGGCACGGACCCAAACGCGCGCAGGCGCTGCGCGATTATTTCGAGGAGGCAAGCCGCAACGACTATTTCCTCACCTACGTGATCATCAATCCGCAGGCCGAGCGCGCCAAGGACTGGGGCGAGCAAAAGGAAGAGATGGTCGCACGCATCGTGGACGAGGATTCAGGCGGGGTCACCATTCGCGGCGCCAAGATGCTCGGCACGAGTTCGATCATGGCAAACGAAGTGTTCGTCGCCAACTTGCAGCCGCTGAAGCCCGGCGAGGAAGACCTCGCCTTCTCCTGCGCTCTGCCGATGAATGCCAAAGGCTTGCGCGTTCTCTCGCGTAAGTCATACGAGGCGGCGGCCGTCTCGATTTTCGACAACCCGATCTCCTCACGCTTCGACGAAAACGACGCGCTCATCTATTTCGAGGACGTAAAGGTGCCGTGGGAACGCATATTTGTGCACCGTGACACCGATATGTGCCGGGCTCAGTTTCATGACACCGCCGGCCACACTTACCAGAATTACCAGTCGCAAATTCGCCTGTCGGTGAAGATCAAGTTCATGACCGGACTTGCCCATCGCATTACCGAGGCGATCGGCACCACCAATATTCCGTCGGTGCGCGAACAGCTCGGCCATCTGGCCGCACACAGCAGCATGGTCAATGCCATGATGGCTGGTATGGAGGCGGAAGGTTCGATGCGCGGCGAATGGTACGTGCCGAACAAGCATTTCATGTATTCCGCGCAGGTGCTGACGCAGGATCTCTATCCGCGCATCGTCAACACGCTGCGCGAATTATCCGGCGGCGCTCTTATTATGCTGCCCTCCTCGATCCACGACTTCAAGGACCCCCAACTCAAGCGCATCATCGACGTGACGCAACGCGCCGCAAAGATGGGCCCAGAAGAGAAGGTGAAGTTCCTGAAGGCCGCGTGGGACGCGGTCGGCTCCGAGTTCGGCTCGCGCCATACCCAATATGAGATGTTCTATGCGGGGGCGCGCTTTGTCACCACTGGCCATAGCTACCGCACCTTCGACTGGGATGGCGCCACCGGCCTGGTGGACAGCTTGATGGAATCCTACCGGCTCGAAGACGAGCTCGGTCGCAAATCGAACTGAGGACGGCCGGGCCATGAAAATCGCGATCGTCAATCTCGGGCAGATCGTCTCGGGTGATTGGCGCAAGCCATTGGCCGAAGGCGACACGATCCTCATTGACGGTGAGACCATCGCTTCGGTCGGCACCTCATCCGCTGGAGCGACAGAGTCGGCCGACGTCGTGATCGATGCCGACGGCATGACAGCGATCCCGGGCCTCATCGACTCGCATGTCCACATCACCTTCGGCGACTACACGCCGCGCCAGCGCACCGTAGGCTATCTGGAGAGCTATCTGCATGGCGGCACCACGACTGCAATCTCCGCCTCGGAAGTGCATGTGCCAGGACGGCCGCGCGATGTCGAAGGCGTGAAGGCGCTGGCGATTGCCGCGCAACGATGCTTCACAGACTACCGGCCGGGTGGCATGCATGTCCTCGCCGGCTCTGTCATTCTCGAGCCCGGCTTAAAGGAAACGGATTTCCGCGAGCTCGCGCAAAAGGGCGTGAAGCTGGCGAAGGCGGGGTTCGGCGCGGTCAAGACCGCATACGATTACGTGCCCCTCGTAGCCGAGGCGAAGGCCGCAGGCCTGATCACCACTTGCCACACCGGTGGCTCGTCCATTCCCGGCTCCGGCGCGATCACCGGCGATCACCTTCTGAAAATGCATCCGCACGTGTCGTTTCACATCAACGGTGGCCCAACCGCGATGCCGGACGCCGACTTCGAGCGTGTGATCAAGGAATCGAAGATCGCTCTTCAGGTCTGCACCGCCGGCAACCTGCGCACGACGCTCCTGTGCGCCAGACAGGCCGAGGAGAACGGGGCTTTCGAACGCTTTATCATTGCGACCGATACGCCGACCGGTAGCGGCATCATGCCGCTCGGCATGCTCTATACAATTGCGCACCTTTCGAGCCTGACCGACATGCCGCCGGAGCGTTTCATCTGCGCTGCGACCGGCAGCAACGCACGTGTCTACGGTTTGAACAGCGGACTGCTTTCGCCTGGTAAGGCGGCCGACATTGTCCTTATCGACGCTCCCGACGGCGGCACGCAGAAAACCGCGCTGGCTGCCATCAAGAACGGCGACATTGCTGCGATCGGCGCGGTGGTAACCGCCGGCGTCCCGCGGTTTGTCGGCCGCAGCCGCAACACACCGGCGACAACGCGCAAGGCACGCGTCGCCGCATCGCGCGTCGCGCAAGATTTTGCGGGAGCGGCACATTGACCATGCGGGTCACGCAAACATCCGGAAGCTTTGCCGCACCGCCTCGGGCCGACCAAACCGCCAACCCGGCCTGAAGGACCGACATGTTCTACCAGCAACTCGTCAACGGTCTCATGCTTGGCGCCTCCTACTCGCTGGTAGCGATCGGCTACACGCTGATTTTCGGCGTGCTCAATCTGCTCTATTTCGCGCACGGCGAAGTGTTCATGGTTGGGGCATTCGTCGGTCTGTTCCTCGTCATATACGCCGGCACAAACATTTATATTGCGCTGCTCGGCGCATTGATTGCCTGCGCGGTCCTTGGCGCAATGGCCTTCTTTGTCGCGGTGCGTCCGGTGCCAAAGGACCGTCCGCTGGCGCCGCTGATCAGCACCATCGGCCTCACCATCGTTCTGCAAAATTTTGCCATCTATGTTTTCGGCGGTCGGCAGTTTGCCTTTCCCGAGACGATCCATCAGACGCTCTATCACATTGGGCCGATCACCATCAGCTCGGTGCAGATCTTCATTCTGGGCATCGCTATTGCGTTGATGGTCGCACTCTGGCTGTTCATCGAGCGTACCAAGCTCGGACGCGCAATGCGTGCGGTCGCGGAGAATCACGAAACCGCCGCGCTGCTCGGCGTCAACGTCAACCGTGTGGTGCTGATTACGTTCGTTATCGGCTCCGGCATCGCCGGCGTCGCGGGCGTGCTCGACGGGTTGAAAAACAGCAGCGTGTCCCCGTTCATGGGCCTCGGCGCCGCGGTGAAAGGCCTGATTGTCATGCTGCTCGGAGGTCTCGGCAACGTGCCAGGCGCGATGGTCGCCGGTCTGCTGCTCGGCATGATCGAGATTTTATCGGCGGCCTATATCGGTACCACCGAGCGCGATTTCTTCTCATTCCTAATCCTGATCCTCATCCTGCTCTATCGGCCGACCGGATTGTTCGGCACGCGCACGGCCGAACAAGAATAGCCATGTTCACCGGTTTCATCGACAATTACACGCAATCCGTCCTGATCTTCGCTGCCATTCATATCATTGCCGCGTACAGCTTCTTTGCGCCGTTCAAGACCGGGCAGGTGTCGCTCGGGCAAGCTGGTTTCATGGCTATCGGCGCCTACGCTTCTGCGATCCTGACGCAGAAGATGGGCTTACCTTTCGCAGTCGCGCTGCCGTTCGGCGGGCTGGTTGCAGGTATCATCGGCGTCGTGGTCGGATTTCCCGCACTGCGCATCAAAGGCGTCTATCTGCTGCTGCTCACGCTCGGCTTTTCCGAAATCGTTCAGGTCATCATCCTCAGCTGGGATTACACCGGCGGCGCGCAGGGCTTCCGTAATATCCCGTTCAATCCGCGCACGTTGGAATGGTGTGCCGGGCTGATCGCGCTGCTGATGGTCTTTTTTGCACGCCTCGAGCGCTCCAGCCTCGGGCGCGCGATGGATTCGATTGACCAGGACGAGACCGCTGCCGAAGTGATGGGCATCGATGTCGTGCGCACCAAACTGCTGGCGTTCGGTATCGGGGCGGTGATCGCAGGGCTTGCCGGCGCGCTTTATGCGCACCATACAACCTACGTCGATTCCACGACGTTTAATATTATGCTGGCGGTGGAGATCCTGATCTACGTCGTCGTTGGCGGTGGCAGCACATTCTGGGGACCTGCGCTCGGCGCATTCGTGCTTACGCTGCTGCCGGAATTCCTGCGTACACTGCGCGACTGGTTGGAGCTGGTGCCGGTGGAATGGACCGACTCATTTCCCATGAATCGCGTCTACGACTTCCTGCGCGGATTCCTCGACTTCGAGAATGCGAAACGACTGATCGCTTACGGCATGATCCTCATGGTGATGATGATCGTACGGCCCGACGGTCTGCTGACCCGCGACTCTATGCGGTGGGCTTCGTTTGCGCGCTGGAGAAACGACCGTGTCTGACCCCCGCCCTATTTGCCTTTCGATCGACGGCCTGACCAAGCGATTTGGCGGCTTCAATGTGCTCAATGAGGTGAGCATAGACGTGATGACCGGCGACATCCATGCGCTGATCGGCCCTAACGGTGCGGGCAAGACAACGTTCTTCAATCTCATTACTGGCGTGCTGTTCGCCGATTCCGGGCGCGTCATGTTCGAAGGCCAGCCTGTCGACGATGCGCGGCCGTCCAAACGCACGATCAAAGGAATTGCGCGCACATTCCAAAATATCCGCCTGTTCCCGCATCTCACCGTGCTGGAAACGATCATGGTCGGCGAGCATTGCCGTTTCTATCCGTCGGTCACCGGCGCGCTGATGGACGTCGTACTGCAGTGGCCCTTTGGCGAGGCGCAGGAAGAGCGCAAGATGCGCGCGAACGCGATGGAGCTACT